>ODAJ011996349.1_pt1 | contig 13121 bp, 22 predicted proteins | sample 1539241 | NCBI WGS metagenome assembly ODAJ01 (sample SAMN02144231, study PRJEB22623) | gut metagenome | biome: sheep rumen | host: Ovis aries | place: New Zealand | reverse complement strand
GCATATTCATATGCATCATCTACATTATGACCAAACATAATATCTATATCTAATGTCCATTTGTTTTTATTATAATAGACATTAGTTGTTATTTCTTGATTTATCATCTATAGCATTTCTTCTTTATTATAATCCATAGAAAATATATATTTTTCCAGATCAACACCAAATAAGGGATTTCCTAGAACTTCTCCTGGTTTTGTACCTAATACAACTTTTATTTGCTATAGAATCATCTATGCTTCATTTTGCATTTCTATCTTTGCCTCATAATCTTGATCTGTAGGCAATTTACAATATATTTCTTTTATCATGAAAGTGCTTGATAATTTTCTAATGTTAATTTATTATTTTGTGTAAATGAAATTAGTGAAATATTAAATGCAGATAATGAATCATAAGACTAAATATCAGAATATTCTACACCATCTGGTGAAGTAAAACCACCTCTTATAAGCGGTAAAATATCTCTGACTTCTCTTGTATTTCCATTTACATTCTAATATTTTCTGGTTAATATAATATCACCATATTCATCAATTCCATAAAAATTTTTCTGACAATATATTTCTTGATTATTTACATCTGCATCAAACCAAACTTTTACAGAATCTATTCCGTCTATATTTTCAAATAATGATATAATATCTGATAATGGAATTATATCTTTCCTTTTAAAATATATAAAATAATTTGATAATGCATTCATACAACTTGTATAAATACTTCTTAAATTATAACCTTCCCATATTTTAACTTGTGCATTAACAGAGAATCTTGGTAATTTAGGCTATAATATTTTATTTTCAACTGTTATTATTTTCTATCCTGAATTATCTATTAAATTAATAATATTTTGTTGTTCATTTTCTGTTAAAGTAAATAATTTCTCATCGCATGTAAAATAATTAGAAGATGATGAAACACGTTTTGATATATCTGGAATTAATAAAAGATAAACAGTATTATCTTCTAAATCTGTATCTTCTATTTGACGTTGTGCAAAATTACGTTTACTTAATGTATCTTGTAAATTTTTATATATATTTTGAGCTTCTGATGAATTCTCACCATATACAGATACAGCTTCTTGCCATTCAGTAAATGTACTCTTATATAAAGTATTATAAATATCGTAATTTAAATGTGCTACATAATTTGCTTCTCTCTATGTATATCCTTTAATTATTTCAATAGTAGAAAACATATTCATACGTTTAAAGAAATATCTATAATTTATTTCATTTGCCAATACAAATGAACGAGATGCATGCGGAGCTATTAACTATGTTAATGCTATATCTTCTTCTGCAGAACCAAATATAATATCAGTTTCACAAAAAACTTTAAAATTATCATTTAACGATATTTCAGTTCCGTCTTTCATATAACCGACACCTTGAAATTCAAAATATTGATCTGACTATAAAATTTCTTTTGGTAAATTTCCCCCTGCTCCGTCTGTTGTTAAATATTCTACATAAATAGTCGAGCCTAACTCAGGAATTTTTCCCATTTTCCCATTTCCAAATACAACATCAAAACCACCGTTTAATCCTGTTTTTATCATACAAGCTTTCTACATAAATCCCATATCTATCAAAGAATCTACACGATCCCATAATTCACCGTTAACATATACATTTATAAAAAACTCATCAATATCTGTATATGCTCTTTCAGCAAAATTATATGATTGTAATTCTTCTCCAGTTCCTGTTGCCTGTTGATATTTCATCTGTCCTTGTATTAATGTTGCATTAATAAAATTTCCGGCTGTCATAGTTATCTAAGCGGTATCTGCACCGAATAATATCGTATAAGTAGAACCATTTATAGCACATAATAATTTTGTTTTATTTGGAATAAAACAAACATTTCCATTTAAATCTAAATTGCCGGTATCTTGATACATTATTCTAACTGCTCCACGAGCTGCTATAGCACGACCAGGATTATGTCCTGTTAATCTTGCCAATCCTCTTATTTGATCAGGGCGATATGCAGTTTTTATATTTAAACCTGTTATAGAATCTTCAATATAATAAAAAATCATACGACCTAAATGTAATATAACAGATAATAACTATGCAAATGGTGAAGCCATAGTAAATTGTTCATTTGTAACATTATATGTTTTTTTAACCCAATCTACCGCATCACTCCACAATTCTTCATATTTTAATCTGTTTAACTTAAATATTTTTAAATCATATATTGAAGCCATAATTATTTAAGATTTAATTTTTCTATTTTCTTTTGTAAACTTTCTAATAAAGTTCTTATATCTTTATTTTCTTGTTCTAATTTCTTTATTCTTTCTTCTTGTTCTTTTTTGGTTTTCTGTAAATCCCCGACAACTAAAGCGATAGCTGCATTATAATTAACTCTCCAATGATCTTGATCATCTTTATCCATTAAATACTGAAGTCCATGTGCCTCTAAATCCTATGCCAAGAAACCATAAGATATTTCTGAAGAATCAATCCATTTAAATTGAATAACATCTGGAATATAAGTAGAACTGTCAATTTCTTTAATATTTGTTTTTAATGCTATATCAGAACTTGCATAAAATGCATTTGCATATACATTTTTTCTGGATACATAAACATTTGTTTCTATATTTCCTTCTTTTGCTATAAATGTAGTTTCACCAAAATCCCTTTCTTGGTATGACTATTCTGTTATACCTAAAATATAATATTTACCATAATCTGCAGTAGAATACTATAATGAACCGGCATTATATGTTGACCATACCAAACTATTATTACCATAATTAAATACAGGAACACGACCATTATCTTCTACACTTGGTTTTTTCCATGTTACGCCTATATTATTAGCTCCATATTCTTCAGATAAACTACCCCAAAATGAAATTATAGATTCTTCTTGCGGTGCTGCTAATATTAAATTTGCACCATTATAGCCAATACCCGGTAAATTTTTAATTTGTGTTTCGGATTTTTGGCCAAATACAATACCTCCAGACATTTTACCTCCGATTAAAGGCAAATATGTAGACGAATTATAATTATGTTCAGCATTTATATATTCTTGAACATTTATAATTTTTTGATTTAACTCATTATTATTTTTTTCAATCTTTGTACTTATATCATCTATGACTTCTGTTGATTTTACTGCCATATTAATAGAATATAAGGATACATCCAAACGATATAAGCCAGATGCAGTATCTGATTTAATTTTTGTTAAATAATAAAAGGGAATCTATGCTTTATTTAATGCGTCTGATATATTATTTTTATTAATAGCATTTAACTTATTTCCAACAACCAATAATCTGTTATTTAATGATGTTCTATAAACTTGTCCATTATAAGTCTATTCAAAATATAAAGTTTCTATACAAGTTGCAGGAGACATAGCTTCCTTTTGTCTATTATAAATTTGAGTTACACTTGCTGTTTGCATATATTTTTAACTTAAATTATATTTTCATTTTGTTTATTTATCATTAAAAATAATGAACTATGATATTGTTAAAATAAAAAATATATGTATATGGTGTTTATTCATATACATATATTTCTAAATTATTTGTATTTTATTTATATTATTGTTCAACCTTCGTCCAATTGTATAACCCAAGGTAGTAGTTACCCGTTCCCATCCAAACATTGTAGCCTGTACTGCCTTTTGGTATATATAATGTACCATTAGAACTAATATTTTTGAAAGTTTGTGACAACACACTTGGTGCTACCTTGCAGAAGCAAGTTATTCTTTCAAGAGCACTACAGTTATTAAATACAAGAGAACCCATTGTTGTTACACCGCGTCCCAATTTAACATGGGTTAAATTACTACATCCACCAAAGGCATAATTACTAATGGTTGTTACCGTATAAGGAACTGCAACATAAGTTATGGCTGTGCAATTTTGAAAACAATAAGTGCCTATTTGCGTAGGATTACTTAAGGTATATTTAATCACATGTTCACCCATTGTAGAAAATGTATAATTGTTAGTAACATTTGCTTGTTCAACACCATCAATTTCTATTTTTAAAAAATTAGATGTAGCAGAAAAATAACAAATCGATGTTGCACTACTTGTTGTTGTTACATTAAATTTGACAATAACTTTTGTTTCAAGTGGATTATAATATATACCATTATTATCTTCACAATATGATACATTTGGTAACAATATATTTTGTCCGTTTATATATGTTTCGTAATCTATATGGGTTTCAAAAGTTTTTAAGTAATTAGCCATTTATTTATTATTTTTTTATTTTTAATTAACTTATTATAACTTATTGTATCATAGAATGTCTGTCTAAAATCTATGGCATTATAGTATCTAATATGTCATCTTTTAAATATCCGACTTCTTCTAATGTATTTGTAGCTTTATTAAAATCTTCAGAATCTATAGCTATTATAAAATAACCGTTTTTATCTTTTCCATATAATAAATCAGAATCTTTAAATGCTCTTTTAAAATCTGCCATACCTTTTAATAATTCATTTTCAGGTGAAATTAAATTTTTAAGATATATTTTAGCTGTATGTAGATTAGATTCATTTAAATTTTTATATTTTTCCGGTATATTATGATATGATTCTGTAGCAGATTGTAATTGTTTTAATGCATTTATACGTTGATCTTCTAAATTACAAATATCCATATAATATTTTTTATTAATATCATTTATACGTTTCATGATAGTTAAAACATTATTATCAGTTAAAACTTGATCATAAACAGATTGTATTTGTTTTTTAGACGCATTTATTTTTTCTGCTTCTAACAATTTATTTTGAACTGCAATATCATCATTATATTTCTTTTTAATATTAGCAAGTTGTGTATTTATTTTTTGTATATTAGGATTAGAATCAACAGATTTATTATATGTTGTTTGAACATTATTTGTTTGTTGATTATTCTATGTATTATTTTGTGTGTTTTGATTAGACTGATCATTTGTTTGCTATTGTTGATTAGTCTAATCATCTTCATTTAATTTTTTTATAATATGACCGGTTTTTTTATCATATATATACTTATATTTTTTCATATATTTTTAAAATATATTTTTAATTATTAAAATAAGCTTTAGCTATATTATTTAATTTTTTATTTCTTTTTGCCTCACTTAAATTTTCTGATAATGCATTTCTGAAATTTAAAATAGCTCTTCTTTTTTCTATATTTTTTAATATATTAATATTTAAAGATTCATTTTGTGTTTCAGAACCATAATTTTTAAATGCATTAATAAATGTGTTAAATTTACCTTCATCAGGATTTGCTTTAAAATCATTCCATAATTTAATAATAGGATCTGCTTTTTGATTTCCTTGTTTAAAATCTGGAAATACTTTTTGAATTTCTTCAGGAATATTATTACTAATAGCCCAATAGACATTTGTTATATTTTTTAATAAACCCTACATTTTTTCCAAATTCTAAGATTGTTCTGCTGCGGTTTGCTATTGATTTTGCTATTGATTATTCTATTGTTGATTTAGATTATCCTATTGTTGATTAGCATTATTCTAATTTTGATTTTGCTATGCTTGTTGATTATTTGTATCTGTAGATGATGTTTGTTGTTGATTTATATTCTATTGGTTTTGTGTTTCATCATCTTCATATAATCTTGTAAATTTTTTTCTCTTTAATATTTTCATAATTATAAATTTATAAATTATTTTTATTGTAATTTTATTTAGCTATTTTATCTATAAATACGGCAGCTTCTTCAATATTAACACTGTTTTTTAATGCTTCTGGATTAAAATTATCATTTACAAGATTTTCTAATAAACCTATATAGTTATCTTCTAAATTTGAATAAAAATAAACCCCGTCTAATGTTTTATTATATTGAAGATTATATTTATTTACATATCTTGCTATAGCTGTATCTATAGTCATATTAGCTTCATTTAATGTGTATAAATCCAAATAAACATTATATGAATTATCATTTTGATATTTCATATTTTCATATAGAGACTTTCTATATTTCTTATTTAATTTATTTTCATATAACATTTTCATTTGTTTAGATGTTATTGTTTTTGCATACTCATCTAAAACATTTAAAGGAATATTATGTTTCTTCATATCTATTTAAATTAATAATAAATTTATATATTTATTTTAATAATTTTTAAACTATAAAATTATTTTTAAATAAAATTTCTGAACTCTATCACCCTCTTTTTCTCATTAGTTTATTAGATTTATAAATTAAATTTAAAAAATTAGTTAATGTTTATGGTTTCATCAAGGATTTAGAAAATTAAGTAGTTAAAATTTTTTCCTTATATATAATATAAATCTATCACACCCTAAATACTAACATATTTATTATAGCGAGAAAACAGGATTTAGTCGTTAAAATAAATGCTAAAAAATACTAAAAATTTATTAATAAAATAAACTTTAAAAATATTAATATTTTTTAGTAAAAATAATTGTTTTATTTAAATAAAAAATTATAAATTTGCAAATATAATATATTATAAAACAAATATTTAATTTTAAATTTATATGAATATGAATAAGAAAATTTTTAATTTTTTAAAAGTATCAGTACTGTTATTATGTTCCGTTTCATTTATTATGTTTTTCAGTTGTTGTGATGAAAATTTAATAAATGACAGTGAAGATTTTATTCCAGAGTATATAAAAACATTTGAATATAATGGACATGGTTATATATTTATAAAAGATAAAAATATTTCTGGAATTATTCATGATCCTGATTGTAAAAAATGCATGTTTAATAAATCTGCTGATTTATAATAATTATTTAATTATTATTTTTAAACTATTTAAACTTATTTCTCTATAATAAATTAGAAAAATAAGCTTTAAATAAAAATGTCAGAATTAAATGTAAAATCAGAGAGACTAGTTGAATTAAAAAATATTTTAACAGATTATTATAATAAATTTAATCAAGAAAATTTGGATTTAAATTTATTAACATTTGCTATTGATAAAAAAACAGATGATAAGTTATCATTTGTAATGTTAAATGAAAATGATGTTCAAGGTTCTCTTATAGAAATTATAAATCAAGGAATCGGTGATCCGGAAAATGAAGATAATGATTTAGGATTAATGGTTATAAATGCATTAGCAGAATACATGATGAGACTTTGTGCACAATATCCAACACAATTTACAAGATTTAAAGAAGGTGTTCAATATTTTAAAAACATATTAAAAGAGATGAATGAAACAGAAAATAAAGAACAAGCAGACGAACAACATAATAACTGATAATAATATAAAAAATAATGAAATAAAAAATAATGAAATAAAAAATAATATATTTACTATTCCATTATTTAATATTTGGTATTTAATTATTACTGTATTATTCTTAACATCACAATATTTTGGAATTATTGATTGGAGTCCTATATGGTTATTTTCTCCATTATGGATTCCTGCAGCATTTAGTTTAATATGTATATTAATTATATATTTTTTAAAATTTTTGATTTTTATTTATGAAAATTATAATAGACACTAAAACAGGTGAAGTAAAAATAGGTGGAAAACCATTTAATGAGGCAAGTGAAGCAAATAAGGAACTTGCTGAAACTTATCTTCGTAAAGTGATAAGGGAGAACACTATGCTTTCTGATTATGAAACGGATTCTATGTGGATGTCTTATCGTTATTGCATAGGACGTCATACAATAGCATCTCATATGAGAGCAAATGATATTTGGAATAATTGTAGAAATCGTATGTCTAAAGAACGTCAGTTATTTAATGCATATGATATGAATAGGGAAATTGAACAAAAGATGACATTCAGATACCCATGTTTCAGATTTCCTATAACGAATCTTAATAGAATTTATACAACTGCTGTAGATATTGTATGTCAATTCATGGAAGACTATAATATTAATTCTAAAGAAGATTTACTCAAATATAGAGATGTTAATGTAATTCTTACAGATAATGAACAAGGATATAAACTTGAGACAACTACATGGGAAGAATATCTTAGAAGTAAAGTCATTCCATTTTTAAGAAAATACTATAAAATTGAAATATTGAGAAATGAAGAATCTTTGTGGAATAGATTTGTATCTTGGCGAAATAAAGAAGATGTAAAATTTGATAAAGAAATTACAGATTATTTTGAAGAAATAACAAAAGACATTCCTAAACCTGAAAATTATTATATGAATGATTTTGAAGATCTATTTGTTTGGAATGACCTTATTCATTGTTTTGATTATGAACATCATCATAAGTCTATTCTCGTAGATGGAACAGAATGTGAATGGTTCTGGACATGGACTGAAAAATCTGAAAAACGAGATGACGGATATTATTATAAAGCATTTGGCTATAAGAAAATCAGAGTTCCAGTAGATAAATGGAATGGCAGTTATACTACATGGATTCCTGATGAAGCAATTAAAGAAAATTTATATTAAAAATATATGGCAAAAAATAATAAAATTTTATTAATAGCAGATAATACAAGGACTGCTGGTAATTTTTTTGATAACATGTTTAATGATAATTTTATTGTGTATGAATATGATATAGATGAAAACAGCGAATTTGATTTAAATGAATTTTGTGATAATTTAAATATAGATAAAAATGATGTAAAAATAATGAATAATAAAAATTAAAATTAAATGATTTATTTTTAATTAAAAAATAAAGGGATACAAATAATTGTATCCCTTTTAATAATATATTAAAAATATTTTAATTTTATTATTTTAAATATCCATAAATAATATTAATTAAGAAATCATGCATACCATCTTCATAATTTCCATCATAATCAGAATATTCTGAAGAACCGTCCACTTCATATCCATAATCATCAAATGTTACAGATGTTATAGTTTGATTTAATATATCTGCTACAAAACCATAAATTTCATTAAAAGTATCAGCATCCATAAATTTATTATATAAATTATTATTAATAATTCTTAATTTATTTGCAACAGCATTTTTTAAATCATCATTTAATTCAACTCTTTCATCTGCTGCCATATCGATAATGTCCTATTTATTATAATTTCTTGCTTTATATTGTCTCATACTAAATAATTCAAAATTCGGCAATGATTTAATATATTTTATTAAATCTTTTACAGTAAATGTTATATTATATGGATTATTACATATAAAATCAACAACTAAATCAACTATATCTTGTTGTGTTATTTTTGATTTTACTCCTTCATTAAGATGTTTCTTTACTGTTTTAGCAACATCTCTCATTATTGACTCATAAAGAGCTCTTTTATTATTTCTTCTTATCATAAATTTTTATGTTTTTTTAATTATTTAATTTATCTTATTAAATTATAAAATCATTTAATATATATAAATTTTTTAATTTTTATTAAATTATCATAAAACATTAAAAATCATATACTATCCTATTTATCCCATAATTTATTCATATAATCTTCACTAAATATAAGATATTGTTGATATATATATAATACATTATTAATTAAATCATTAATATTATTAGAACGTATTACTATAAATTGATCATAAACTGATATATCTTTATTATATAATGATTTATCTATAAAAGACTAAAAACCGCTAAAACATTCATCAAAACCAGAAAATACGAATTCTAACAAATATTTATCATCATTTTCATTATTATATGTTACAAGTTTTGCAACGTTCTCTATATTTAATTTAGAATATTTAAAAGTATCATTTGATTTATCATATGACATGTCAACATATGTAGAACATTCTTTATAAGCATTATCATAAAAATATATATAGTCTGCACTATATGTATCATATAATGCAAATGCTCCAGCTATTTCACAATCATCTGTATAAAGTTCTCCAGGAATAGCTAATGTATTTAATTCCTAATAAATTTTATCTAATTTTTTTGAAAAATTTTTTAAAATTCTCAAATTTTCTTTTGATGGTATAATATTATTAACTATATAAAGTTCATCTATGTTTTCTCCATCATTTTCATTAAGATGTTTCTTTACTGTTTTAGCAACATCTCTCATTATTGACTCATAAAGAGCTCTTTTATTATTTTTTCTTATCATAATTTTTATGTTTTTTTTCTTAAAATTATTTATCTTATTTATTAAAATAAAAGTATAGTTTATTTTCTTTTATCAGACAAGAATCTTCAAAATTCTATTTAAAGAAATCTATACAAACTAAATTATGTTTTATGCTTGATTATCTGTTATATTTTATATAAAAATAAGGAATTAAAATCTAATTCCTTATAATTTTAATAAAACAAAAATTTATTTCTATTACTTAAACATTTCAAATTTCTTTTCCAAATGTGAAAATATTTTCAATTTTAATAAGATAACAAGGAATTATCCGCGTAAGATCACCATCAAGAGTTTCAAAGAAGATGAATATGAATGTAAGTTCTTTATAGATTTATATAAAGCATTAAAAAAATATGATATTTTACAAGATTATCCTACTATTAAACCTAATTCATTACTTTTAATAACAGCAAACTATTTTGATTAGGGTAGTAGAAGTTATGCTGAATTTTATTTTGATGAAGATGATTTAGAAACCAATTTTGGTTTAGAATATGATTCTAATATAGAAGACGCAATCTATGAATATTGTTATAAAATTAATTTTAAAAAACTTATTTACTAAAATTATATAAATTTAAAAAGTATAATTTAAAATAGAGAGAATATAAAATTATTCTCTCTATTTTTATATAAAATTTATAAAATCAGTATATAAGTTTTATTAATTCAGGATCATCTTTATATTTGTTAAATGTCATTATAATGTCTTTAATATGTAAACTTGAAAATTTTTTAATATTTAATAATAATTTATCAGAATCTGATAAACCTCTATTTCTATTATATCTTATAGCTGATGTAGTATTCCATAATGGTGTTGAACTTGCTATATTTAATATTAAATCATCATTTAATGTTAATGTTTCTTTATACTTATTATATAATATAATATAAACTGCTGATAAGCGTGCTGCCATTTTTGCTGCATTTGTTATTTTATCAAAACCTGAGTAATTTGATGTATATGCACATTTAATCATACGTTGAATATCTTTAGCAACAACTTTATATACTTTTCCTTCACATGTTAATTCATTTATTATAAAATTAGATATAATTTTCTCTAATACATCTGTTATAAAATGATATAAATCATTAAATTCATTTGAATTTAATTTTTCTTCTATATCATTATTTAATTGTATCAATGTTTTTTTCAATGGCTCAGATACATTATCATCTATTTTATATTTATAATTAAATATTTTATTATCATATGTCAATACATATTGATATACTTCTTTACTTTTATTTCTATATGTTATTTCTACTGGTTTAATTTTAATATTAATTTCATGATTTTTAAATAAAGTTATATATTGTTTATCGGAATAAGATAATTTATAATAAGTACAATAATCAGAAAATTCAATATTATCCATTATAAAGCGACTACCTCTATCTAAATTATTTAATACATCATATATAATATTATAAATTTGATATTTATTTATTAAATATGTATTTACTTCATCTATAGTTCTACAATCTATTAAGCGTTCTGGTGATTTATAAATTCCTTTAGCTATTTCTGCTATATCTCTATCTAATGAATCATCATAAAAAGTAGAAAATAAATCTTCATCATCAAATAAACCTTCAAATAATTTATTTAAATATATATTTTCATTTAATTTCGTTTTTTTATGTCTTATTGTTTTTCTTAAAATATTTTTCATAAATACATTAAAATTTTAATTATTTATTTTGAAATATTTTATTCATATTTTTAAACTTTTTAAACATTATTTTCTATTAAATAAAGAGAGTACTATTTTTAATATATTTAAATATAAATTTAATAATTTTAATAATTTTAAAAAATAATTTAAAAAAATGATTTTAAAAAAACAAGGTTATAGTTATAATGATTTAACTATTGTTCCTGCTAAAATTTCAACAGTTAAATCAAGAAGTGAATGTGATGTATTTATTAATAATGTTTTGCCGATATTTACAGCACCGATGGCTTCAGTTGTTTCAGATAAAAATTATACAATATTTGAAGAAAATAAAATAACTCCTATTATTCCAAGAAATATCAGTTTTGATATTAGAAAAGATTTAATGAATAAGGGTAAATGGGTTGCATTATCATTAAAAGAATTTAAAGATTTATTTGTAGATAATACACAGCATTTAACTCATGGTGTTCATTATAAAATATGTGTAGATATAGCAAATGGACATATGGAATATCTTTATACTTTATGTACAGAAGCAAAAAAACAGTGTTATACTTTTAATAATTATAATTTAACTATTATGACAGGAAATATAGCAAATCCTGAAACTTATGAATATATTTGTAATTTAAATATAAAATTTGCTCCATATGTTATTATTGATTATATCAGAGTTGGTATTGGCGGAGGTTTTGGATGTATAACTACATCTAATACGTCTGCTCATTATCCTCAGGCTTCGTTAATAGATGAATGTTATAATATTAAGAAAAAATTAGATTCAGAAAGTATACGTTTTGCTCCATATATTGTTGCTGATGGAGGAATAAGAAATTATGATCATGTTATTAAAGCATTGGCATTAGGTGCTGATTATGTAATGATAGGAAGTCTGTTTGCTAAATGTATAGAATCTGCAGGAGAAAAGTATAATATTAATACAAATACTATGGTTGATCTTAAAAACTATAAAAATGTAGATTCATATATTGAAAACGGAAATACAGTATTTAAAGGATATTATACAGATGAATTTATTAATGATGAAATTGAAAATATATTTTCTACTGATTATAAAGAACATAGATTTTATCAATTAAAAGAATTACAAAATATAGGTCAATTAAAAGTTAAATTTTTTGGAATGGCTTCTGCAGATGGTCAAATAGCTATTACCGGTAAAAAAACAAAAACAGCTGAAGGTATAACAAAATATATTCCGGTTGAATTTACATTAAGCAGATGGGTTAAAAATATGATGGATTATTTAAAATCTGCTATGTCTTATTGTAATTCATATAATATAAAGGAATTTAA
>ODAJ011963537.1_pt1 | contig 13122 bp, 9 predicted proteins | sample 1539241 | NCBI WGS metagenome assembly ODAJ01 (sample SAMN02144231, study PRJEB22623) | gut metagenome | biome: sheep rumen | host: Ovis aries | place: New Zealand | reverse complement strand
CCCTCTCAGGATCTCTTCCTCGGAGAGTCCCTTGTTGATAACGTCCCTCATCCTCTGGGTCCCCGCCTCAGGAGCGAAAGTCAGACTGCTTTTTCTTACATCCTGGACCTTGCTCATCACATCCAGGGAAAATGCGTCGATTCTCAGGGATGGCAGGGAAATGTTTATATTTCTGGTCCTGTAATGGTCGATCAGATAGCTACAGAGGTCCGGCAGCTGGCTGTAATCACTGGAACTCAGGGAGCTCAGTGAGATCTCATCATTGCCGGTAGCCTGGATGGAGGCATCTGCCACATGCTCCAGCATGGACAGGCTTCTCTCCCTCAGGGGCCGATAGATCATGCCGGCCTGGCAGAAACGACAGCCCCGGATACAACCCCTCTGGATCTCCAGGACACTCCTGTCCTGGGTGACCTTAATATAAGGAACAATCTGTTTTTCCGGATAGAAGGTGTCAGACAGGTTGGTCTCCACCTCCTTTAAAATGCTGGCCGGGGCCTCCGGGAAATCCTTAAGGTCTGCCCCGGGGGACAGACTTCCCTCCAGATAATCTTTCATGGCAAGGGGCTTAAAGTCCGCTATCGTCCCATCCTCTTCATAACTTACTTCATATAAAGAAGGCACATAAATCCCGGGAACCTGAGCCGCCCTGGCCAGGAACTCCTTCCTGGTCCCTCCGGCTGCCTTGTGGGTCTTGTAGAGGTCCATCAGTTCATAGTAGGCCGTCTCTCCCTCACCGATATAAAACATATCAAAAAAGTCTGCCAGGGGCTCAGGATTATAGGTGCAGGGACCTCCTCCGATTACAAAGGGGGCGTCCTCTCTCCGGTCTTTGGCATAAATACCGATATGGGAAAGGTCCAGCATCTGCAGTATATTGGTATAGCACATCTCATACTGGATTGTAATAAGAAGAAAATCAAACATGAAGACCGGGTCCTGGCTTTCCAGACCGAAGAGGGGGATATGGTCCCGTCTCATGATCTGGTCCAAATCAGTCCAGGGAGAAAATACACGCTCACAGTAGATGTCCTCTCTCTTGTTGAGCATATCGTAAATAATCTTCATTCCCAGGTGGGACATACCAATCTCATAGACATCCGGAAAGGCCATGCCCACCCGGACATCCACCTGGTCCGGATTCTTCCTCACCATATTTACTTCGTTGCCAATGTAACGGACCGGCTTCTCTACCTGAAGAAGTATCTCGTCAGTCAGAGCCAGATCATAATTGTTCTGCTGAAAATAATTCATTCATCAACCTCTGTTTCTTATATTTCGTATGTTTCTTATATGTTTATCTAATATATTTTTATGTATTTATATTAAAATATCTTTTTTCTTGTTATCATAAGTCCTTTTTACCAACTTGTTTTTTGGGCTTGTTTTTTATTATGCAGTCTTTGAAAAAGCATTTCCTAGACTCATTTGTCCTTCCTGAAAACAAAAATTGGGGATATTCTATAGATAACTAACTGTTATTTGAGTAAATAACATAAACTTATACACATCTTTATCCACATTGTCCACATAGCCTATCCCTTATCCGCTGCCCTGTCCCTGCTTTAGCCAGAAAGGACATTTGATCAGGCTCTGTCCCTGGTTTAGCCAGACGGGATCTATGATCTACTATAATCAAGCTCCAGCATCTGCCAGATTATCAGGGGCTAAAGGGTTGGACCTGCCGGAATTCGGAATCCGGATTTCAGGTCTTTACCTTCTGCCAGACAAATTCCAGGATAGTAGCCGCCATGGGGTCATGCCAGGAGGATCTGACCCAGCTCCTGCTCTGTGTGGACTTCCACATCAGCCTTAACCTGGTCAGCTTTCCTTTTCAGACCTCTCCTGTTTATCCAGATCTGGTGCCAGCCTGCCAGCTTGGCGCCTGCGATATCATTATAGAGGGAATCCCCTACAAAAACCATCTCTTGAGGCCTGGTGCCCAGCCTTTCCTGGGCGATCCGAAAAATCTGCTCTGCCGGTTTCTCTATGCCTACCCTGCCTGATATGATGATATGACTGTCGGGAATCCATCTTCTAAGGCCCAGGGCCCGGACCTTACCCTCCTGGTAATCACCTTCTCCATTGGTGATGATACCCAGCTGATAGCGGTCAGCACACCTGGTCAGCAACTCTTCCATAAAGGGTGTCATCTTCATATGCTGCTGGCTCCAGAAATAATTCTTCTGGAATTCTTCAGCCTGGGCGTCAGAAAGGGCAAGCCCATAGTTCTTAAAAGTCTTTTTGATCCGCAGCCGGTGAAGCTCTTTCATAGAATAATTATCATATAGGCCCTGATTAGACTTTGTATCATAGGTCTTATAATAGACCTCAAAGGCCTGGTCATAGGGAAGGTCATAGGCTTCTCCGAAAGTCTTTTGGCAGCTTCTTACAAAAGACAGCTGCTGACTGTAGAGAGTATCATCTATATCAAATAATACAGCTTTCATATTTTTCATCCAGTCCATGTTCACGTCAGTCCTTTCCAGCAACTAAGGCAGATGTATAAAAAGCAACTTGCAAATAGCAATATGTTTTCCAATTATAGACTAAATCAGCTTTTTTCGCAAGTGAAGGCTGTCAGACTCTGCCCGGATCAAGCAGGAAATCCTGGGGGCCGGTATCCATATAAACTTAGATATAAGCTATAAACTAAGAAAAAAACGCCCTGTCTATATACAGAGCGTCTGTGCCATTCTTAAAATATAAAGGTCAAAGCAAAACAGTCTAATCCAGGAAGGGATATTTCTCCAGTTCCTCATCAGTGGCAACATGCATCATATCCATCAAATCGCAGTCCCACTTCTCCGAAAGCTTTTCTACAATCTCCTCCGGAAGGCACTGTACTTCTATCTCATCGTAAATGTCATCAAAGTATTCTTCGTCGGCAAAGTAGTATGTTTCCATAACATTTCCTCCTGAAATAAGTGTTTGACTTATATATATCACATTTTTAGGTACAAGTATATATCTTTTTGCACGGGATTAAAAAACTATCATTTCATCAACAGCTCAGGAGTGAAAATATTATTATTTTATGCAAACTATCTATAAAGCTCCCAGGGAATTCCGAAGGTCCCCATAGAGGGTCAGATACTCTTTTTCCACTTCCCGCCAGTCCCTCTCTCCGAAATAAGGCTGGCTCAGAAGGGCTTGCCTGGGCAGGTCGCCTACAGGCTGTCCCATCAGCTCCAGAAATTCATAATAGAGAAGGGTCTTGTCCAGCTCCTTGACGATGGCCGCCTCTTCCTCGCTGGGCAGGTCGCCGGCAAACTTCTCGTAGATCATATCCAAAAGCTGGTCCTCGGCCGCTCCATACTCCTGCATCAGGTGCTTGACCGGGGAGACGAAATCTCCCAGATAGGCCTCAGCCCCGTCGTGGAGCAGGCAGAAGATCTGGATCCTGGTCCCGTATCCTCTCAATTCGGCCTCCCTGCAGCACTCCATACAGTGCTGGGCCACCAGATGTCTTATGGGAAAATGTCCATTGGCCCGGGCGATCATGGACAGGGCATGGGCGATGTCTTCTATCTTCAGGTCTTCTTTCCGGGGATGGAGGGGATCCATGGTAATCCCCGTATAGGTCAATATATCACTCATATTTTCTCTTCTTTCTCTTGGAATTCTTTTCTCATACTTTTAAGAGTTTTTCTCTATAGAGTCACACTGCATGTCATTATAACACAAGACCTGACTTTTATTAAGCCTTAACCGGCAGCTTCACCTGGAAACTGATGACCCCATCCTTCCAGGAGGCAGATATTTTGCCCTTGTACTCTTCCACAAAGCCCTGGGCCATGGCCAGACCGATTCCATAACCGGACTTTTCAGAACTGTGGGAGCTGTCCTCCCTGTAGAATCTCTCAAAAAACCGGCTGCAGTCCACATTTTCCCCATCCTTGTAGGAGTTGGATACGGTCAGCTGGGCAGTGGGGGTCTTATTAAAACCTGTCTTAACCAGGGTCAGATTAAGACCTACCTGTCCCTCGTCGTCACAGTACTTCACCGCATTATCAAGAAGGATATTAGCGATTTCTTCCAGCTCTGACTTCCGGCCATAGAGGCTGATTCCATCCTGGATCTCATAGGAAAATGTCTTGCCTTCTCTGTCAATCACCGGGGCAAAGCCTTCGGCGATCCCTCTGACGCAGGCTGAATAGTCCACCTGGCTGTAGTCCTCCTTATTCCCCTCACCCATCTTGGACAAGGTAATCAGATTATTGACCAGGCCGGTCAGCCTCTGAACCTGATTCATGATACTGGCTGTCCACTCATTTTCTCCCTCCATCATCTCCAGGACCTCGGTATTGGCGGAAATGATGGCTATGGGTGTCTTAAGTTCATGGCTGGCATTGGTGATAAACTGCTTCTGGGACTCCATGTTTTTAATCACCGGCTCCACCACCTTGCCGGAAAGGGCTGTCAGAATACCAAAGAATAAAACAAGGCAGGCCAGACCGAACCACATGGAAAACCTCCGCAGGGCCAGGACTGAATTCATCTCTCTGGTGCAATCCAGAACGACGATCAGCCAGAGATCATCATCCTTCTGCTCTTTCTGATAGATAAAAAATCCCTTCTCCGCGATGATACTACCTGTGTCACCTCTTTTTTTCAGGATGTCCCTGCCGTATTCCATAGCTTTCTCATCGGTCACAGACTGGATATGATCAAGGTCAATCTCCTTTACTTCGTCCCCTTCCTTAGACAGCCAGATGGAAAAATATCTCATCTGGTATTTTAACTCGGCACTGATGCCAAGATACTCATCATCTACAGCCTCCAGATGATAGTCCAGAGGCATGACGCCATCATTATTTATAATCTCTTCCAGTATTTCCTTGTCCTCCTTTATGGCATTGTAGGAAAAATACTGGTTTACCATGGTAAGGATCATGGCCAGTACAATAAAGACAGCCACTGTGGCGATGGCGATAAATTTCCATCTTAATTTATTAATCAATAGTCCTCACGCTCCTCCCTGTCGGGCCTGACTTGACGGTTGGATATGCTGGTTTTTCCGACTGGCCTGTCTTCCCAGTTGAACTAGCTGGTTTTTCTGACCAGCTCATCTTACTAGTCCGGCTTACTAGTTCTTATGGCCGGTCTATATAGCCGAGTCAGACTCACTGGTTCAGGACCAGTATAAAGCTTCCACCCTTATCACCCTTGATGACCAGGTCTGCCTTGATGGCCTTAAGCTTCTGGCGCAGGTAGGATACATAGATCCAGACCACCTCTTCTCCCTGAACTTCCTCGTCCGCTTCATCCTTCCAGACCCGGGCGAAAATCTCTGCCGTGGAAAGGTTCTTGCCAGGATTGAGCATAAACATTTCCATGAGAGCCGTCTCTTTCTTGGCCAGACGGATGGAGTTGCCGGCGGACAGCTCCTGAATGTCTGTATCAAGGGATACCTCTCCCAGGCTAAGCCTGGAAGGATTGTATGAAGTATTTCTCCTGGTCAGGGACTTAATCCTGGCCAGCAGCTCCTTCATGGCAAAGGGCTTGGTCAGATAGTCATCGGCTCCCGCATCCAGGCCCTCTACCCGGTCATCTACCTGGGTCTTGGCCGTCAGCATGATCACCGGCGTCATGTCTCCCCATGACCTGATTCTCTTTAATGCCTCCAGGCCGTCCATCTTGGGCATCATGATGTCAAAAACCATACAGTCATAGCTTCCTGACTGGGCCAGATTCAGGGCCTCCAGGCCATCGGCGGCCACATCGGTCTCTATACCCTGGTGATTGAGGATGGCACATACTGCCCTTGACATCTCTTTTTCATCTTCTGCAATTAATATCTTCATAATCTATTATCTCCCATTTATAGTTGTCTATCTTTTTATAGTATTAGTCAAATTTAGTATTAGTCATATTTTATCGACAGATCCTGACCAGCCTGACCAGCCCGGCTAACCCCTTTTGCTGAACCAGGCCCGGCCTTGTGGTCAAATTTTTTTCAGACCCAGGCGGTCCAGGCTTTTATAGTGATACATTTTACAAAGCTCTGGTTCCTGGTCATACGTCTCCACCTGTCCCGGCCTCCATGGCTGATCTATTCGTCACTGCGGATCAGATCCCGGATGGTCTGCATGGTCAGGTCGCAGGAGGCCAGCTCGTCGGCGCACCGCTTCAGCTCCCCCACCAGCATCTTCTGGTTGGATATGGACCTTTTATACTTCATCTCATGCTCCAGGCTGGCCCAGCAGTCCATGGCAATGGTACGAAGCTGGATCTCCACATAGTAGCTGCCTGGATTATGGCCGGTGATATCCTGGTAGGGCTGGCTGGTCTCCAGAATCATATGGTAACTTCTGTAACCATTGGGCTTGGCATTATAAATGTAGTCCTTCTCCTTGAATACCCGGCAGTCCGGCAGCTGGCGGAAAAAGTCACAGATGTCATAGATATCATCGATAAAACCGGTGATGATCCGGATGCCTATAGCATCTTTCATACCTCTTAAGGCTTCCTCTGCTGTCTCTTCCACGCCCTTTCTCCGGCACTTCTCCCGCATGCTGTCCTCTGCCTTGATCCGGCTACTCAGATGTTCATAGACCGGATGGCCCGTCTCCTCTATCTTTTGTCTGTTATACTCTTCAATCCTGGCAACCATCTGGTCCATTACCTTGGGAAGGATCTCTTTCTGGTTTCCATATATGCTATCATTCATGATTATGTTATACGCCTCCATTATTATTCTTCTTCTATATTACTGCCTCTAACTACCTGCCGGCTCAAACCGGGTCCGGCTCTTATCTGTAAAACCGGAACCTGTACCTGCCCTGGCTGCCGGCGGACCGGTGTCTTTGCCACTAAAATGCTTTTACAATCATACTGGCCTTATTCTACTACAAATATTTGAACATTTTGTTTACAATTTACATACGAGTCTGCCAGGGCTCCCGGCCCCGTCTTCCAGGCTGGTCTCCGGTCCCGGCAGACAAAAGGCGCCGGCACTCACCTTCCTTATGTCTCGTGAGTGCCGGCGCCCCTCCCATGGGTATCATAGTCTTTGTGAAAATATATTCAATTATCGGTCTTTACTCCTTGCCGCTGAAACAGTAGGTGCACAGCTTGCAGGGAGAGATTCCGATGGACTCCTCCAGGTCATCCAGCCTGTGATAGCGAAGAGTGGTGAAGTTCTGCTTCTTGCAGATGCAGTCCAGCATATCGGAATATCTCTGGCTGGTGGGATTTGCATACTCGGCCAGAACCTCCGGGGACACATCCCCTTCCTTCTCCTGGATCACCCTTCTGGCAATCAGGTCCATATCAGACTTGGACCGGGAGAAATTCAGATATTTACAGCCGTAGAGCAGGGGCGGACAGGCAGGCCTTACATGGACCTCCTTGGCACCGCTCTGATAGAGGAATTCTGTGGTCTCCCGAAGCTGGGTTCCACGGACGATGGAGTCATCAATCAGCAGCAGCTTCTTATTTTCAATGAGGGCCTTGACCGGAATCAGCTTCATCCTGGCAATCAGGTCCCGCTGGCTCTGCATGGTCGGCATGAAAGACCGGGGCCAGGTAGGAGTATATTTGATAAATGGTCTGGCAAAGGGTACGCCGGACTCATTGGCATAGCCGATGGCATGGGCAATTCCCGAATCCGGTACGCCGGCAACAACATCCGGATCAACGGAATTCCCGTCTCTCTTCGCCAGCATACTGCCACAGCGGTAACGCATCTCTTCCACATTTACCCCCTCGTAGGAGGATGTGGGATAGCCATAATATACCCAAAGGAAGGAACAGATTCTCATCTCCTTGCCAGGTTCCTTAAGGGTCTCCACCCCGTCAGGAGTGACAAAGGCAATCTCTCCCGGGCCCAGTTCCTTATAATCCTTGTAGCCCAGATTGATGTAGGCAAAACTCTCAAAGGAGACGCAGTAGGCATCCTCCTTCTTTCCGATCACCAGAGGTGTCCTTCCCAGCCGGTCCCTGGCTGCCAGAAGACCATCCTTGGTCATGAGCAGCAGAGTCATGGATCCGTCTACTACTTCCTGGACAAACTTAATACCATCCAGGATCGAATCTTTCTTACAGATCAGGGAAGCCACCAGCTCCGTGGCGTTAATCAGACCGCCGCTCATCTCCTGGAAATGGGTATTGCCATTCTCATAAACATACTTGAGCAGTTCATCCATGTTGTTGATCTTACCGACCGTGGTGATGGCAAAACTGCCCAGATGAGACTGGACCATGAGGGGCTGGGGCTCATAATCAGATATACAGCCCAGACCAAGGTTCCCTTCCATCTCATCGATATCTTTTTCAAACTTAGTACGGAATGGAGAGTTCTCAATGTTGTGTATGGCCCTCTGGAAACCCGGCTTACCATGAACGGCGATACCGCCCCGTCTGGTTCCCAGATGGGAATGATAATCGATTCCATAAAACAGTTCCAAAGTGCAGTCTCTTTTAGCAGCTACTCCAAATATTCCACCCATCTGGCAGATCCTCCTGTAATTCTAGTATGAAATAATCCATATTTCTATCTTCTGATTCATGAAAGCTTCTTTAGCTGTCCGATTCATGGCAGCAACAGCAAGTCTGCCCAAATAACAAACCAAACATGTTCAAAACAGGACTATGATATATAATCAGCTAAACACGGAACAATTCTATCATGAAAATTTCAAAAAGTAAACGAGAAAGAAAAACAGATTCCCGGTAAATAGATGGAAACTATCGCTGGGAATCTGTTTTTATGCCTTTTTTACAGAATTTTGACAGAGAGTTTATTATATTTTAATCTGTCAGACCTGAATAAATGCTGCTGATATCCTTCAATTTCAGCCCCTGCAAGAGGGTCGCAATTATTCTTTCACTCCATAGTCCGGACAATGATCTCAATTATTCTTCCACTTCCTGGTCCGGACAATGGTCTTAATTTTCCTTCCGCTTCCTGGTCCGGACGTCTATGATCTCCAGGGTTTTGAGAACTTCTTCCACCCGGCTTACGGGCAGGATGGTCAGCTGGGCCTTTACTTCCTCGGCCACATCTCTTAAGTCCTCTTCATTATCCTTGGGGATGAAGACCCTGGTCACCCCTGCCCTCTGGGCGGCCATCAGCTTCTCCGGAAGCCCGCCGATGGGATTGACATCTCCCTGGAGGGAAACCTCACCGGTCATGGCTGTGTGGGGAGTAACCGGCTTATTATTTATCAGTGAGGAGAGGGCTGTGGTCAGGGTAATACCGGCAGAAGGACCATCCTTGGGAGTAGCTCCGTCCGGTACATGAATGTGCAGGTTATGCTTGTCAAAGAGCTCTGCTTTGTCCGGGAAGAGGGACTTGACCAGGCTGATGGCGATCTGGGCGGATTCCTTCATCACATCCCCCAGCTGGCCGGTGATAGTCACCTTGCCGTCTCCCTTGGTAAAGAGGGTCTCTATATAGAGGATCTCCCCACCTACGGCCGTCCAGGCCAGGCCGGTCACGATACCGGGCCGGGAGTCATCCTTGACCAGGCCGTGGCGGATGGGATGCATATCCAGATAATCCCTCAGGCTCCCACTGTCAATATTTAACTGGCCCTCATGGCCCCGGACGATGCGGACTGCCGCCGACCGGCAGAGGGTATCCATCCTTTTCTTTAAGCCCCGGACCCCTCCTTCCCTGGTGTAGCCGCTGATGATCTCGGCCAGAACCTCGTCGGAGATGGCCAGGTCATCCTCCGTGATTCCCACGGCATCCATAGCCTTGGGCAGCAGGTGTCTTCTGGCGATCTGCAGCTTCTCTAAAGGACTGTAGCCCTGGAACTGGATCACTTCCATACGGTTGAGCAGAGGCTCGGGTATGGTATCCGCTGAGTTGGCCGTACAGATAAACATAACGTCAGACAAGTCATAGGGCACATTCATATAGTGGTCTGTGAAGGTGCTGTTCTGCTCCGGGTCCAGGACCTCCAGAAGGGCGCTGGCCGGGTCCCCGTTATAGGACATGGACAGCTTGTCCACCTCATCGAGAACCATGACCGGGTTGGAGACGCCACTCTTCTGGATTCCGTCCATGATCCTTCCGGGCATGGCACCGATATAGGTCCGCCTGTGGCCCCGGATATCCGCCTCATCCCGGACGCCGCCCAGGCTGACACGGACGTACTCTCTCTGCAAGGCTTTGGCGATACTCTGGCCGATACTGGTCTTGCCGGTTCCGGGGGCTCCCACAAAGAGCAGGATAGATCCGGTCTGCTTTTTCTTCAGATTCATGACGGCAATCTGCTGGATGATCCTCTCCTTGACCTTTTTCAGGCCGAAATGATCTTCCTCAAGGACCTTTTCCGCCCGGTCAAGGTCGATGGTCTGGGCCGCCTCCTTTTTCCAGGACAGGCCTGTGACAAAATCCAGGTAGTCGTAGAGCATGCCGGATTCCGCACTGTTCTGACCTTCAGACTTGAGCCTGTTGAGGATTTTCTCCGCCTCTTTCCTTGCCGTCTCGTTCATACCGGATTCCTCGATCTTGATCTCCAGCTTACGGAGGTCAGAGACATTTTCCGGGTGCATCTCATCCAGCTCCTTCTGCAGAAACTCCATCTGCTTCTTGATGGCAGACTCCCGGTAGATCTTCTGATAATCTTCCTCCTGGGCACTCTTGGCCTCTGAATTGAGCTTGAACATCTCGATATTCTCATAGATCATCTGTTCCATCATCTCAGCCCGCTTCTTCTGGCTGTCCTCTGCCAGGATCTCGTAGCGCTCACTGTTGGAGTTCATGATCCAGGGAGACATGGCAGAGATGATCTCTCCTATGGTATTGAGCTGGCTGATATAGGCCCTGGCCATATTGGCCTGCTGGAAGCTCTCACTGAAGCGCAGCATGGCGGCCTTGATCTCCTTGACCTTGGCCTCTAAGTCCTTCTCATCGATGTCCTCGATATCCCTCCGCTTGGATATGGACAGGTCGATCATATAGTCCTTGTAGACAGAGACCTCCTCTACATTTACCCGGTAACGGGTATGGATTACAATATATCCGTTATTATTAATCTCGGTAATCACTCCGGATACGCCGATGGGATAGAAGCTGTCCTCATCCATCTCCTTCTGGCTGATGGGCTTTCTGGCAACTACAATGGTCACCTTATCTTCGATGGCCGGCGCCCTTCCGGTCATCTTCTCATAGGAATCGGATTTAAAATAAATATTGGCATCCGGTACCACTAGTGTATTATAAACTGGTAAAACTGCCATAAAGATACCTCCTTAGCTCCGCCATAAAGAGTCCTGTCCAGCGGAGCAGACAGGGATCCGGCAGCGGAGTCTGTATAAAATATTATTCATTTCACAGATTTGTAATCAGCACTCGTTATAATTGAGTGCTAATATCTTGTGAAAAAATATGGCTTTCCCCTGAAAGCCTTGCTATTTGGCCAGATTGTGGCCTGAAATCTTGACAACTGTCAAGTTTATGTTAGAATAATAACGCAAACCTTTACACTTGTCAAGTTATTTATCCGGGGTAAATTTATGTATTGTGGCAATAATAAAACAGCGAGAGCTTCCCAGAAAAATATCTGCACCGCCCTGCTTCAACTGCTGGAGGAGAAGCCCTTTTCCCAGATCAGTGTCAGTGAATTGTGCAAACAGGCCGGCATCTCCAGACAGACCTTTTATTCCCTCTTCAAATCAAAGGACAAGGTCATCACCTACATTTTCCAGGAGGACTACTGCTACAGTCCCCAGGACCATGATGGCGAGGGCGACTGGGGCCTTAGGAAGCTCTGCCTGGATTACAGCAATTATATTATCCGGCAGGCCGATTTTATCCGGATGCTGGTGGAGAATAATATCACCTATCTCATGTACGATGGCCTGGTAGAGTCCTTCTCCTGCTGTAGCTGCTTTCTGCCTCATATAAGCGGTGATGCCCGCAGCTACGCGGCCTCCTTTTATGCCGGCAGTATGACCGGGATCGCCAAGACCTACATAGAACAGGGGGAGACCTTAAGCCAGAAGGAGCTGGAGGCAGTCACCCTGTCCCTCTTTGAAAATAGTCTCTTTTAGCCTATCATCACAATTCCCTGGCTTTTTTGGAGTATGCTATTTATAATAGTGTTATAGGATGGATAGCCTGGGTTTATATCCCTATCCATTTTATGCGGTTTGCCCCTTATTATACTATTGTAAAATGGATAGCCTGGGTCTATATCCCTATCCATTTTATGCAGTTTGCCCCTTATAATACTATTGTAAAATGGATATTTTGGGTTTATATCCCTATCTATTTTCTACTTAATATCCCCAATAATACCATTGTACGGCAGTACTTATATGATATTATAGTTCCACTACACAATTATTACACTAGACAATAAAAAAGGCATTTCCTTATGGAAAGCCAGTCTTGAACACAAGGGAGAATTGCTATGAGAAAAGGATTTAGAAGTTTGACAATCGGTCTCTTTACTCTCCTTCTGGCCGTGGTGGTCTTGCCATTGACCGGTCAGGCAAAGGCGGTAAGGAAGATATCCAAAAAGAATAATATCCAGATGGCTGTGCTGACGCCGGACCTTCAAAAGAAGATTTCCGACTCAACACCAGCAGAGCCGGCCGGTTCTGACCTGGAACTGGTTCATCCGGCGACCCGCCTGGCCACAGCCAGGCTGCCCCAGGGCTGGACGACCGATGGTATCTATTATTATTATCTGACCAACCTGGCCAGCTATGGTTCATGGAAGAATTCCCTCCGTCTGACCAGGGTCCTTTACCGGGCGGATGGCAGCTATTCTGAAGATTATATGACCCTGAAAAATTTCGGTCACGGCACTACCCTGGCCTGTACCCGTAAAAACGGAGTCAGCTACCTCTGGATTGGAAGCGACTACTCCTCTTCCAAGGGGGGACCTACTTCCATCTCCTGCTTCATCTTCCAGCCGGGCAAAACCTTAAAAGAACATGGTCCCATCCGTTATAAGATCAGAATATCGGGTAAAGGCTCATATGGCAGTAACTTATGTCCGGCCATCAGTCCTGACGGAAACTTCCTCTGTGTGAGGATCTCCCGGGGAAGCAAGGTTCGTTTCCAGTATTACCGGTTATACCAGGGCCGCAAGATCAAGCCCAAAAAAGTGATCAAAAGCTTTACGGTATCCAATGATTTCGGAACCTTCCAGGGCT
>ODAJ012178258.1_pt1 | contig 13125 bp, 5 predicted proteins | sample 1539241 | NCBI WGS metagenome assembly ODAJ01 (sample SAMN02144231, study PRJEB22623) | gut metagenome | biome: sheep rumen | host: Ovis aries | place: New Zealand | reverse complement strand
TCGCAGATATTCGTGGGCACACTCTTTCCCGAAGAGGTTAACGAGGCGCGTGTGCTCGAAGGCAAGCCCAGCCACGCCATCGGCATTGTCCAGCAATACACCGGCCAGCCCTACACCTATTACTTCGGATCAGCCTGGAGCAACTACGACGTGGGCACCATGAACCACTGGCGTCTTGTGGCCGAAGAGACGCTCCAAAGCATCAAGACACCACTGACCGTGACAATCACTGAAAGCAAATAACAGGCTTTTAGTCATCCCGTGAGCAGCGCGCGCTATGCCGTTGAGGGCTGCCGCTGCCAGTTACCGCGCAGCAGGCGGAGAAGGAAGATGGCTCCGCGGAAGGTGAGCTCAATGGCCATGGCCGTCCACACGCCGTTGAGACCGTAGCGCGGAGCAAGCAGGGCTGCCAGAGTGAGCCTGACGCCCCACATCGAGGTGAGGCTCATGATGGCAGGCTTAAGTGTGTCGGCAGCACCTATGAACACGCCGTTGCAGACGATGGAGGCTGCAAACATCGGCTCAGCCCACGCCTCGATACGCAGCGCCTGAGCCCCTTGGCTGATGATAGCCTCCACGGGCGACATAACGGCCATCAACTCGGGGGCGAAGACAGCCATGAGAATGCCCATGACGGTCATCACCACAATACCCAACGACACAGAAAGATAAGCGAAGGAGCGGGTCAGCTGTTGCTGGCCTGCTCCCACTGCTTGTCCTACAAGCGTGGTGGCTGCCTCGGCAATACCGTAACCGGGCATATAGCAGAGGCTCTCAACGGTGATGGCCAGCGAGTTGGCGGCGATGGCGACGGTGCCTAAAGGCGCTACGATGATGGTGCTCACCACCTGGGCACCGCCCATAAGAAGGTGTTGCAGGCCCATGGGCGCACCAATCTTAAAGGCGGTCTTCACCACGGCGGGGTCGATTCGAGGGGAGAGGTGAGATTTAAGAGGTGAGCGAATGGCTTCCTTGCTTGAAAACAAAGAGAGCATCGGCGAGCGCCAGAGCAGGAAGTAAAGCATCAAGGCGGCAGTAATGAACTCGGCCATGCCGGTACCCATGGCGGCGCCAGCGACACCATAGTCGAGTAAATATATAAATAGGTAGTTGAAGAGCACGTCGAGCACGCACATCATGATATTGAGAACCGAAGGAATCTTCATGTTGCCCGACGACTTGAGCATAGCGCCGGCCAGGCCGCTCATCTGGAAGAACACGCCACAGATGCCGATAAGCATGAAATACATGGAAGCATCATGAGCAATGTCGGAGGAGCCTCCGAGCCAGAAGGGCAGGTAGGCGTGTACGGCAATGGCCCCGGTCATGAGCATGAGGCTCCACAGCAGACAGCACACCAATGCCTGACGTAACACGTGGCGTGCCCCGCCGAAATCGTTGGCACCAATGAGATGAGCCACCTGCACCGAGAACCCCAGATTGGCTGCGGACCCTAAGCCTCCCATGAGCCAAGTGGTAGTTTCCACCAGTCCAATGGCGGCGGTGGCGCGCTCGCCGAGGTGGCCTACCATGGCAGCGTCGATGAAGAACATTACCGTGGCGGAAATCTGAGCCAAGATGCTGGGCACACTCAAGGCGGCGATGAGCCGTAGCTTCTCGCCCTGAGTCATGGTGCGGCCTTCGCGGATATAGGTCAGTAGCTGTTCACTGCTTTGCGACATGTTTTTTGCGATGGATGATGGATAATGGGTGATGGGTGGCGTTGTTTGAGGCTGCAAAGGTACAAAAAATAGTGTAAACAGAAAAGCATCAGCGTGAAAGTTTTGTCATGAAACAAAAAGAAAAGAGGATGAAACAAATATATAATAGGTAATAACAAAAAGAAAAAGGCTGCGGACGTGCGTGTATGCTTGCTACGCAAATAGTTTATAACTTTGCAACCGAAATGCTAACCCGATGAAAATAGTCAGAAATTATAATCATAAAACCAAAACTTGTATGAAAACCGAAAGACCATTCTGGAAACGCAGCCAACAGTTGATGTTGGCCGCCGGAGTGCTGTTGGCTGGTGCTAGTTGCTTGGCGTCGTGTAACAAATACGACCTTGATGAGCGTACCCCCGACGGATGGGGTTCAAGCATCTACAGTTGGCTCGCCGAGCAAGGCAACTACACCAACACAGTGCGGATGATTGACGATCTTGGCTATCGTGACGTGTTAGGCAAGACGGGTTCGAAGACGCTGTTTGCAGCCGACGATGCTGCCTACGAGCGTTTCTACAGTAACAACAGTTGGGGCGTGCATAGCTACGACCAGCTGTCGCCATCACAGAAGAAGTTGCTCATCTTCGGCACGATGATGGACAACTCCATGCAGCTTCATAACCTGGCTAACGTGCCCGGCAACCCGCCCACGCAGGGTGAGAGCATGCGCAGGTTCGCCTCGATGTCGGAGTTTGACTCTGTGCCCATCCTCAGGCCCGAGCAGATGCCTGACAACAAGTTCTGGAGCCGTCTGCGCCAGGGGGGCAAGCCTGTGGTGTGCATGACCGACAACTCCAAGGTAACGCTGCTGCAGTTTGTTGAGAAGTTTCTGGTGAACAACCGCATCACCAACGAAGACTTCGACTTCCTGATGAACTTCCGCGGCCAGCGCCAGGCCGGCGATGCCAGCATCAACGGTGTGCTGGTGGCCGAGCCCAACGTGAAGTGCTCCAACGGATTCATCCACCTGATGTCAGAGGTGGTGACGCCACTGCCCAACATGGCCGAACTCATCAGGGGCAAGGGCAGTGCCAGCGAGTATAACAAACTGCTGGAGCGCTTCTGCGCCCCTTACCCCGATATGCACCCCGACCAGAACGGGTCGCTGACCATGCGGTACAATTTCCTCTATCCTGACCGTCAGACGGACACCGTCTACCAGAAACGGTTCTTCTCGTCTAAGTCGCAAGGAGGTGCTGCCCTGAGCCGTTCACCCGACAACGGTCCTGTATCGATGCTGAAGTTCGACCCCGAATGGAACTCCTACACCTCCGGCGATCAGGGTGTGCAGCCCGACATGGCCGTAATGATGGTGCCCAGCAATGCTGCCATGAACGACTATTGGCAGAACGGTGCCGGTAGCATCCTGCGTGAGCAGTACGGCGAGTGGAGCAACGTGCCCAACGACGTGGTGGCCGAGCTAATCAACAACAACATGCTCAGCTCGTTCAAGATTTCCGTGCCCTCGAAGTTCCAGAGCATCCTCAACGACGCCAACGACCCCATGGGCGTAGAGCTGGCAGCCATCGACTCTGTATGGCTGGGCTGCAATGGCGCCGTCTATCTTACTAATAAGGTGTACTCGCCTACGTCGTTTGTCAGCGTGCTCTATCCCGCACTGACCAACGAGTCGATGAAGATTATGTACTGGGCAGCCCAGAAGTGCCGCTACAACGTGTACCTGAACTCACTGAACTCACGCTACAGCCTCTTCATCCCCAACAACCAGGCCATGCTGCAATACATCGACCCCGTAAGCTACGGCAAGGCCGAGACGCAGCTGTTCCGCTTCCACTGGGATCCCACGAAAGTGGCCAGTGCCACCCCCGACGATCAAGACGACCGCGTGTGGGCCAGTATCTGGAACTACAACGTAGAGACCGGCGAAGTGGGCGACTCCATAGGCAGGGCTGACTACTATCAGATTAAGAACCGTCTGAAGGACATCCTCGACACCCATATCGTCATCGGCGACGTGGAGGACGGACAGACCTATTACCAGACCAAGGGCGGCACCTACCTGCGCGTCAACACCAGCGGCAGCAACATCACCGTGGAAGGCAGCTACCAGATGGACAACAACACACCGCTGCAGATCAATAAGGTCTACGACCAGACGAAGGAGGGTAACGGCAAGGCTTACATCCTGGAGAACGAGCCCATTATGACCACGCGCAAGAGCGTGTACGACGTGTTGGAAGAGCACGACGAGTTCCAGATGTTCCGCGACATGCTCGTCAGCAGCGGCCTGCTGGAGCAGCTGCACGACAACCAGTGGGGCACGGCCTCCGACAACCTTTCGCCGTTCAACACCTATCACTATACTGTGTATGTGCCCACCAACGAGAGCATCCAAGAGTTGATCAATGCCGGCAAGCTGCCCACATGGGAGCAGTATGAGACCAACCTTAACGCCGGTAACATGGAACAGGCAGCGAGCGACTCGCTGGCTATCGTCAGCTTCCTGAAGTACCACATCCAGGACAACTCGCTGGTGATTGGCGGCGGCCAGGATGACGACGAGCACGAAACGGCGCTCATTGACGCTGAGACACACCGCTTCTACCAACTGCGCACTGTGCTCGACAACAGCAGCCTGACCCTTTGCGACAAGGCTACAAGCGACTGGCTCATTGCCAACCCCAGCATGCGCGGCTCGTCAGAGTACACTGCCCGCCTGGCTCATGTCGTTACCTCATCGGGCTTATACAACCTGATGGCCCGCGAGTATCAGTACAACAGCGCTACACCAAGGAACGCCACCGAGATACACACTACATCGTCGGCCGTTATCCATCTGATTGACAAACCGTTGTGCTATACTAATGATTAAGTGATAAGGAATAAAGCAAAAGAGAAACAGCTATGAAACATATTATTGAAAACGCTACACATAAGGTCTCCGCGCCGCGTACTTTATTACTTGCTCTATGCTGCTTAGGCGCCAGCCATGCCATGGCACAGAAGGCCGGCGACATCATCAGCGGTACCATCAGCGACGCCTTCGGCCCGGTGATGATGGCCAACGTTGTGGAGATTGACGCCTCCAACCGTATCGTGGCTTCGGCACAGACCGACATGAGCGGTAACTTCTCGTTTAAGCTGAAGAACCCCAAGGACAAGATTCGCGTGTCTTACGTGGGCTACAAGACTCAGACCCTGCCTATCAACAAGACCAAGTTTAACATCCAGATGCAGGATGCCACCCAAATCAAGGAGGTGACGGTAACCGCCAAGAGGCGCGCCCAGGGTTCAGGTCTCGCCATTCCCGAGGACGAAATCTCGACGTCGCGCCAGAGCATTGACATGAAGGAGTTCGACGGTCTGTCGTTCACCACCGTCGACGAGGCCCTGCAGGGCCGTATTGCCGGTCTCGACATTGTGGCCGGCGGTGATTTAGGTAAAGGCACGAGCATGCGCCTGCGCGGTGTGTCGTCGATCAACGGCTCCAGCGAGCCCCTGATTGTGGTCGACGGCAACGTGTGGGAGTCGAACACCAACAACTTCGACTTCTCCAACGCCAATGACGAGAAGTTTGCCGAACTGCTCAACGTCAACCCCGAGGATATCGAGAGCATCAGCGTGCTCAAGGACGCTGCCGCCACTGCTATCTGGGGTTCGCAGGGCTCCAACGGTGTGATAGAGATTAAGACCAAGCGCGGTGCCCGCGGCAAGACCCGCGTGAACTACTCGTTCCGACTCACCGGCACCTACCAGCCCAAAGGCTACAACATGCTCACCGGCGACGAGTACACCATGCTGCTGAAGGAGGAATACTTCAACCCCCAGATGAGCGATGCCGCCAGCGACATCAAGGAAATCAACTACGACCCCTCGTTCTCGGAGTATGAGATGTATAACAACAATACCGACTGGCTCGACGAGGTGAAGAAGACGGGTTGGCGCCAGAACCACTACCTGGCACTCAGCGGCGGCGGCGAGAAGGCCAACTTCCGTATCGGCGCCGGCTACGACCACGAGACGGGTTCTATCATAGAGCAGAAGCTCGACCGCTTCACCTCGCGCGTGAACCTGGACTACTTCGTCAGCGACCGCATCAAGATTGAGACCAACATCGCCCTGACCTATACTAAGAACAACAAGAACAACGGCGACCTGCTGGGCATTGCCTACGTGCGCATGCCTAACCTCTCTGTCTATGAGCAGGACCGCTACGGCAACGACCTGGACGACTACTACTCCATGTTGCCCACGGCCACCGAAGCCCTGAAAGACCAGCGCGACCGCAAGAACCCCGTGGCCTTGGCATTCTTGGCCAAGAACAAGGAAACGAGCTACAACATCACGCCGGAATTCAAGCTCAACTACCGTCTGTTAGGCTTGGACGAGCAGCACCACCGCCTGGACTATGAGGGCAAGATCGTGTTCAACATTTTCAACAAGTATGAAGACCTGTTCATGCCCCTGGCGCTGAGTACTGCCGGCTGGAAAGACGTTGAGTCGGGCAACCATCAGTCGAGCGCCAACCGCGTGTCGTCGTTCTCAGACAAGAGTTTAGGCGTTACCACCACCCACACGCTGACCTTCACGCCTCACTTCACCAACGAGGACCACACGCTGACGATGATGCTGCGCGGCCAGCTTACCAGCGGCACCTCTTCATCGCAGCGCACGACCACCTACGGTCTGCCCAGCGGCACCATCCAGAGCACGGCCGCCTCAGGTATCATTGGCAACGACTTCGGCACCGGCAGCGGGCAGTGGCGCTCTGTTTACTTCACCTACTCGGCACACTACGCCTACAAGGGTCGCTACATGATTGACTTCTCCGTACGCCGCGACGGCAGCACCAAGTTTGGCGACGACCAGCGATGGGGTAACTTCCCCGCCGTCTCGCTGCGCTATAACATCAGCCGCGAGCCGTGGTTCCAGAAGGCTCTGCCCTTCATCTCAATGCTCTCCCTGCGTCCGGGTTGGGGTGTCGTAGGCCGCCAGCCCGGTAGCGAGGGTCTGTTCTACAGTAAGTACGTCAAGGGCGCCGGTTATCTTAACAACGGCAGTGTGGCTCCCGCCAACATCCAAATGAAGAACCTGAAGTGGGAGCAGAAGAAGACTTACAACCTGGGTACCGACTTCGGATTCTTCGACGACCGCATCACCGGTAACGTGGAGTTCTACTGGCAGTACACCTCCGACCTGCTGATGCAGAACCGCGGTATTCCTACTTCGTCGGGCTATCCCAACCTAGCCTATCAGAACGTGGGCGACATGAAGAACGTGGGTTGGGAGTTCAACCTCAACGGTAACCGCATCATCCGCAAGGGTAAGTTCTCCGCCGACTTCAACATCACCTTCGCTAACAACAAGAACACCATCACTGCCATGGACGAGACCTGCCTGGCAACGCTCAACGGCGAGTTCAACCGCCAGAACGGTTCCTACCTCACCCGCGTGGAGCTGAACACCGCCCTGGGTAGTATCTATGGTTTCCGCTCCAAGGGCGTCTATCAGTATAGTGACTACAGCGAGGTGGAGGTGCCAGGCGTCAGCGGTCCCAACGCCCCCGTTGCCCGCGATGCACAGGGGAACGTCATCGTCGACGAGAACGGCATGACCACGCCGATGATGTTCTGCTATGCCGGCGCCAAGGACGAGTCGAAGGTGTTCCGTGGTGGCGATGCCATCTATGAGGACATCAACCACGACGGCCAGATTGACGAGCTCGACATTGTCTACCTCGGCTCTTCACTGCCAAAGTTCACCGGTGGTTTCGGTTTCAAACTGCACTATGGGCGCTGGACATGGAACAACCAGTTCAACTTCCGCTATGGCAACAAGATTATCAACCAGGCACGCATGAACGCCGAGAAGATGTACGACAACAACAACCAGAGCGCAGCCGTCAACTGGCGCTGGCGCGTTGAGGGCGACATCACCGAGATTCCCCGTGCCCTGCGCCAGGCCGGCTACAACTACTTAGGAAGCGACCGCTTCGTTGAAGACGGCTCGTTCATCCGTCTGAACTACTCGCAGCTCAGCTACTCGCTCGACCCGAAGATTATCAAGCGCTTAGGACTCACACAGCTGAGCTTCAGCTTCTCGGCCAACAACCTGTTTGTCATCACCAAGTATTCGGGTGCCGACCCTGAGGTGGGCTACGGCGGCATGGGCATCGTTACCGACAACGCCCAGACACCCCGCTCGAAGTCGTTCACCGGCAGCGTGACCATTCAGTTCTAATTGAAAATTGAAAATTGAAAATTGAAGATTATGATTACCAAGAGAATCAAACAATATATCATAGCCGGTTCGCTGTGCTGCGGCGGCGCCGCAGCCCTTTCCTCCTGCTCCGATTTCCTCGACATCCTGCCGATGAACGACGTGGTGCTGGAAAACTACTGGACGGAGAAGGGCGACGTCGTGAGCGTGCGCAACAGCTGCTACGAGTCGCTGGAGAGCGCCGACGCCTTGAACCGCATAGGCCTCTGGGGCGAGCTGCGCTCCGACAATCTCTTTGCCGGTGCCAACGTTCCCAACGAGGTGAACGAAATCCTCAAGGAGAACCTCCTGCCTTCGAATCCCTATTGCAACTGGTCAAAGATCTATGAGTGCATCAACCGCTGCAATACCGTTGCCTACTATGCCCCGAAGGTGCAGGCCATTGACCCTAACTACAGCGAGGCCGACATGAAGGCCGACGTGGCCGAGGTGTCCGCCTTGCGCGCCCTCTGCTATTTCTACCTCATACGCACCTTCCGCGACGTGCCCTACTCGCGTGAACCCAGCATCGACGACACGCAGAACTACATCCTCCCGGCCACGCCGTTCAACGACGTGCTCGACTCCCTGATCCTGGACCTGGAGAATGTCAAGGACGACGCCGTGCGCCGCTACCAGCAGGAGCGCTTCAGCGGCAGCTACTTCTCGCTGCCCGTTGAAAACACCAGCCGCATCACCCGCGTGGCTATCTGGGCACTGCTGGCCGACCTCTATCTGTGGAAAGAGGACTACGACAATGCTATACGCTATGCCGACATGGTCATCAACTACAAGCAGGAGCAGTATGAGTATATCAAGCAGAACGTGGGTGACATCAAGGAGATAGCCCTTATCGACAGCATACCCCTGATCCTGGAGAGTCCCGACGGCAGCGGCAATATCTGCGGCAACACCTATAACACCATCTTCGGCGAGGGTAACTCCTTTGAGAGCATCTTCGAACTCTACTTCTCCAGCTCTCAGGGGCAGGCAAACTCCTGGGTGCGCGACTTCTACGGTAACAGCACCACGACCGACGGCCGTCTGAAGGCCAACGTGCTGACGTTTACCAGCCTTGAGAATGTGGTTACAAACAAGAATCCTCTGTACCGCTCTACCGACGGACGCTTCTATGAGTTCTTCCGCGCTCAGGGCTCGGCTGTTAACCCCGGCAAGTATGTCACCAGCACTGTGAGCTACCAGACGCGCAACCTCACCAGCGAGTCGAGTCTGCAGCTAAGCACCTCTATCCGCGGCACCAACGCTGCGCCTTGGATTTTCTACCGCCTCACAGAGATACTGCTCATCAAGGCCGAGGCTCTCGTTGAGCGCAATCAGGGCAACGACTTCGAGAAAGCCTTTGAGCTGGTGAACATTGTCAACAAGCGTGCCAACAACCTGACGGTGACGCTGAAGAAAGAAGACTACATCAACTCCAAAAACACGATGGCCGACTTGGTGCTCAACGAGCGCCGCCGCGAGCTCATGTTCGAGGGCAAGCGCTGGTACGACCTTGTGCGCCGCTCGCGTCGCGACGGCAATACCACCTACCTCGTGGCTGCTGTGAAGAGCAAGTATGACAGTAAGGACGCCAACGCTATCTCCATCAAGATGGCCGACCCGAACATCATTTACTTCCCCTATGCCAAAAATGAGCTGAAGGTGAATCCCCTGCTGCAGCAGAATCCCGCCTTCACCAACGGGCAGGATTCTCAATACCAGCGCTAAGAATACCAGCGTTAAGTAATGTTTACTTGTTGTAACCTATAACAACTTATAAGAAATGAAAACGATTTCCATCCTTTTACATCAGATAGGCGGCCGGGTGAAAGCATTGTCTGCCGTGGCACTCATCGTCATGCCGATGCTCTACTCTTGCGTAGACAACGACGACGATATTCCCGAGACGATGTACACCTCGCAGAAGATTACCGCCGGCGCTTTCCTACAATCGCAAGAGGACCGTTTCAGCGACTTCATTGCCGTGCTAAAGCGCACCCCCTATTTCTCGCTGCTGACCACTTACGGCCGCTACACCGTCTTCGCGCCTACCAACGAGGCCATGAGCGAGTATGTGAAGACCAATGGCTACGGCACCATCGACGGCATACCCGATGCCATCTGCGACTCCATGGCACGCACGCACATCATCCGCAAGGGGGCTTATTTCACCTCAGACGTGCCCGAAGGCAACGTGGGTCTGAACATGCTTGACCAGTACATCAGCTGGTCGGGCGACTCCGACGTCACCAACGGTAACCGCCTCATTTATTACGTCAACAAGAACTCGCGCATGACTGAGTTCAACGACTCTGTCACCAACGGTGTAGTGCATATCGTCGACCGCGTACTCTCATCAAGCAACAACTACCTGCCCGAGAAGATGGAGGAAGACTCCACCATCACTCTCTTCTGTGAAGCACTGCGCCTGACGGGCATGGCCGACTCGCTGCACTACTATCAGGACGTGAAATACAGCATCGGTACCGACTCCGTGACCATCGGCACCAAGGAGCGCTGCCTGAACAACGGCAACCCGTATATGACCTGTCTGTGGGTGGGCAACCGCTATTTCAAGTACACGGCCTTTGTTGAGCCCGACTCTGTATATCACCGTTATGGTATCAACAACATCGAAGACCTCAAGGCCTTTGCCAAGCGTATCTATGATGCCACTTATCCTGAAGACGCCGGTCTCTACGACAACGATTTCACCAACCGCAAGAACCCGCTGAACCGATTCGTCAGCTACCACCTGCTGGACCGCATCATCATGTACAACGACCTCGTGGGCAACGAACTCACCAGCCAGTGCTGGGACAGCCGCATTGCCGACCCCGAGGACTTCTACGAGACCATGTGCCCCGGCACCCTTGTCCGTCTGGCCATGCCGTCGGGTAGTTCCGCCGGTATCTACATCAACCGTCGCGGACTGATGAACCGCCTCTACGACGAGCAGAGCCGTGGTGTGAAGATTCTCGCAGCCTCGGAGTCGGGAAAGACCGACCAGCAGGCTCTCAACGGCTATTACCACTATATTGACGACATTCTTACCTTCGACACTCACACACGCGACATCATCTTCAACTGCCGCATGCGTTTCGACCCCGCCTCGCTGAGTCCCGACTTCATGAACTGTGACGGCCGCAACCACAAGGATGTCATAGGCAACACACTCCGTGGGTTCAAGAGCGGATTTACCAAGCACTGGACCATGAGCGAAGAGAGCTTCGTCGGCGTTACCGGCAACGATGTCTGGTGGGCTTCCTTCCTGGGCCATGTAGTGGTCATCAGCGGGCGTTTCGACGTCACCTTCAAGCTGCCGCCGGTGCCCAAGCGCGGTACCTACGAAATCCGCATGGGCTACACACCTAATGAGGAGCGTGGCGTCATCCAGGCTTATCTGAATGGTGCGCCCTGCGGTATCCCCGTCGACATGCGTATCTATCCCACGAGTCCTGACGTAGGCTTTATTGCCGACGGCACCGACGGTGCAAAGACCGCCGAGGAAATCAAGATGCAGGACAAAGCCCTCCACAACCGTGGCTACATGAAAGGCCCCGACGTATGGTTCCAGGGCGGCAAAAGCAACGCCGCCAACAGCCTGCGTAACCTGAATCACCCCACGCGCCGTGTACTGGCTACCGAGAACCTCGACCCCGACAAGGAGTACTACCTGCGTCTGCGCCAGGTGCTCGACGACCCCGACAAGTACTGTAACTTCAACTACCTGGAGATCTGCCCGAAGAGTGTCTACGGCAGCCCTGACGGCGAGGATCAGCACTAAGACCCACCCAAGGCCCCTCCCGAAGGGGAGGGGAGCCTGGAATGTAAAAAGCAATTATTTAAATGGAATAGAGACATGAATAATCATATCATCATCAAGAAATTAAGGACCTCGGTGCTTTGGCTCTGTGGTATCTTAGCGCCCCTCCCTTGGGGAGGGGTTGGGGTGGGTTCCCTCTCATCCTGCACTGACTGGACCGACCACTACGACGGCGCAGAGACCGGCGTCGGCAGCGGCTCACTGTGGGAGCAACTCTCGGCCAATCCGCAGCTGACGGACTTCTGCGAGGTGCTCGACAAGACCCACGTCTTCCGCATGCACCGCAAGACCGAGGTGAGCTATGCCGACCTGCTGCGTGGCGGACAGTCGTTCACCGTCATGGCACCCGTCAACGGTACGTTTAACAAAGATTCGCTGCTACGCCTGGTGCAGACAGCTCATGGCGACTCCATGGTGGAGAAAGCCTTTGTCTTCAACCATCTCTCACGCATGGCCACCTCCCTCAAGGCCGTCGAGCAGAGCATGCGACTGCTCAACGGCAAGAATGCGCCGCTGACACAGACCACCGTGCTCAATGTACCCGTCATCTCGGCCAACAACCATGCTGAGAACGGCATCTACCATGTTATGTCAAGCGCCCTACCCTACGGCTACAACCTCTACGAGGCGCTCTGCGACAATCCGGAGATGGCTCCCGTGGGTGCCGCCCTGCGCCATTACGAGTGGGACGAGTTCGACCCCGATGCCTCGGTATCCAGCGGTGTCGTTGAGGGCGTGCCTGTGTATGTTGACTCCGTGGTCTATGAGCGCAACCGCATGCTCGAAGCCATTGGCCTGCTCAATGCCGAGGACTCCACCTACTGGGTGGTGGCTCCCACGGCTGAGGGCTGGCAGCGCGCCTGGGACAAGGTCAGCCAGTACTTCGTCTACGACCAGTCGTACCAGAAGCGCGACTCCCTGCAGCGCTACTGGGCTATGCGTGCTCTGATGGAGGATGCCGTGTTCAACATGACCGACCAGCAGAACACCAACGACGCCCTGCGGTCAGTGCCCTACCTCAACTGGCGTAAAACGTATATCACGGGCAAGCCCGTCTACCACCTCTTCCAAAAGCCCTTTGAGCCAGGAGGAATACTCTATGGCAGCCGTCAGATGCAGTGCAGCAACGGTATGCTCTACATTACCGACGAATGGCCCTTCGACGCCGAGAAGACATTCTTCAAGCCTATATGGATGGAGGGTGAGTACAGCTACCGCATCACTGCCGAGAAGAGCTGCCGCTACACGTCCATCCGCCAGGTGGCCGACAGCATCTCAGAAAACGCCTACCTGCAGATTATTGCCAGCAGCGGTACGGCCAACTGGGAGCTCACCTTCCGGCTGGACAACGTGCTC
>ODAJ012020166.1_pt1 | contig 13127 bp, 9 predicted proteins | sample 1539241 | NCBI WGS metagenome assembly ODAJ01 (sample SAMN02144231, study PRJEB22623) | gut metagenome | biome: sheep rumen | host: Ovis aries | place: New Zealand | reverse complement strand
GAAGGAGGCGGGCGACTACACCATGTTTGCCGCCGTGGCAGCCGCAGGTTCTACCTCTAGCTTCCAGCTTTCTCTCGACGGCAAGGAACTCACCGGCGTGGTTTCGGTTCCTGCGGCAACGTCTGGCGAAGAAAACTACGATGACTACAACAAGGTCAGCGCGAACGTGACCCTTCCGGCGGGCAAGCATATCTTGCGCATGGACGTGACCGGCGCCTGGTTCGACGTGGACTACTTCACCTTCGTGAAGGGGAAGGACGCTACCGATCCGGAACCGATTGTGAAGGATGAACCGGGCACGGACGCTATCCCGCAGGTCGTGAAATACGACCCGAACGCCCTCCAGGATTACTTCGTGTTCGACATGCACGGCGTCAACCTGGGTGTCATGAGTGCCTATGGTTTCGACGGCGCCGCGGAAATCCTCCGTTCTTCCGCCGACATTAAGTGCTCGGGTGTGTACCTGCTGCGTAACCGCTTTACCGGAGAAATGCAAAAAATCCGTATCGCCCGCTAATCGTACCCTGAAAGGCTCGAAATTCTAGAAAACGGGTCCCGAAACGGAGGTTTCGGGGGTCGTTTTTGCTGTTTCTATGGATAGATTGTCCATGGAAACAATATTCAGGCGTGAAAAAGTCCACATTTTTCGGGGTAGTTTTATTATGGGTTGGCAAGGCTGTCGGCCTTATTAACAATAATTCAAGGATGTGGATCATGAAAAACATACTTTCATCAGTTGCTAGGGCCGCAACGATCGCTCTTGCGGCGTCGACGGTCTCTTTCGCAGGGCCCGGCCTGGCCGATGGCGCTGCCAAGTTCGTCGGTAACATTACGACACGCGGTCAGGTTCGTAGCGACTTTACGCAGTTGTGGAACCAGATTACCGCCGAAAACGAATGTAAGTGGGCCTCTATCGAAGGTTCCCGCGGTAATTTCAACTGGAGCGGTTGCGATGCTGCCTACAACTGGGCAAAGAACAATGGCGGGCACTTCAAGTTCCATGCCCTGGTTTGGGGCTCCCAGTATCCGAACTGGTTGAACGGCCTTAGCGCAAACGATACCAAGACGGCCATCACGAACTGGATGGACGCCGTCAAGAAACATTACCCCGATCTTGAAATGATTGACGTGGTGAACGAAGCTATCAAGTCTGGTGGCGGTTACCACTCTGGATACGGCAATAACAACAACATCATTCCGGCACTCGGTGGCGATAACGGCAACTACGAATTCGTGGTGACCGCATTCAAGATGGCTCGTGAACGTTGGCCGGATGCAATCCTCATTTATAACGACTATAACACTGTGCAGTGGCAGAAGAACGAAGGTATCGACCTGATCAACAAGCTGAAAAAGGCTGGTGCTCCGGTTGACGCCTACGGCTTGCAGGCTCACGACATGCAGGTTTCCGGCGGTCAGGCTGGTGGCCAGGGCGGTGGCGGTTCCTGCTTGAACATCAATACGCTCAAGAGCGCTATTGAAGAAATCTGGAGCAAAACCCAGATGCCGATGTTCATCTCTGAATACGATATCGCTACTGCAGACGATAACGACCAGAAGAACTGCTACTCTCAGCAGATCTCCTACTTCATGGAAAATGAACACATCGCCGGTATCACCCTTTGGGGCTATATCTACGGTTCAACTTGGACCACGAACGGTAACTCCGGTATTATCAGGGATGGCAAGGATCGTCCGGCCATGACCTGGCTCAAGGATTACCTCTCCAAGAACAAGGGTGTCAACACGACGGGCCTTCCGACGGGCGAACTCACTCAGGTCGATCCGGAACCGCAGCTCCCGTTCAAGGGCGAAGCGATTGCCGTCCCGGGCAAGGTTGAAGCCGAAGATTTCGACATTCCGGGCAAGGGCAAGAACGAAGACGGCTCCTCCAACCAGTCTTACTATGACGCCGATTCCGAAAACCATGGCAACTCCGACTACCGCAGCGATACCGGCGTTGACCTGTACAAGAAGGCTACCGGGGTCGTGGTGGGCTACAACAACGAAGGCGACTGGCTCGAATACACTATCAATGTTGCCGAAGCAGGCGAATATACCTTCTTTGCCGCCGTGGCTGCCGCAGGTTCTACCTCCAGCTTCCAGATGTCCCTCGATGGCAAGGAACTCACCGACAAGATTTCTGTGCCGGCCGCATCTTCTGGCGAAGAGAACTACGACGACTACAACAAGGTCTCTGCCAACGTGACGCTCCCGGCCGGCAAGCATATCCTCCGCATGGATGTGACTGGCGCCTGGTTCGACGTGGACTACTTCACCTTCGTGAAGGGGGCCAACGCGACCGACCCGGAACCGATCGGCGGTGGAACCGATGGAATCGTGAAGGACGTCCAGTTCGAACAGAACACCCTCCAGGACTACTTCGTGTTTGACCAGCAGGGCGTGCGCCTCGGCGTGCTGAGCGCCTACGGCTTCGATGCTGCCGCTGAAATCCTCAAGACTTCCAGCGCAGTGAAGAACTCGGGCGTCTACTACCTGCGTAACCGCCTCACTGGACAGCTCCAGAGCGTCCGCGTGGCCCGTTAAGAGAATCCTAATCCAAAACACCGCAGGCCCCCGGAGTTATCCGGGGGTCTATTTGTTTTCTTGGAAAAAGTTGCCGGAAATATTTCTAGATTTCGGCGCGTTATGGCAGAATATGTAGCGACCACATCTCCAGGGAAGGCCAACTATTTCCCGGCTATCGACGGGTTGCGCCTCCTGGCGAGCATCAATATCGTGATGCTCCACCTGGGGAGCTCGAATGCGCTAGCCTACATGTCGGATTGCAAGTGGCTCATGCCCATCATCGACGCACCCGCGTTTGCGGCGGGCATTTTCTACGTATTTGCCGGATTCCTGTTCGCAAGCAAGTTCAACGACCCGGACAGGCGTATCGCGACCATCCCGTTCATGTTCAGCCGTATCGCCAAGCTTTACCGGCTGCATTTCTTTATGACGCTCCTGATGTTCGTGGTACTCGTGTTCAAGTTCAGCGGGTATTCGCACTTGCCGGCGCTTGGCGAGCTGGGCGATTGCGCGTCCCGCGGGCTTGCCGCGATGGCGCATCCCTGGCGGAGCCTGCTCTTGCACCTTTCGCTAACGTGGTCCATTGTGCCCGACTTGGGGATGAAACTGAACGAACCCTCCTGGTCGCTTACGAGCTTTTTCTTGTGCTATGCCATTACGCCGTGGTTCAGCCGCTGGCTCTTTAGGCAGAACCGCCGTACGCTCTGGATTCTCTTTGGTGCGGTGTTTATTCCGGGGATAGCCTGGGCTGCGGTCTTCGGCTTGACCGGGAATCTCTGGTTCGACGGCTATGCGGCCAAGTACAGGTTCTTCCACATGTTCGCGCCGGTGCGCATATTCGAGTACATTTTCGGCATGGTCATTTTCCGGTTGTACAAGGAAGGTTTCTTTGATTTTCTCAAGCGCGATTACGTTAGCGGGCTCGCGCAGGCGGTGTTGCTGGCCGCACTTTACGGGAGCCTCTTCCTGATGGGGCCGTCCAACAATCCCGGCGTGAATTACTTTATCCACCATAGTTTCCCGATACTGGTTTACGGGATGTTCGTCTTGTCGCTTTTGAGCGGCAAGGGATTCATGGCCCGGTTCTTCTGCATCGGGATTGTGCGCCGGGTCGGCCGCGCGAGCTTCTATCCGTACCTCATCCACCTGCCGTTCATTACGATCGCCTGGGGCGTTTGCAACTTGAACTGCCCCAAAAATACCGTTCTCTTCATGGTGTTCGTGTATGCGGTCAGTACGCTGTATATGGAGTTCAAGACGTGGCGCCGCAAGCGGAAGAAAGCGGTGCGTAATTAGAACTTAGAGGGGGACCCATCACTCTTGTACATGCGCCTGTATGAAAGTGATGATCCTCGGCGGGTTGGACTAGCGATGGTATAAAAATGATGGATCCTCCTTCGGAGGATGACTGGTCAAGGATGACTCTCAATTATCAATCATCCTACACTCCGCGTTTTCGTGTGACGCAGGGCACTTTGGCAACATCTTGTTTGAAATTTTTTGTTTACGAACCGACGTTTTTACGCCGTGTGCAACGGAATTATTACATACTGTGGGGTGCAATATTTCGTGGGTTCAATTATATTTAGGGTGGGTGGGAAAACAAAAAAAACGAAGGAAAAAAGAATGAAATCTTTACTGAAGATTACGACATGCGCGGTCGCGTTGGCCGCTGTCGCGGGTACTGCTGCCCCGAAGTATCCGTTCCCGCAGAACGTGAAGAATCCGCACGGCTATACTATCCCGTTTGCCGATACGGATATGATCAAGGCGCACTTCAATCGGTGGAAGACTGCCTTTTACGACGGTAACCGTGGCTGGATTTTATCTCCGGACGGAACCGGCTCTACCGTTTCTGAAGGTATTGCTTATGGTATGTTGATTGCCGTGTATATGGATGACGGCTCCAATGGCGCCAAGGAGATGTTTGATAAACTCTATAGCACCTGGAAGAGCAATGCCGACGGTACCGGTGGTGGTATGAACTGGCGTGTGGGTGACGGTGCCCAGGGTGGCACGGCAACGGACGCTGACTTCGATGCGGCTCTCGCTCTCTTGATGGCTGCAAAGCAGTGGAGTAACGACTCCTACTTGAACGACGCCAAAACCCTTATCAGTTGGATTGCCCAGAACGATATCAACGGTGGCCATGTCAAGCCGGGTAACAGGTGGAATACCGCATTCAACCCGAGCTATGGCGCTCTCGCCACGATTGAACTTTTCAAATCTGTTGACACTAACGGTCCGTGGAGCAATGTACTTTCGACTACGGCTAGTGATTTGAGTCAGTGCCAAAATGGTACGTCGGGTCTCGTGACCGACTGGTGTGACTGGAATTCCCATCAGCCGATGATCAACCGCGAGGCTGCCGTTGGTGACGGTGCTACAATGGCCGCCTTCTTTGACGATGCCGCCCGTACTCCGTGGCGTACCGCCTGGGCCTACTACTGGTATGGCAATAATGATGCCAAGAGCTTCAACAAGAAAATTGTGAACTGGCTCTATTCTGCCACCTTCAACGATGCCGGTGGTATCCAGTCCGGTTACAAGCCCGATGGTTCCGACCCCAATATCAGTGCCCGTAAGTTCGTTTCTTCTACGTTCTCCGGCGGTCTCGGCCTTGCGGCATCCAGTTTCGATGGTGAAGCGGACAAGGCTTACATGGAAACTGTGTACAAGGTCCTTGCTTCTCTGACTAGCTGCGAGTCTGCCAGCAATTGCGGTCAAGACAATGTTCCGGGTGAAAAGTACTACCCGGCAACCTTGAATATCCTCTATTTGCTCCTCATGACCGGTAACATGCCCAACTTCTACGATATGAACAGCTTTACGAAGTTTACCCCCGATCCGTCCTTGATGCGTGGCGTCAGGATGCCTTCCGGTATCCAGCAGGCTAAGGAAGATTCTTCGGTCGGTCTTTCTGGTTTCTGGAAATGGGGTGCCTATCATGACAAGTGGTCCAATACCGGTACGCAGATGAAGCCGGATTCCGGTTCTTCTCCGCTGTTCCTCGGTAGCGAAGGCATTACCGCCGAAGCGTTTATCGAGATCGGCCCGGAACCGGCTTATGGTTCTGCTGATGCCAATGCCGGTCACTATCCGAGTGCCGGTATCGCCATGAACTTCAAGGCCGATGAATCCGGTGTGGATTTCACCGCTCTTGGTGTGAGCGCTGTTCGGTTCAATATCAAGACTGAAGGAACAATCCGCTTTGCCTTGCTCAATACCTCTACTTCCGAAGCGGGTGGTGAACCGGGCTATATGCTGGAAACGACCAATGGTTATGAAACCATCAAGCTCAAATTGGCTGGTGGCGGCTCACCCACTGTTGGCGATCTTACTGTTCCGACTTGGGTCAATGACCCCTCCACTGCGAACGATGTCATGAAGACTGCTTCTGGCGTGAAGTTCGAAGCCAAGATGCCTAAGGGTGGCTACGCTTCCATCTCCCTCAAGTCCATCGAGTTCCTCGATGCGAGCGGCCAGGTTATCGATCCGGTCAAGCTGACGGGCATCGAAATCAAGGAAGTTATCCCGCCGTCTTCTTCCAGCACGGTTGTGGGCTCTTCTGCCTCCATCGGCGGCTCTTCCAGTTCGGGCTCCGTGTCCATCGCCATGGCTGACGCTCTCAGCACCATCAAGGTCCACACGAGCGGTCTCCAGGTCCAGATTCTCAACGCCAAGATCGGCTCCAGCTACGCTATCATGAGCGTCCAGGGCAAGGTGGTTGCTTCTGGCAAGATTACTAGCGCCTCGCACGCTGTCACCCTCCCGAACAAGGGTGTGTTCCTTGTGAAGGTAAACGGCGACATCCGTCCTGTCAGCGTTAAGTAAAACCTTCGTTTTTCTTTGAAAAACCGGGGCCTTCGGGCTCCGGTTTTTTGTATATTCTCGGCCATGGATATAGGATCGCTTCATTTCCAGAACCCGGAAGCCTTCTGGCTGTTTATCCTGGTTCCTGTTCTTGTTGCGCTGTACGTGTACCGTCAGCACCGTCGTAAGAGTACTATCAAGTTTCCTGCCCTTTCTATCGCGAAAAGGGCTGTCCCTAGCCGTAGGGTGCGTTTTAGGCATATCGTGCCGGCTCTGCGCCTCGCGGCCCTCTGCTGCTTTATCGTGGCGCTTGCCCGCCCGCAGAACGCCATGGAGGTGGAATATACCAATACCGACGGCGTCGATATCATGCTTGCCCTTGACGTCTCGGGCTCCATGGGGACGCTCGACATGCTGACCCGTACCGAACAGGCAAAACTCGGCGTGATGAACGCGGAACGCATCCTGAAATCGGGCGATTACTGGAAGTACAGCCGTATGGGCTATGCCCAGGTGGTGATTGCCGAATTTATCCAGAAGCGCCACAGCGACCGCATAGGGCTTTCGGCTTTCGGTAGCCGTGCCGTGACGCAGTGTCCGCTTACGCTCGATTACGGGAGTCTTCTCGAGATTCTCGGTGCTACCGACGAGCTGGCCCGGGATTCCATTATTGCGAGCCGCACGGCTATCGGTGATGGCCTCATGAACGCGCTCGCCCGCCTGGAAAAGTCCGATGCGAAGTCCCGCGTGGTGGTGCTCCTGACCGACGGCCGTGACAACGCGAGCGTGATTTCGCCCGTGCGAGCCGCCGATGTCGCCCAGTCGCTGGGAATCAAGGTCTATACGGTGGGCGTGGGCAAGAAAAACGGAAAGATTCTCTCTTTCCAGCAGAACCCGTGGACGGGCGAAATTTCCTGGGGCGAACGCGATATTACTCCGGAAGAAGGTATCGACGAGAGGACTCTCGCTGCCGTGGCGCAGAAGACAGGTGGCAAGTTCTACCGTGCCGAGAACAAGGAACAGCTCGAAGAAATCTATGCCGAAATCGACCAGCTCGAGAAATCGGAAATCGAGACGGTCGCCTATGCTCGCTATGCCGAAAAATTTTACCCCTGGCTATTGGCCGGAGCCTTGCTCATTCTGCTTGAACTTTTGCTCGCGAACACGCGCTTCGTGAGGATCCCGTAGGGAAGGGGGAATGCCATGAGATTTGCCGAACCGAATTTTTTGTGGGGCCTGTTCACTCTGCCGCTATTTGCGCTTCTTTTCTACTATGCCTACCGCCGTCGCAAGAAACTGGCAGCGCGGTTCGTATCGCTTTCGATGCTGCCCAAGCTTTCGACGAGCGTTTCGCCGTGGCGACGCCTGGCCAAGGTGCTCCTGCTTTTGCTCGCCATCGCTTTCTTGTTCGTCGCGTTGGCGCGCCCGCAGTGGGGCCGTAAGATGGAACATATTGAACGCCGTGGCCTGGACCTTGTGCTTTTGCAGGATATTTCCCTTTCGATGCTGGCCGAAGACGTGAAGCCGAACAGGCTCGTGCGCAGCCGTCACGAGATTTCGGCGTTCCTCGAAAGCCTTGCTGGCGACCGTGTCGGCCTTGTCGCCTTTAGCGGCGAAGCCCAGGTGATGGTGCCTCTCACGCTCGATTACGGCACTGTACAGATGATGCTCAGGGAACTGAATCCGGGCTGGCTCATGCCGGGCACGAACCTGGAGCAGGCTATCCGCAAGGGGATGAGCCTGTACAAGAATTCCGGCGGTGCCGGGCAGTATTCCGTGATGATCCTCATGAGTGACGGCGAAGAACTCGAAGACGCCGCCGTGAATGCCGCGAAGGAAGCCGCCGAGCTGGGAATAAAGATCTATACGATTGGAATCGGTTCGCGCGAAGGCGTGCCCATACCGGTAAAGACGCGTAACGGCGAAGTCGCCTACAAGAAGGACATGCAGGGCAATATCGTGACGACGCGCCTGGAAGAATCGACCTTGCAGGAGATTGCGAGCGTGACGGGCGGGCTGTATTTCTATGCGAGTCCCGGCGAATTCCAGTTGCAGAAGGTTCTGACCGAAATTGCGGGCCTCGAGAAAAAGGAACAGACTACCGACCGCATGGAAAATTACCAGGACCGCTACCAGATTTTCCTGGCATTGTCGGCGTTGTTGTTCTTGATAGAGGCGACTGTGTCCGAACGAGGCCGCCGTCGCAAGCAGCTCGCGGGAAGATTCTCGTAGTACATGCTATAGGAAACTTTCTGGATGGCGGGTCCGTCATTCCGGCCTCCGAGCCGGAACCGCCATGACGGGGTACAAAAAAAGCCTTTCGGGTGGGTGTGTCTCTCTTGGAGACGGTCGGCTCGCTGTGCGATGCCGCGTGATAATCCACCGGAAAGGCTCTATGGGAATAATATAGGCCTTTTCGGGGGCTCGAGCCAAATCTTTTTTTAAATCGATATTCCAAATTGGAATCCTTTTGCGCCTGTGTGGTGGCGTAATATCTATATTTAGGGAAATGCAAAAAATCGGTCTTTTCGTTGTTTTTAACATTGTCGGTACGCTGCTGCTTGCCGCGTGTTCGCCGACTCCGGCTCCCGAGGCGGCAAAACCCGTTTCCCAGGCGGCTCCGGCCGAACCTCCGGCTTCCGGGCCCGCTGCAGAACCGGCGCTCCCTGCAAGCTACAAGGATGTGGTGTTCCCGGAATTCAAGTATGTGGCGCCCGTCCCGGGAGAATTCCGTATACAGCTGGCGGAGGGCATTTCTGGCTATATCGTAAGCGACCGCAGCTTGCCGCTCGTGAACCTGACGATTTATTTCGAGGAATCCAATATCCCCGCCACGATCCGTGACGAGGCCGCTTCCGGTATGGTCGGCTCGATGCTGCGCCGGGGAGCGGGCGGCGGGATGTCTCCTGCGGCATTGGACGATTCGCTCGAGTTTATCAGCGCATCGCTTTCTACAGGGACGGGGACGTTCCTGGCGTCGATTGACATTGACTGCCTTTCGAAGGACTATGCCTCGATGCTCGCCCTTGCGAAGAACGTGCTTACCGCTCCGTCATTCGACAAGGACCAACTGGAAATCGTGAAGGCGAATTTCGTGACGGCCTACGAACGCCGCTACGATACTCCCGCGAAGGTGCTTTCGGCCCTCCGCTCCAAGGTGAACTACGCCCCGAACGCCCGCCTTTGGGACGCTACCGGCGACGAATACAAGAAGGTCTCCGTGGCCGACGTGAAACGCCTTGCCGAAGGCGTGTTCTCTTCAGACCGCATCGTGTTTGCCCTTTCGGGAGACGTGGATCGCGATTCTGCCGTGACGCAGTTGAAGGAATTCTTTGCGGCATGGAAGGTCGCTGCCCCGAAGGAACCGAAACCCGTTCCGCAGCCGCTTTCGTTCATCAGGAAGCCCGGAATCTATGTCGTGGACAAGGACATCTCCCAGGCGAACATCTCGATGAACCAGCCGTTCGTAAAGCGTCCGCATCCGGATTATTACCCGACGGCGGTAGCGAGCTTTATTTTGGGCGGAGGCAGTTTTACGAGCAGGCTCATGAACCGCGTGCGTAGCGACGAGGGCCTTGCCTACAGCGTCTATAGCAGTGCCGGCAACGACTACCGCGATACGGCCATGACGACGATTGCCCTCCAGACGAAGGTGGAATCCGCCGATTTCGCCATCAAGCTCGTCTTTGAAGAAATAGACAAGCTCGCGAAGGACGGACCTACTCCCGAAGAACTGGAACAGGCCAAGAAGTCCATTGTCGAAAGCTTGCCGAGTCTTTTTGATTCGCCGGAAGCGACTGCGCAGATTTTTGCGAAGGATGAACTTCTCGGCAAGAAGCAGACGCATTACGTGGACTTCGTGAACGAGGTCAACGCGGTGACGGCGGAACAGGTGAAGGCGATGACCGCCAAGTATTTTGACAAGAGCAAGATGACCATCTCGGTCGTGGGTCCGGTTTCCAAGCTTGAAAAGCTGGGAACGTTTACGGTTGTCCCGCTGGACAGCCTGGAATTCAGGTAAGAAAATGCGGATAGGCGGACAGGGCATACGCGCGATTTTCTACGCAGTTCTTTGCGTTGTGCTTGCTGCCGCCCCGTCGCTGGCCGTTCCCTCGACGCCCGAATCGCTTTCCAAGGCGGAACAGATGGCCGCCCACCAGGATTCCGTGATGAAATCCCGTAAGCGCGGCCGCGTGTTGATGCAGCTCGCCGGCAAGGAAGACGATGTGCGTAGCCTCTGCTCCGGTGTAGAGAAGTGCCTTGGTACCCGTTACGATTTTTGCACCGAGGCCGATTTCAAGCCCTGGCCGAAGGTCAAGTACGATGCGGAATACTGCGCTCCCTACCACGAAATTGTCAAGCGCGGGTTCCCTGCCGACTTGCGGCAGCCCATGGCGACGGAAATATTCGCCCGTCTGGGGCGCCAGTATCGGGCCATCTACGTGAACCATGGAACGCTCCCGCTCGGTGCGGATATCATCAGTTACCTGTTCGACAATATGCCTTTTACGGCGCAGCTGATCAACGCCTACCTGAAATCGAACTACACGCTCGGCTACACGAGACGTAACCACCGTTTCTTTAACGGCAGCAACGGCCGCAGCCTTTCGGGCGAATTCTACTGGGCGCTGCAGGACAGTGCCGGGCAAAAGCTCGGCATGCGCAACCTGTTCTTTGGCTATGGGCATGCGAAGGTGTTGCGCTGGTCCTTGCACGGTTCCGCTATCGCCTTCCTGGACATGGACGAAGTCTCCCGAAAGGAACTTAAGTACAAATTAACGGCCATCGTGTTCCCGAGCAATTCCGTGCTGAATTCCATCATGCAGATGAACGTGTTCAAGAAGGTCGTGAACGAAAAAATCGACAACATTGTTGACGACATCAAGAAGGCGTCGGGCATGTATTTTGGCGGAGACAAGGAGCCGATGCTCCGGGATGCGGCACTTAGGTCGCAAGAGAACGTACAGTACGTGATTGATTTTGAAAACGTGGTAAATGGGGCTCCCTGGAAGCTGGGCGATTTCGAAAAACTTCAAAAAGAACGGAAAAAACAGCGGGAAGCGCCTGTACCTCTAAGGCAAGAAGAAACAAGGATATTGAAATGACGAACCAAGAATCACTGGAATCCCTTTTGGAACGTGTGACCGACCGTCGCAAGGAACTGTTGACGCAAGTAGTGAACCGCCGTACGCGTCATTTCTGCATGGTGCTGGAAGACCTGTTCGATCCGCACAACATCTCCGCCGTTATCCGTACGGCGGAAGTGTTCGGCCTGCAGGATGTGCATATCATCGAAGAGGACAATGCTTACAGCGTGAACAAGTCCATCCTTAAGGGCAGCTACAAGTGGATGAGCCTCTACCTGTACAAGAAGAGGATGCTCTGCATGGAAAAGCTCCGCGCCAAGGGTTACAAGATCGCCGTCGCGAGCACGAACACCACGAATTCGGTGCTGGACTTGGACCTGAGCCAGCCTACCGCTTTTTACCTCGGTAGCGAGTTTCACGGGAACCACCCGGATACGCTTGCCCATGCCGACTACGAATTCAAGCTGCCGCAATACGGCATTACGGAATCCATGAACGTCTCCGTGGCCGGCGGCGTGCTCATGACCTATCTCGACGTATACATGCAAAAGGAAGGCCGCGAAAAATTCGTGCTGCCCCCTGCCGAAAGGGACGCCCTTCTGCACGACTGGCTCGACCGCCATGTGAACGGCATCGAGAACAATAGCCCGATTGTGCGGGTGGAAGAATAGGAAAATGGTGCAAAAAAGCCTCTTTTGTGCCTGATTGGGCTTTGTCTTTCACAAAATATGCTAATTTGAGTGTAGAATGAAAAAGAATTCTGCACTTTACCTTTCTGTTGGCTTGGTCGTTCTCCTTGCCATCGTCATCTTGATTTTCGGGGTATTCTTCCTGAACGAGAAGGACCCCCGCGAAACGTTTAACCATTTCTATTTGAGATTCAGCCAGGTAAGTACCCTCGTGCTGGATGACCCTGTCAAGGTCAATGGCGTCAAGTTGGGCAAGGTCGAGAACATCGAACTTGCCGGTCACCGTGTTGTCGTGACAATCCGTCTGCGTACCGACGTGAAGATACCGAAGGATTCCGAAATCCGCGTGCAGAATATCGGTATCATGGGCGAACGCCAGATCGGCATGATTTTGGGCGACTCCGCGACATATTATGCTCCCGGAGACACCATTAACGGCCAGTTCGATGCGGGTATCGCAGAAGCCCTTGGCCTTGCTGGCGAAGTCTGCGACAGCACCAAGGTGCTGTTGGAATCGGTAAAGGCCGCCCTGAACGGGACTATTGCCAGCCCGGATTTCCAGGACAGGTTCAAGACTATCCTCGTAAAGGCTGAAAATCTCGAAGACCGCATGATGAACCTGGTGAATACCACGGATCCGCAGCTCCGGAAGAGCCTCGCCGGCCTGAACGAGGTGACGGTGAAGGTCGGCGAACTCGTGGATAACGTGAAGCCGCCCATAGACAACCTCTTTGCCGGTGCCGACAAGGTGATGGTGAATGCCAACGGCCTGATTGCCGAGCTGGAAGGGGTGACGAAGCACCTGGACGAACTTATTGCCCGTGTGCAGTCTACCGACAATACCGTGGGAACTCTCCTGCACGACAGAACTTTGCATGACGATCTGGTGAAGACCGTCCATTCCGCCGACAGCCTGTTCAGGGTTATCCTGCATGACGGCCTCGATGTGAATGTGGACTTTTTCTGAGGAACAGAATGATAGTTAAAACTCTTACAGTCACTAACAAAC
>ODAJ011969054.1_pt1 | contig 13128 bp, 10 predicted proteins | sample 1539241 | NCBI WGS metagenome assembly ODAJ01 (sample SAMN02144231, study PRJEB22623) | gut metagenome | biome: sheep rumen | host: Ovis aries | place: New Zealand | reverse complement strand
AAACGGATTACCTTCTCCTCGCGGCGATATGCCGTCTCGAGCTTGTCAACAACTGTCGGCTCAGCCTTGAACTGCAACAGATTGTAGAAGCCCGAAGTCTTCTTCTGGATCTGATAAGCCAACTTCTTCAGTCCCCAGGCCTCTTCGTTCACAATCTCTGCACCGTTGTCAGCAAGCAGAGTCTTGAACTTTGTGACCGTTTCCTTTGCCTGATCATCAGACAAAACGGGAGTCAAAATGAAAACGGTTTCGTATTGATTCATACTACTACTTAAAAAATTAGAATTAAATAAAATGTTTATGCATTGCTGAAAAGGAGGCATCGCTGCCCCACCCTTCGCAAAATGCGGTGCAAAGGTAGCACTTTATTCTGACAGACTGATACTTACGACTTCGCATCAGACTAAGTTTTAAAGTTTATTAACTCTTTTTACTGATTTTACTTGCTGCCTGTTTGCCACATATCAGCTTATTTGCGTTAACTTTGACTCCGTCGAAGTTACTGTCACTCGGCAATGCACGAAAAAAAACAAGCTCTTTTGCACGCTATTGCACTCGTTTTTCGTAACTTTGCCTTCGTATGAACGGCAATTCAAGACATGGACTGAAAACCGTCGCACAGTTGATGCTGGCGGTTGGAATAGCGGCAATGGGCATCGGCCTGACAGCCGGATGGACTTCTCACAACTGGTTTACAATGGGTTGCGGAGGTCTCGTGATTGCCGGCGTGGTGCTCTACGTGAAAGCTCTGAAGAAGCAGAGCCGCTACTGAACGGCCCAGAAAGCTAACCGAAAGGCACAAGAAAACCGGCGCAAAGGGACTGACTCCTTTTGCGCCGGTTTGTCGATGGCTGTCACGCCGGGCTGCTACTCTTCGTCTGGAGTGATGAGCTTGTAGCCCTTACCGTGGATATTGATGATTTCTATCTGGTCGTCGTCCTTGAGATGCTTGCGCAGCTTGGTGATGTAAACGTCCATGGAGCGGGCATTAAAGTAGTTGTCGTCGATCCAGATTGTCTTGAGTGCGAAGTCGCGCTGGAGTATCTCGTTGGCATGGCTGCACAGAAGCGCGAGCAGCTCGTTCTCCTTTGTGGTGAGCTTTGTTTGCTTGTCACCAATCACGAGGAGCTGTTTCTGGGTGTCGAAGGTGAAGCGGCCAATCTTGTAAACCGACGATTCCTTGTTCTTCTTGCCACGTACACGGCGCAGTATTGCCTCGATACGGAACACGAGTTCTTCCATAGAGAAAGGCTTGGTGATGTAGTCGTCGGCACCAATCTTGAACCCTTCGAGGATGTCTTCCTTGAGTTGCTTGGCCGTGAGGAATATTATAGGAATCTCAGCATTGGCCTGACGTATCTCCTGGGCAAGCGTGAAGCCGTCTTTCTTGGGCATCATCACGTCGAGCACACAGATGTCGAACTTGGTCTTTAGGAAGGCTTTGTAGCCGGCATCGCCGTCGGGGCACAGTTCGGCCATGAATCCTTTGGCCTGAAGATACTCGCGAAGCAACATTCCGAGGTTCTCATCGTCCTCGCACAACAGGATTTTCAGTTTGTCGTCCATAGTCTTTGTCACTCCCTCTGCACCGTCTGTGGCGCAGCTTCTGCCGTTTGTCGGGAGCTTGATGGCAGATTGGGGTTATCTGTTATATTTGTTCTGTTTGCTGATGTTGGGTCAGTCGTTGTCTCTAATGATAGGGAGCTTGATGGTGAAGCGCGTTCCCTTGCCCAGCTCGCTGTCTACGCGTATCTCGCCATCGTGCAGCTCAATGATTTTCTTTACGTAAGCCAGTCCCAGACCGAAGCCTTTGGCATCGTGGCGGTTGCCGGTATGCACGCGATAGAACTTGTCAAAAATCTTCTTCAGGTTGTCGCGCTTGATGCCGAGGCCGGTGTCGCGTATGGAGAGGCACAGGTGGTCGGCAGTGTTCCAGGTCTTTATGTAGATGTTGAGGGGCTCTTCGGGCTTGCGATACTTCACGGCATTGTCGAAAAGATTGTTGATAGCGTTCTGGAAGTGCACCTCGTCTACATAGATTGCAGAGTCGACGGCCTCTATCTCGGTGTAGATCTTTCCGCCGGTGTGCTCTACTCGCAGGGTGAAAGTGTTGGCTATAGCCTCCACCATCTCGTTGAGGTCGAGCTGTCGCTTCTTGAACACGGCCTTCTTCTTGTCGAACATCGACATCTGAAGCACCTTCTCTACAAGGAAGCGCAGACGCTTCGACTCGTCGTTGACAACCGTGCTGAGGTGGTTTATCATCTGGGGCGACTTCTCTATGCTGTTGTCGGCCATCATCTGCGCGGCAAGCGATATGCTGGCAATGGGCGTCTTGAGTTCGTGGGTCATGTTGTTGATAAAGTCGTTCTTTATCTCCGAGTAGCGTTTCTGGCGGAACACCGACACGATGGTGAAGATAAAGGTGAGCAGCAGTATCACTGTGAACGCCACGGAGGGTATCATGAAGCGCACCGAGGAGAAGATGTAGCTGTTCATGTCGGGGAAATGAACCTTCAGCACGCCCATCTTAGCCTGCGGGTCGTTGCGGAAGAGCACGGTGGCGTATGTGAATTCCTCGCCCTCGTCGCTGTAGTCGGGACAGCGGTAGACCTCGCGACCGTCCTGAGTAGACACCGTGAAGTGGTAGGGAATGTTGATTCCGTTGTTCATCATCTCGGCTTTCAGGTCCTGGTCGAGCAGCTTGAAGTTGATGCGCTCGCCCAACGGCTTGTTCGATGCGGAGTAGAGTATGTTGTAGACAACCTCATCGAGCATCGACTTCTGATAGATATAGCGGTTGCGCACAATCTCCTGCATCGACTTCTTTGTGGCCGATATGGAGTTCTTGTCGTTGCGCATGATCATCGCCTTGGGCGTTTGTGCAGGGCTGGCCTTGATTGTTTTCAGCTGGAAAGAAGAGTAGACATTACCGAATTTGTCAGCTACGGAGTACTGATGCGACTGGCTTATGTTGCCCTGAGCATCGGTAATGGTCGAGTCTTTGCTGTAAGCCTTGCGCTCGGTTTCGTTGATGTCCTTCTCAAGATAGCGCAATGTCTCGTTGAGTTCAAGGTTGCGGGAGGCCTGATACAGCGCGCGGTTGACCGACTCGTCGAACTGTTCCTTCTTCATCCGGGCCATCTCTTCGATGTATTTCAGCTGAAGGAAGAGCAATGCAAGGAACGAGAGTCCCATGATGGTTGCCACTGTCCAGATAGTTTTCTTCTTCATTGTCGTTGCGAAAATAATCTGTCGCAAAGATACAAGGCTATATTAAAACGTTAACAGCTAAAAGTTAAATTCTTGGTTGATATTTAACTAAATTAACATAATTACCGCTTTTAATGCCGATAATCACCTTTTCGCAGATTCATACTGTAGCTCCTGCAGCAAAATAAACGTAAAATAATTTTGTGATGTCACATTTCTTTGTATCTTTGTTGGCATAGACGACTTGCCACGACACTGCTGTATATACCTTATTTATAAATAAAGAGCTTTAAGAACAGAGTATAAACTTATTATTTTCAACATTAAAACAAGCGAAAACTATGGACAATCAAAATCAACAGAGCTTCGAGCAGAAGTTCAATGCAGCCACAAACACAGCTGACACAACCTCAGAGTTCGACCCGAACGACATCAACCAGAATAAGATTATGGCCATTCTTGCCTATTTCGGCATACTGGTGGTCATCCCAATCCTTGCGGCTAAGGAATCGAAGTTTGCCCGCTTCCATGCCAACCAAGGCTTGGTGCTCTTCATCGCGTCGGTTGCTTACTGGATTATGCTGGAAATCATCAAGTCGATTATCGTTTCCATCAGTACGGGACTGCTGCTCATTACCACTATCCTGGGGCTTACATACTTGGTGTTTATGGTATTGGGCATCATGGGAATTGTCAACGCAGCAACCGGCAAGGCCAAGGAGCTGCCCATCATCGGCAAATTCAGCCTGCTGAAGTAGGCTTGCTATCTGCCTTCAGCACACTACAACAAAGGGGAAGACCACAAAAACGGCCTTCCCCTTTGCTCTATATTGGAGATTGTTCTTAGAAAAGATACGTGCGGATTATCCAGTAGCTGATGATACCGAGAATGTAACCAACGAAAGCTACCCATGTTATCTTCTTCATATACCAGCCGAAGGTGATCTTCTCAAGACCCATCACAACCACTCCGGCGGCAGAGCCGATGATGAGCATTGAGCCTCCGACACCGGCACAGTAGGCCAGCAGCTGCCAGAAAATGCCATCGACAGCCATATCGCCGGTAGCTGCGACGGGATACATACCCATGCAACCTGCTACCAGAGGCACGTTGTCGACAATGCTCGACAGCACTCCGATGATACCTGTCACCAAGTAATGGTTGCCCTCGAAAGCCACATCGAGTCCCTTGCCAAGGGCAGTCAGCACGCCGATGGTCTCAAGACAAGCCACTGCCATGAGTATTCCGAGGAAGAAAAGGATTGTTGACATATCGATGCGAGAGAGCATATTGGTGACACGCTTCTGCATGGCACCTTTCTCTTCATGCTCTTTCAGGTTGCCGTAGAACACTTCCGTTACGGTCCAGAGCACTCCCAGCACCAGCAAGATGCCCACAAACGGAGGCAAGTGGGTTATCGACTTGAAGATAGGCACGAAGATAAGACCTCCCACTCCGAGGAAGAATATCACCTTGCGCTGACGTTCTGTAAGCAAGCTGGCCTGCACAGTCTGGGCTTGTTTGGCAGTGAAAGTGAGCTCACCCTTGAGCTGCAACGACAGTATCCATGCCGGAACGACCATAGAAATGAGCGAAGGAATGAAGATTTCCATTATCACTCCCGCTGCCGTTACCAAGCCTTTGTTCCAGAGCATGATAGTGGTGACGTCGCCAATGGGCGAGAAAGCACCACCCGAATTGGCTGCAATAACCACAAGAGCAGCATAGATAAGACGGTCGTTCTTGTCGCTCACCAGCTTGCGAAGTATCATTATCATCACGATAGAGGTGGTGAGGTTGTCAAGGATGGCAGAAAGGATGAATGTCATAAAGGCTATTCGCCACAGCAAAGCCTTCTTGCTTTTTGTCTGCAAGGTGTCGCGGACAAAGTTGAAACCGCCATTCTGGTCGACAAGCTCTACGATTGTCATGGCGCCCATCAGGAAGAACAGCGTCGTTGACGTGCTTCCCAGATGCTTCTCAATCACTTCGCTCACGGCAAGAGCGGTCTGGTCGCCTATGGCAGTGGAAATGTACTGGCCAGGATCAATCATAAAGAGAGTCCAGCAACCTACAAACATCAGCAAGGCTATGGCTGCCTTGTTCACTTTCGTCACGCTTTCGAGAGCTATACAGGCATAGCCCAGGACAAACACGACGATGATTGCAATTGTTAATGTAGTCATGTATTGAATTGATTTATAACTGAAAATTCAATATTCACGCTGCAAAGTTACGTAAAAACGAGTGCAATGCAATGCAAAAGAGCTTGCTTTTTTGCGTTCATTGCCGAGTGACAGTAACTTCGGCGAAGCCAGAGTTACGGAAAGTCGAGTGCAGAACAAAATAAATGTATTTATTTTTTATGCCGAGACGGAGTAACTTCGGCGAAGCCAGAGTTACGTAAAAACGAGTGCAATGCAATGAAAAAAGACTTGCTTTTTTGCGTGTCTGAATATTCATTCTAACTTTGCAGCGACTCAATTATTCAACATTTCGGCTGTTACGTTTCACACTTTCATTCGTATCATTAGTAAAGTCATGGAACAAGATTTACTAACGACAGCGTTTTTGGACTTGCACGACAAGCTACACCACATTGCCCTGAGCTATCTCAGAAACGATGAGGATGCTAAAGATGCACTTCAAGACACATGGTTGAAGCTCAGAAACAAGACCACTGTTGAGTCAAAAGACGAGGCAAGGAACAAACTTATCGCCGTGCTGCGCAACGTTTGCATCGACCGACTGCGCAAGACGAAAGAAATGCCAATCGACGCGATACGCCGTTCGCGTATTCCGAGCTCAGAAGAAACAGAGTTCGACTTTGCAGACCATCTGAAAGAAGGGCTTACCCAACTTCAACAGAGCATCTTCAACCTCGTGACCCACGACGGAATGGAGTACAAGGACATTGCCAGCCAACTCTCGATGAGCATTGAAGCCGTGCGGATGAACATGAGCCGCGCACGAAAGAGAATACTTGAAAACTATAAAAGGATGAACCAATGAAACAATCTACCAACCATCTAACCGCCCAGGAGACCGAAAGGCTCTGCCGAGAATATATAGACTGCCAGCTGTCGATGCTCGAAGAAGCCGAGCTGGAATACGTGCTGCGCATGACGGACTTCGAGTCGCCAATCATCAACGACGCAAAAACAATCATGGGAATATCGAAGGCTGTGCGATTTCCCGTCAGCACCAATCAGCCACAACGCCACAAGACTAAGATACGGCGCTTTGCAGCTGCCGCCAGCATCGCCGTGCTGCTCGTGGCAGGTGTGGCAGTTATGAAGAAAAGCCTCAACAAAGACAACACCGAGTGCATTGCCTACTCCGCTGGCAGGCAGGTCAGTACCGAAAAGGCTCGTCAGATTGCCGAAGCTGATGTCCAAAGGATGGCTCAGTTCATAAAGACTGTTGCCTCGCAAAGGGCTGACGAAGAAGCAAAAGTAAAGAAATTCATTAAAACAATACAGAGATGAAACGCCTGATAATTATTATAATGTGTATCGCCAATGCGGTTTTGCTCAGCGCAAAGCCTGCCAGACTTAACGTGGAAAAGCTTTTCGACGGACGATACAACAGCAACGTGAGTGTTACCATATCCATTTACAAGAACAATGGCAACTATTACCGCGGCCTGACGGTAAAGAACAATCCAGAGATAATAAGGGCCATAGCCAGAGAGATAGCAAAAGACAAGCCAAGGGCCACTGTCTATTCCGAGCATAAGGGCAGCGACGGGCAGTACACTGCCATGCATATAGTCAACAATGGGGAGACTATCTACATCGGATTACAGCTCGACAGGTCTGGAGGCGGCTTCTTCTTTATCCAAGGAAAGGAAAAAGCATTCAAATAACTAACCAAAACCTACATCATGGAAAGAACTATTAAGGCCATTCTCGGGATGGCCATGCTACCCGTGTGCCTATTTGCACAGCAGACAGGCGACACTCAAGCTAACTGGGACAAGGAACTAAACCTTAACGAAGTGGTGGTTGTGGGCGAACGAACCGTGCTGAAGCAGTCGCCCGACCGCATAGTCTATCTCACTCGCAACGACCCTTTCGCCAAGGGACTCAACGGAATGGAAGTGCTCGACCGTATGCCACGCGTATCGGTTACGGGCGACCTGGTGAACGTAGCTGGAAAGTCATCTGTCCGCTACATCGTTGACGGACGGCTCCTTGACATCCCGGACAACGCGATAGCCCAACAACTGAAGAACCTGCAGGCATCGGGCATCGAGAAGATTGAGCTGCTCACCACTCCACCGGCCAAATACGCTGCCGGAACAAACGTGGCATACATCAGCATCACCACTCGCAACGAGACACTGGGCTCGCGAGGCAGCCTCTGGGGCATGGGCAGCGCAAAAGAAAGTTTCAACTATATGCTTGGCGGAAACATTTCGCACACCACGCGGCGCGTGGAACTGTCGGCTGATGCCAGCTGGTCGGACATCAAAGGCATCAATGACCTCGACCGCAGCTATACGTTTGCCGACCGTATGAAGTCATCCACCCGAAGCAACCACTTCACAAACAGACAGCTGGGCGCCAACGCTCTCTTTAAGTACAAGTTCACCAGTAGCCTGTGTGCCGGAACTATCGTCAACTTCAGCTCTTCAAGGTTCACAAGCCGACTGGAGGATGTAACCACAGAGCGCAATGCTGTGTTCCACTCGCACAACTATTCGCCAGCAAAACCTAACAACGCACTCACTCTGACGGCCTTTGCCGACTGGCAGCTCGACCCAAAAGGCAAGATGCTCAGCCTAACCTACAACTTCTTCAACAAGTTGGCGAAAACCTTTTCCAACGTAACGACTGCCGGAGCGGGCGAAGAGACAAGGCTTACCAACGACGGACGCAACAGATACCACATCCACTCGGCCAAGCTTGATGCCTCGCTGCCGTTCAAGACAATAAAAATGGAGGCTGGCGCGGCTTTCACGGCTATCGGCAACAACACCTCACTGAGGATTGACCGCCTCGCTGACGGCCAGTGGGTCGTCGATCCCACTCAAAGCAACGCCTTCGACTACGACGAAAACACAGCTGCTGCATATATCAGTGCTGAAAAGAGCTTCAGCAACTCTCTGTTCATGAAGATAGGATTGCGCTATGAGCACACCAAAGTAAAGGGGCACCAGGCTGCGGATGCTGAGACGACGCAAGCTGACGAGCTTCCGGCAACGAGCCACAGCAACAGCTACGGCTACTTGTTCCCATCAATCAACATCAGTTGGAACAGCCAGAAAGCCGGACGCCTATCTCTGTCCTACTCTATGGGCATCACCCGTCCCAACTTTGCCGACCTTAACCCGTTCCGTTACTACACCACTACGAACGACTATGTGTCGGGCAACCCCGACTTGCGCCCGAGTGTGGCGCATAATGCCGAGATCAGCTACAGTCACAAGGGCATCTACGCGCTGGTTTACAACTCCTACAGCCACAACTCCATAGGCTACATAACGCGCTTCGGCAGCGACGGGTCGCAACACACCATCCCCGAGAACTGCATCGACAACAACAAGGCAGGGCTCTATGCCTCCTACAACCGCTCGCTCTTTGGCTGTTGGAGCATCAATGTGGCTGGCGAGGTGTTCTGGAACTATGCCAAGTCGTCCATAGCCGACTTCCGGGAACACGACGACAGCAGCTGGAGCGGCAAGCTGGAGCTGAACAACTCGTGGATGCTCAACCGTCGCAAGACTCTCATTCTCAGTCTGCGCTTCAGCCACTACTTTCCCTACCACGAGCGGATGACAAGCTATGAAAGCATATCGCTCATAGGTTGCGACCTACGCTACACGCTTCTGGGCAACCGACTCACCCTGACGGCCTCGGTGAACGACCCCTTCGGATGGAACATCACCAAGTCTACAGCCTTGTATGACAGCTACAGCGTCTACTCACGCAACAACATCCACTCCCGCTCCTTCAGCCTGCGCATAGCCTACAACTTTGGGCGCAACAAGGTGAACGGTGTCTATCGCGACACTAAGGAGAGGGAATCAAGCAGGAGTTACTGAGAAAATTCGAGTAACAGGAGTCGTGGAATGTTAAAGTTAATGGGATAAATACACGACAAACCGTTACAAGAAGCGAGCGGGCCGGCACTAATCGTGCCAACCCGCTCTCGTTAATGCAATTCAATGGTATGTCTTTTCCTATTTTAGTCTTCTGCTGCCAGCTCAGCCTCGTGCTCCTTAATGAGCTGCTGCTGAACGTCGCTGGGCACGAGCTCGTAGCTTGCGAACTTGGTTGAGAACGAAGCACGGCCTCCCGTGAGCGAACTCAGGGCTATCGAGTAGTTGCTCAGCTCCTTGAGAGGTATCTTTGCGCTGAGCTTCTGGTAGCCAGCTTCGCTGTCCATACCCATAATCATGGCACGACGGCCTTGCAGGTCGCTCATCACGTCGCCCATATAGTCGCTCGGAACATAAACCTCGAGGTCGTAGATAGGCTCCAGAATCTTCGGGCCGGCCTCCTTGAACGCCATTGAGAAGGCATTGCGGGCTGCGAGCATGAACGAAAGCTCATTGCTGTCTACCGGGTGCATCTTTCCGTCGTAGACGATGACGCGAACATCGCGGGCATAGCTTCCGGTCAGCGGACCCTGCTCCATGCGCTCCATGATACCTTTAAGGATTGCAGGCATGAAGCGGGCATCGATGGCTCCACCCACTACAGAGTTGATGAAGACGAGCTTGCCGCCCCATTCCAGGTCGATTTCCTCGCGACCCTTGACGTTCATCTTGAACTCCTGACCGCCGAACTTATAGACTGTAGGTTCGGGCATACCCTCGGCATACGGCTCCACAATGAGGTGAACCTCACCAAACTGGCCTGCTCCACCCGACTGTTTCTTGTGACGATAGTCGGCACGCGCCATCTTGGTGATGGTTTCGCGGTATGGTATGCGAGGCTCCTCATACTTCACCTGTATCTTTTCGTTGTTCTCAAGACGCCATTTCAGTGTGCGCAGATGGAACTCGCCCTGTCCGTGTACGATAGTCTGGTGAAGCTCCTTCGACTGCTCCACAACCCATGTCGGGTCTTCCTGGCGCATCTTCATGAGCGAAGCCATGAGCTTCTCCATCTCTCCCTCGTTCACAGAACGTATGGCACGCGAATACTTCGAGTTAGGATACTTGATGAAGTCGAAGCGCTGCTCCACTTCCTTAGCGTTCAGAGTGTTGCCCGTCTTCACGTCTTTCAGCTTCACGGTACAGCCAATGTCGCCGGCATTGAGCTGGTCAACAGGCACACGGTTGGCTCCTGCACAAGCATAGATAGTACCGATGCGCTCCTTAGAACCGCGGTCGGCGTTCGACAGGTCGTCGCCCGGGCGGATGCTTCCGCTCATAACCTTGAAGTAGCTAACCTCTCCGATATGTGGCTCCATGCCCGTCTTGAAGAAGTAAACCGACTCGGGACCGTTGCTGTCGGGAGCAACCTCTTCGCCACGGGTATTGTGAATCTTCGGCATTTCGCTGACGAAAGGCACCACATTGCCCAGAAATTCCATCAGTCTTCGCACGCCCATGTCGCGTCCTGCGCACACGCAGAACACTGGGAAGATGCTCCGCGAGACGAGTCCCTTGCGTATACCTTCGCGCATTTCGTCCTCGGTGAGGCTCTCTTCCTCGAAGAACTTTTCCATCAAAGTTTCGTCGTTCTCGGCTGCTGCCTCAACAAGCGCGGCATGAAGTTCCTTTGCCTTGTCCATCTCCTCAGCCGGGATGTCCTCGATGATGGGCGCGCCGCCTTCGGGCTTCCATGAATATTTCTTCATCAGAAGCACGTCGATAAGCGAGTTGAAGCCGTTGCCGGTCTCTATCGGGTACTGTATCTGCACGCACTTGCTGCCGTAAATCTCGCGCATATTGCTCATTATGACGTCGAAGTCGCAGTTGTCGCGGTCAAGCTGGTTAACGAGGAATATCACAGGCTTCTGAAGCTTCTCGGTATAACGGAACGCATTTTGCGTGCCAACCTCAGGACCATACTGTCCGTTGATAAGTATCACGGCCTGGTCGGTAACGTTGAGTGCGGTGATTGCTCCGCCAACGAAGTCGTCGCTTCCCGGACAGTCAATCACGTTGAGCTTCTTGCCGTTCCACTCCACATGGAACACCGTTGAGAACACTGAGTAACCATACTCTTGCTCAACGGGGAAATAGTCGCTGACGGTGTTCTTTGCCTCAACCGTTCCGCGGCGCTTGATGATACCAGCTTCGTAAAGCATACTCTCGGCAAGTGTTGTCTTGCCGCTTCCCGCACTGCCAAGCAGAGCAATGTTCTTGATTTCGTTAGTTTGATACACTTTCATATCAATATAGGTTTAGGTGTTAATAAATTTAGTTTCTTTGTTACAGTTGTCTGTCGCCACCGCCGTGACTTGCAAAAAACTGCCGTCTAAGTTAAGTGTTTTTCGCATAACTGCCAAAAAAAACTCCTTTTTTGTGACAATCTTTTGCATCTTCTTAGTAATTTCGCAGGGCTAATGGCTGGATTATACCTACATATACCCTTCTGCAAGAGCAGGTGCATCTACTGCGCTTTCTATTCTTCCACTCTCTCAAAATTGCAGGACAGCTACACTGAAGCTATGTGCAGCGAGATGCTCATGCGCCCTTCGGCAGAGCCTATTCGTTCCATCTATCTCGGCGGCGGAACGCCAAGTGTGCTCTCTGCCGACAACCTGAACCGCCTTTTTATATATATAAATAAGGTGTACCTCCCCGGCACTTCCACAGCCAACGACCAATGGGCCGGCATGAGGGACTGTGAGATAACAATGGAGTGCAATCCCGACGACATCAGCGACGAGTTCTGCCTTATGCTCAGGCAGCTGCCCGTCAACAGGATAAGCATGGGCATACAGACATTCGACAACGACAGGCTGCGTTTTCTGCGGCGGCGACACACTGCCGAGGGGGCAGTGACTGCCATGAAGCGGCTGCGCGATGTTGGAATAGCCAACATAAGCATTGACCTGATGTTTGGTTTCCCGGGACAGACACTGAGCCAGTGGGACGACGACATATCCATGGCACTCGCCATGGAACCCGAACACATATCGGCCTACAGCCTCACCTACGAGGAGGGCACCCCACTCTACGACCTTGTCTACAACCGAAGGTCTACCGGCATGAGCAGCGGCGGACGGTCAACGAGCCACAACAGCACGGCTGACGGCGCAGCAGTCTTGCAGCCAATATCCGACGAGCTGTCGCTATCAATGTACGAACTGCTTATCGACCGCCTCACGGCTGCGGGCTACGAGCATTATGAGATAAGCAACTTTGCGAAGGGAGTTCGCAAACACCGCTCGCTCCACAACAGCAGCTACTGGCAGGCTATACCATACATTGGTATTGGCGCAGCTGCTCACAGCTACGACGTAAGCACTCGCAGCTGGAATGTAGCCGACCTGCAAATCTATATCGACAAAATCAAGTGTTCAGAGTTTCCTTCCGAGAGCGAAGTCATATCGCCGACAACGGCCTACAACGACATGATTACTACTGCCCTCAGAACCTGCGAAGGAATAAAGATAAGCAATATCACACCGAGCCTTCGCACCTTTTTCACCGAAACATCTGCTACTTTGGCCGCTCAGGGCTTGGTAGAGGTGGCCGACGGCCATGTAAGGCTCACACGGAAGGGACTTTTCCTGAGCGATAGTGTGATGCGCGAGCTTATATATGTTGATTAAGCCAACGGTAATCGCCTCCCCCCGATGCTCCACAAGGGAGGGAGGATAGACAAACATCCCACTTTCAGCCACTCTTCCCCCATTGGGGGGATTGAGGGGGGCTACCAATATGGGCCATATTACTGACCAATATGGGCCATATTACCGACCAATATGGGCCATATTACCGACCC
>ODAJ012008529.1_pt1 | contig 13133 bp, 4 predicted proteins | sample 1539241 | NCBI WGS metagenome assembly ODAJ01 (sample SAMN02144231, study PRJEB22623) | gut metagenome | biome: sheep rumen | host: Ovis aries | place: New Zealand | reverse complement strand
TGAGCCGAGTATAAGGATTTTTAATCCGCAATACCCTGCGGTGCAACCTCCAAGGAAGAGGGGAGTGGAAGCCCACCCCCAACCCCATTCCCGAGCAAAGCTCGCCTACCCGTAGCCTTTCCCCAAGGGAGGGGGTAATTAACAAGGACGGTGAGAGGTGAGGTTATCGGATAACATATCCGCCTGAACGGGTAGGTGCTTGCCCCTTGCCCCCCTCCCTTGGGGAGGGGTTGGGGGTGGGTGTCAGGCTCCCTCCCTTTGGGAGGGCTGGGGTGGGCTCCTCTTTGTTTATCGGATAATATATCCTCATACTCTATGCAGGCGGATAGCATATCCGCCTGAACGAGAGGGTAACTCTATGCAGGCGGATAGCATATCCGCCTGAACAAATGCGGCCTGAATGGGTAGGTGCTTGTCCCTTGCCCCCCTCCCTTGGGGAGGGGTTGGGGGTGGGTGTCAGGCTCCCTCCCTTTGGGAGGGTTGGGGTGGGCTCCTCTTTGTTTATCGGATAATATATCCTCATACTCTATGCAGGCGGATAGCATATCCGCCTGAACGAAAGGGTAACTCTATGCAGGCGGATAGCATATCCGCCTGAACAAATGCGGCCTGAACGGGTAGGTGCTTGTCCCTTGCCCCCTCCCTTGGGGAAAGGCTACGGGTAGGCGAGCTTTGCTCGGGAATGGGGTTGGGTGGGTGTCAGGCTCCCTCCCTTCGGGAGGGCTGGGGTGGGCTCCTCGTCGTTTATCGGATAGCATATCCGCCCGAACGGTAGCAATCTGAACGTTTGTAGATTTGTAGGATAGCAAATCCGTCGAGTAGGGAGTGTCTTGATAATCAGGGTTTTAGCTGTTTCAGTTTCGCAACCTGCCTTGGGAATGTTTCTCCAGCAGCCCCGGAGTAACCTTACAGAGGCTCTGGAACAATGCTACAGGATAGCTGTAACAAAGCTCCGGGGCTGCTGGAGTAAGTTTACGGAGCCGCCCGTAAAATGCGCTGAGTGATAATCTGTGCGAAAAAACGCAGAAAAAGCATTATTTTTGCATAAAAATATCGTGTTAAGAAACTTTTTTTATATATTTGCCGCCTATTAGAGGCGTTTCGTAAGGAGTGTTAAACAACCAAAACCAAACGTGCCGTACTACAAACGACTTTCACAACATTATTTATAAAAACTGTAACAACATGAAGAAAACTTACTTAATGTTTGCCCTTCTCCTCTCACTGATGGGAGTGAATGGGGCATTGGCTGATTCCGTAACGGACGATTTTACCAGTTATTCGGCCACAAGCAGTGGACAGACTTTGGGCGACAACTGGTATGTTTATCCAGGTGAAGACGGAAACTATGGTCGCTTTGGAAGCGATTATACTTATAAGAAAAATGATTACGACGGTGCAGATTACAATTTTGTGTCTGGATACAGCTCAAATTACACCAAGAATGTTTGGTTGGTATTGAAAAAGCAAGTATCTGGAAACGTAATCTTTCGGAGCAAGATGGCCAAAAGCTCGGGTACCATATATGTTACCAACAAGGTAACAGCCGTTGGTGATGGCACTTTCACCGTTGATAAGACGGGTGCCCAAAGTTATAGCATCTCAACAACAACTTCGAGCAATACATATTCTGCAGGAGGTGTAGCTACTTATGTAGCCTTCTGTATACCAAGCGATCAGTTGCGGTTGCTGGATGTTACATATACAGAATTTGAGAAGTCCGACGGCCCGGCCCTTAAAGTGACGGGAGCCACCGATGGCGCGCTGAACTTCGGTCTGGTTAGCCCGGGCGCAACGAAGACTCTTACGCTGAGCAACCCCGGAACGGAGAACATCACCGTTGACATAGCCACCACCGGCGGCTTCACAGCCAATCCGACATCGGCAACCATAGCAGCAGGCGAGCAGCAGACACTCACCATCACTGCTCCCGAGGCCACAGCAACGGGCGAAGTGACCATCACTCCGACCGTAGCCGGTGTTGATGCCGTGACCGTCAGCCTCAGTGCAACTGTGAAAGACCCAAGTAAGGTGTTCATAGACTTTGCAGATGGAGCAATGCCCGATGGATGGAGCAATGTTATGATTGGCGGATCTGGCAACGGCTGGGCTGTTCAGACAGGATATGCCTATCATGCCAATTCTGCCAGCAGCTCTTACTATGCAGCTCTCACCTCGCCTAAGCTCACCTTCGCCGAAGGAGAGCAGCTGCTGTTCGACGTGGCTAAGTACGGCTCTTATACATGGAATACTTCGATGGTGAAAGTGCAGACCTCGGCTGACGGTACCACATGGACTGACGTTTATGAAACTCCGCAGTCGGCATTGGTTTATGGCAGCTGGAGCTCACAGTCTGTGACGATGGCAGCCGGCTCTTACTACGTGCGTTTCTATGGTGGCTATGCCACTATAACCAACATCTACGGCGGTGAGCTGCCGATGGAGGCTAACATGAAGGTGACTGGCAGCGACCACAACTTCGGACTGATTAGCACCGAAGCTACCACCACCTTTAATATTAAGAACAGCGGTCGGGCCGAACTTACAGGTATAACTGTTGAGTGCGACAACGCTGCATTTGCCGTTTCAGGAGTTCCCTCTTCTTTGGCTGCAGGAGCCGATGCCGATGTTACCATAGCCTTGCAGACCGAGGTCAAGGGTGTACAGAACGGTGTGATAACCATCAAGGGCGACGGCCAGGAGACGGTAACTCTCAATATGGCTGGCTATGTTGCTGACGGCAGCAAGATATATGAAACCTTCAATGCTCTTCCCGCCAACTGGCAGAACACTGGATGGTCGTTCTCGGGCGGTGTGGCAACAGGTTCCTACACTTCTGCCACTGCAAGCAGGAACTCAGAAATGATTACTACGCCCATCACCGTGGCTGAGGGAGAGACTATGGCTATCGAGGCTAAGGGCAACGGCAGCTATTCGGAACTCTATGTATATACATCAGCCGACAACGGAAATACGTGGACTAAGGTTGGCGACTTCAATACACTCATGCGTGCCAACACTTCCGACTACACTGTAGCAGTGCTTAGTGGTGTGGCAGCTGGCAACTACCGTCTGAAGTTCGAGGGCTATAGCGTTAGTGTGAAGGCTATCAACGGCTTCACTTACAATGCAGATGCTCCTGAACTCAGCCTTGACAACACCACAGCCGCTTTCGGCACAGTGAAGGCACAGCCCGAGGATAAGCTGTTCACCGTTACCAATAGCGGAACGGGCACTCTCAGCGTGGCCATTGCTTCTGACAGCGAAGACTTCACCGTTGCTCCAGCCACTTTAGAGGACATTGCAGCCGGCGAGAGCAAGACCTTTACCGTTCACTTCAACTTTGCTGAGCCTTGGGGTGAGAAGACTGCCAACATCACCGTGACACCAAGCTACGACCCGACAGCCGCCGTAACCATCACCGCATCGGCCACCTCTAAGGATCCGAACGTATGGGAAGAGGACTTCGAGGCAGGTATTCCTTCTGAGTGGACAAACAGCGGATGGACCATCAGCCGCAAATGGAGCGAGGCCAGCTCTGTAAATCACGCCTACTCAGGTTCGTCGAACAGCAATACCCTTGTCACTCCGCGCCTTTTCGCTACGGAGGGAGCAGTCCTGGAGTTTGAGGTTATCGATGCCGAGGAAAACTATCCGCTCACAGTGGAGTATTCTTCTGATATGCAGAACTGGACTGAATATGGCAAGATAACTGAAAGCGGAACGGCTACATTCACCGCTCCAGCCGAGGGAGCTTACTATCTGCGCTTCTCAGGCCGCTACATCTATCTCGACAACTTCTCAGGCTTTAAGCTCGACCTGCTTGCTGCCGATGTTGCGATAAGTGCCAGCTCGCTGCCTGCCACTGGCAACCAGTTTGTGGCCTACAACGCTTCGGTGACAGTGGAGAACAAGGGCACCGAGGCTCAGGTGGCTGTTGCCAAGCTGTTCGTCAATGGCGAGGAGAAAGCCTCTGATGAGGCCGAGCTTGCCGTGGCCGCTTCGGCTACCATCGACCTCTCGTTCGTTCCCGAGGAAGCCATCACCGACGGCACTGCCACTATCGAGGTGACACTCAAGGACGTTGAGGACTTTGCTGCCAAGACCGTTGAGGCTAAAATCAACATCGCAGCCGCCCCGGTTATCGATGAAACCGCAGAAAACAGCTTCACTACTGGCATTTTGCCCGTTGCCGTGCTTAACTACACTCCGAAGAACGGATGGAACACCATCGGCGTTCCCTTCCAGCTGACCAACGACATTCTCACCACTATCTTCGGCGAGGGATGGAAAGCCTACGAGCTTACGGGCTACAGCAACAACGAGATAAGCTTCAGCCAGACCACAAACTTCGTGGCAGGCTATCCTTACATCATCTATGCCGAGGCTGCACCGCAGGAGGCAAGCTTCAAGCTCGAGAACCTCAACATCAGTTCGGCTACCGCGAGAGAAGACGTGAGAGGCGGACTCGCCTTCCGTTCTACCTTCGCTCCCATCGCCCCCGGACAGCTGACCGAATGGTGGGGCGTTACCAACCAGGGACGCATACAGCCTGCCGGCAGCGGAGCATCGCTGAAGGCTCTGCGCGGCTACTTCTACATGAACGCCGAAGCTCCCGACACCAACCTCAGCGAGGCTCGCATCGTCTACATCAACCTCGACGGCACGGTGACGGCTATCAGCTCGGTAAAGGCTCAGCTCAAGGCCGACGGCAACACCTACGACCTCAGCGGACGCAAGCTCACCGGCAACCTGAAGCAGGGTGTCTACATTCAGAATGGTAAGAAGATTGTTATTAAATAAAGGTGTAACTAATTATTAGGAAAGAAATGAACAAGACATATAAAAAACCGTCTGTCAAGGTTCGCCATATCGACGGCGAACTGATGGTTCAGGCTTCGCTCGACCCGAATATGGACAATCAAAGCATTGTTGTTTCAGAAGAGGAGTATAACGGAGAGTTCGCAGCTCCAAAGACAAAGAGCATCTGGGACGAATAATTCCATTCTTGGTTGACGAGTAGGAGAGTCTGCAAGTCGACCGGGATACAGCAAGCGAGTTGGCAAGTCGGTGCGGCCAGTCATGGCAGCCCGGCAAGCCAACTCGTTTTTCGTTGCTTACATTCAATAGTTTCTTTGCAAACGTTTGTCTATAAAACTTTGCCCTATTTGCAAGAAAGTTTGTTAATAACTAATACGAAAACAATACTTTTGCATCAGCTAACCTATTAAACGATTATTCATTTCCTCACAAAAACGAACTAACGTCTGTCTACACTGCACAGGCTAAAGATATATATAGGCAATACAATACGGTGGAGCCTACCTGATTTTAACTATTACATTAATTTAAACCTATAACTATTACGCTTTTCAATATGGGTAAACATTCTACTCTTAGCCGTATGCTTATGCTGCTGATGCTATTGCTCGGCGGCGTGCAGCTCACCCCAGTGCTGGCTGACGACTTCAACAGCACCCGTACTGACTTCCGTGACGAATCCATCTACTTCGTCATTACCACTCGCTTCTACGATGGCGACCCGACAAACAACGTGCTTTGCTGGGACAACCAGCAGGCGCAGATCGCCTCTAAGGACCCATGCTGGCGTGGTGACTTCAAGGGACTCATCGACAAGCTCGACTACATCAAGGCTCTCGGCTTCACTGCTATCTGGATTACACCTGTTGTGCAGAACGCCTCTGGCTACGACTACCACGGCTACCACGCCATGGACTTCTCGTCGGTAGACCTTCGCTACGAGAGCCGAAAGAAGTGGGGAGCATCGCAGGACGTTACCTTCCAGAGCCTTATCGATGCCGCTCACGCCAAGGGGCTGAAGATTATCCTCGACATCGTGCTCCAGCACACGGGCAACTTCGGCGAAAACTTCTTCTGCAAGCTCTATGAGCGCGACCAGAACATCAAGAATCAGGCCAACATTCAGGCTTGTATGCACCCGACCGACATTCTCGGAGGCGAAGCATACTGGGACATACCCACCAACAAGCAGTATGACGCACGCTTCAAGTACCTGAAGAACACCGACGGACAGAACCACGACAGCAAGAACTACTGGCACCACGTGTCGACAAACTGGAACTGGGACCTGCCCAACCGCTGGTGGGGACAGATTGCCGGCGACTGCGTGGACCTGAACACCGAGAACCCTGCCGTCACCGACTACATTGTGAAGTGCTACGGCGAGTTCATCAAGATGGGAGTCGACGGCTTCCGCATCGACACCTCCGGACACATTGCCCGCCTGTCGTTCAATGCTGCCTTTATTCCGCAGTTCCAGGCTCTCGGCGAGCAGTACAAGAGCAAGCGACTCAACGGCTGCCCGTTCTATATGTTCGGCGAGGTGTGCGCCCGCTTCGGTGGCGTTACCTATCGCGACCAGCCCAACCTCTCACCTTATTTCTATACATGGAAGTCCGACCAGTCGCTCATCAACGAGTGGAAGAAGTATGATGCCGCCTGGTGGGCACAGCAGTTCGTAAAGGAAGGTGCCGACCCGCTGGGCAATATGCTCACCTGCTTGAAGGAGACAAGTCTCAATGGCAAGACCTCAGACAATGCTTTCCTGAAGAACGGTGCATATCACGAGCCCAACTACTCCGATGCTTCGGGCTTCAACGTGATTGACTTCCCGATGCACTACAACTTCAACTCGGTTGGTCAGGCACTCAGCATGGCCCAGCAGGGCGACAACCTCTACAACGATGCCACGTTCAACGTTGTCTACAAGAACGGTCACGACTATTCGCCGGGACCCAACGATGATACGCGTAACAACCCCAACACAGCCGACCTCTTCTTCATGTTCACCTTCCGCGGCGTTCCATGTGTTTACTACGGCTCGGAAGTAGACTTCATGGCTGGCGCACGCATCGATCCGGGACCCAACGGACCGCTCAACCAGACTGGTCGTGCATACTTCGGCCAATATCTCGAAGGCTCCGTCACGGCTACCGACTTCGGCAAGTACACTGCCAGCGGCAATGTTGCTCAGACCCTGAACAGCAAGCTGGCTTCCTATATGCGTAAGCTGAACGTTATCCGTCAGGCTGTGCCTGCCCTGCGCAAGGGTCAGTATCAGGTTATCTCTGGCGGCGACCGCCCAGTATTCAAGCGTGTCTACAAGAACAGTGAGGCCATCGTCGACATGAGCGGCAGCTATGCCTGTCCTTCCGGCTACGCCGACGTATGGGGCGGCACCGACGGCTACCACATCTATGTGAAGGGAGCCACAGGCCAGATTGGTCCGGCTATCAGCAGTGCCGGTAACCCATCGTTCTCTGACCCGGGAGCTACGAGATGGTATGGCTATGATGATGCCACATCGGGAGCCAGCGTTACCCTCAATCCCAATGGCGGCTCATTCAAGACCGAAACACTCAACGTCACTGCTACGCTGAGCGACGGAGCTAAGAGCGGATGGTATCAGATTGGCAGCGGCTCTAAGGTAAGCCTCACTGCCGGCAGCAGCAAGCAGTTCACCATCGGCAGCGGCATGAGCTACGGACAGACCGTAACCGTGAGCTGGGGTGCTATCGACGAAGATGGTGGCGAGCACACAGGCTCGGCTACATACAAGAAGGTGGATCCCAATGCCACTATCACTATCTACTGCAAAGCCAGCGCAGCGCCTAACCTCTACGTATGGGACAACAAGGAGAACAAGCTCAATGGCGAGTGGCCGGGAAACAAGATGAGCGCCACTACAACGGTGAGCGGTCAGCAGTTCTTCTATCAGACCTTTGCCGATGCCGACGCGCTAAACATTATCTTCAACATGAACGGTAATCCGCAGACAGTCGACATCACCAACATCACTGAGGACACCTACTTCACCTACGACGGCGGAACAACGGCAACCAAGATCACTGTTGACGACGATCCTACGAACATCACAGTGAAGGCCGACAAGGCTACTGGAACATACTACAAGACCGTCACCGTAACGCTGACAGCCTCGAAGAACGATGCCACCATCGTATATACCACCGATGGCAGCCAGCCTACAGTAAGCAGTGCAAAGGCTACGGGCAGCAAGCAGTTCACCTTCACCACCACGACAACGCTCCGCGCTGCGGCTCTCGTTGACGGAACACTGAAGAACCCCGTAAGCTACACCTATACCATCACTGACAAGGAGGAGCCGAAACCGACAGGAACCAACATCTACGTGAAGTCTTCTGCTGCCCCCAACCTCTATGCATGGATACCTACTCAGAGCAACAAGCAGCTGAACGGTGCATGGCCGGGAACGGTGATGAGCGAGACGAAGACCGTGGGTAGCGACACCTATTATTATAAGCACTTCGACGAAACGGGATTGAACATCATCTTCAACAACGGTTCGGCTCAGACAGCCGACATAACCGACTGCACCAAGGCCGGCAACTACTACTATTCGTGGGACGGAGGCAGCGGCTACTCGCTCATCAAGTATGAGGAAGGCGGCGACTCGCCAACTCCCGACCCAGACCCACTGCCCGACAACAGCATCCACGCTTACTTCATCAATACTCCAGGCTGGAGCAACGTGATGTGCTGGGCATGGAACGACAGCGAGAACTTCACCGGCGGCAACTGGCCGGGTGCTCAGTGTACCAAGCTCACTATCAAGGGCGACAACGGTGAGGACATCTGGGAGTGGAAATACACCGGCACGTCTACCGGTACGCCTACTGGTATCATCTTCAATAACGGAAGCGGCGGCACTGGTAATCAGACGGGCGACTTCACGTTCAGCAACGCAAGCTTCTACAACTTTGACGGACAGACTGCTACTCCGAAGTCGGCAACAGGCATCGGCAACGTGTTCTTCCTGATGGACCGTCCTACTCCGGTCTACAACACCATCGGTGTGCGCGTGGCTGTGCTTCAGTCTCCGGCTGACATCTCTCGCCTGCCCCGTGGCTTATATATCATCAACGGACGCAAGTACGCTGTGAAATAACCGATAACAAACTTATCTCGGAGCTGTCAAAGTGTAGTGAAGCTTTGGCGGCTCCGACATTCAGAATAATCCTATAAAAGAAACTAAAACAACCAACAAGTAATGTTTAGCACTTTTACTACCCGTATGCGTGGCACACTGTTGCTGTTGATGGCTGTGTTCAGCCTTCAAATATCAGCTCAGTCGCTGCCCTCGAAAATCAGCGATGGCGTAATACTCCATTGCTTTAACTGGAAATACAGCGACATCAAGGCTTCGCTCAGCCAGATTAAGGCTGCCGGCTTTGTTGCTGTGCAGACCTCTCCTGCCCAGAGCAACTATACCGGGCAGGACAACTGGAACATTCTCTATCGCCCACGCGACTCGAAAGCCGGACCAAACGCACTCGGAACGTCTGCCGACCTTAAGGCACTCTGCGACGCTGCCCACGCTCTCGGAATGAAGGTAATAGTTGACGTGGTGGCCAACCACACCGACGGCAACCTCGACTGGGTGGCCGACTTCTGGAAGAACACCGACCTCTACCACAACAACGGCGATGCCAACGACGGCAGCCGCTATCAAGTGACCCACGGCAAGATAGGCATGATGGACCTGAAGACCGAGGACAGCCGCGTGCAGCAGAAGTTCAAGGCTTATGTTCAGGAACTGAAAGGCCTGGGTGTGGACGGATGTCGCTGGGATGCTGCTAAACATATCGGTCTGCCATCTGAGGGCGACCAATTCTGGCCACAGGTGATAGACAACACCATGTACAACTATGGCGAGATACTCTGGACTGTAGGCGGCAACCAAGACCAGACGCTGCTACCGGAGTACATGAAATACATGAGTGTTACCGACAGCCCCTACAGCACGAACACTGTGCTCGGCTCGTTCAAGAACGGCAACGTGCCAAGCGACGGCGGCGGCTGGGCCTTGTGGCTCAATACCAATAAGGTGGTGTACTGGGGCGAGAGCCACGACACGTTCTGCAACAGCAACGAAGCCAGCTACGGCGTTGACCAGAATAAGGTAGATCGTGCCTACGCAGTTGTTGCAAGCCACAACGCCATACCGGCACTCTACTTCTCGCGCCCTAACGGTGGTAATACCAGCGGCCCTGGTAGCCAAACAGGCGTGAAGGGCAGCACCCACTTCACGTCGAAGGAGGTTGCCGAGGTCAACAAGTTCCACAATGCCATGGTCGGAAAGGCCGACTACTATTCGTCACAGAACGGCGCTTGCTCTACTACACGTAAGGGAGGCGGTGCTGTCATTGTCAAAGGCTCCGGCTCAGGACAGGTTACGGTGCCCAACGGTGGCGGCTATGCCGAGGCTGGCACATACACTGACCGTGTGAGCGGTGGAACTTTCACCGTAACGGCTACAACTATCACCGGAAACGTTGGCAGCAGCGGTATCGCCGTGCTTTGGAAAGACTCGCAGAGCAGCGGCGGCGGTGGCGACGAACCAGAGCCTGATCCCTTCACTCTGCCGTCGTGTGCTACTGTTCAGAGCGGCACCTATTGCTACTTCGAGACCTCTTGGTCGACAGTCAACGTATGGGCATGGACCGGCGAAACCAATGTTTATGCTGAGTGGCCAGGTTCGTCGAATGATATAACAAAGGTGGGCACCAACAACGGCAACGATGTTTACCTGTGGAAGTACAGCGGAAGCGCTCCTGCCAATATCATCTTCAACAACGGTACCGACCAGACCGACGACTTCACCTTCACCAACGGTGGCTACTACGATGCCACAGGACTGCTGGCAGTGGTTAGCGGTTCTACTCCAACTCCCGACCCAGACCCAGACCCCGAGCCAACGGGAACCACTGTCTACGTGAAAGCAACCTCGGCTCCTTACCTTTATGCATGGGATGCTGACGGCAACTCACTTGTAGGCGCATGGCCCGGCACACAGATGACCGAGAAGAGCGGCGACTACTGGGTTAAGTCGTTCACGCAGGCTCCCATCAACATCATCTTCAACAACGGAAACGGTGGTCAGACTTCAGACATAGAGAACATCTCGGGCAACTGCTACTTCACCTACGACGGCAGCGCGGGCTACACTACCGAAAGTGGCGGCGGCGGTGAAACCAGCAACCTGCCTACCTGCGCTACATGGCAGGAGGGAACGTTCTGCTATCTGGAAGCATCGTGGAGCAGTGCCAACGTATGGGCATGGAAGACCGGCGAAGACGGTTCGGTGTTCCTCGGAACAGCATGGCCGGGTGTGGCAATGACAAAGGTGGGAACCAACGGCGGCAACAATGTGTTCCTCTGGAAGCACACCAGCAGCGCACTGCCCGAGAACATCATCTTCAACAACGGCACCGACCAGACCGACGACCTCTCGTTCACCAACGGAGGCTACTACAACCAGAGCGGCGCGCTCGTGGGCACGGTCGTCAACTCTACCGGCATCGATGCAGTGACAACCTTGGAGTATCAGACAGTGAACGTCTACACCCTTGACGGTCGCCTCATACGCAGTGCCGTACCAGCAGCCGCTGCCGTAAAGGGTCTCAGCAAGGGTCTCTATCTTGTTGGCGGCAAGAAAGTGGCTGTCAGATAGTTTACCATAGAAAAAGAGTAGGAAACCTTATGAAGAGGATTTCCTACTCTTTTCTGTGTTTTTCTGATACAACCTATTGATGAATTTACTATTTTTGCATTGTTAGTATAATCTTATTCATTTAATAAACCTTTCTATTATGAGAAAACTATTTACTTCAGTTTTGATGGCTGTCATGCCTTTGCTGCTCATGGCGCAGGGATGGCCGGCCAACTACGGCGGAGTGATGTTGCAATCATTTGAGTGGGATGGTTATGCCGCCACCAAATGGTCTGCGCTCACTGCCAATGCCGACGAGCTGTCGCAGTGTTTCGACCTCATCTGGGTGCCCCAGTCTGGGCGTATTGGAAACTCCACTACCCCGAGTATGGGCTACAACGATGTCTACTGGCTCGACCACAACACCATCTTCGGCTCAGAAACAGAGTTGCGCACGATGATCAGCACCTTCAAGTCGAAGGGTACTGGCATCATCGCCGATGTTGTTATCAACCACAAGAACGGTGCCACCAACTGGACCGACTTCCCCAATGAGTCAAAGAACGGTTACTCTCTGACGTGGAACCCTACGGCTAACATCTGTTGCACTGACGAGTGCAATCGTAGTGGCTATCCTACTACTGGCGCCAATGACACAGGCGACGACTTCGACGGATGCCGCGACCTCGACCACACCAACTCGCAGGTGCAGCAGAACATCATCACTTACCAGAAGTTCCTTCTCAACGACCTCGGCTATGCCGGCATACGCCTCGACATGGTGAAAGGTTATGGCGGACAATACACCAAGATTTACAATCAGGCTACGAACCCAACGTTCTCAGTTGGTGAATATTGGGATGGCGACTACAATGCTGTGATGAACTGGGTCAATGCTACTGGCAAGACCTCTGCTGCTTTCGACTTCCCTTTGAAGTATATCATCAATGAGGCTGTAGGCAATGGCAACTACGGCGCTCTCTCTAACAAAGGTATTGCCGGCGATCCCAATAACAGCCGCTATGCCGTTACGTTCATCGACAACCACGACACGGGCCGCGATGGCAGTGCCATTGCCAAGGACTGGTCGGCTGCCAACGCCGTTATCCTTGCCATGCCAGGCACTCCCTGTATATGGGTTAAGCATTTCAATGCAGACAAGACCAGTATCAAGGCAATGATTTTTGCCCGCCGTGCAGCTGGTGTCCACAACCAGAGCACTATCGTGCAGCAGGAGTATAGCAACAATGGCTATATCATCCGCACCAAGGGAACAAACGGTGAAGTGTGTGTTCAGCTGGGTGGAGCTGCCAACATTGGTACTCCATCGGGCATGAAGCTGGTGGCTCAGGGCGACAACTACAAGTTCTTCTGTACTTCCAGCCTTGACATTACCACTCCGCACAAGCCCGGTTCTATAACTCCGACACCGACTCCGACTCCCGATCCTCAGCCTGGCGGCAAGACCACCATCTACGTGAAGTCTGCCACAGCCCCCTACCTCTACGTATGGGACGGTGCAGGCGGCGAACCCAACGGCGCATGGCCCGGTGCCCAGATGACTCAGAAGGACGGCGACTACTGGGTAGCCTCGTTCGACCAGGCTCCGCTTAACGCCATC
>ODAJ012176337.1_pt1 | contig 13139 bp, 16 predicted proteins | sample 1539241 | NCBI WGS metagenome assembly ODAJ01 (sample SAMN02144231, study PRJEB22623) | gut metagenome | biome: sheep rumen | host: Ovis aries | place: New Zealand | reverse complement strand
GAGCGCCTGCTTGCGCTCGTCGATGAGCGCCACCTTGTCCGGCGCGAGGTCGGCGTACACGTCCGGGTCCTGCTCCAGCTGCGCGTAGAAGTCCAGGCGCCGCGCGTAGTCCGCGCCGCCGCCCTCGGGCACCGGCGTGCGGATGCCGCCGCGCATCCGCACGTACACCCGCTCCTCGTCCGCGATCTCGTCGCGCGCCGCGTCGTCGTCGCTCGGCTTCAGCAGCTCCGCGTGCGTCGGCAGGAGGTCCATCACGGCGGTCGCGACGAATTCGCCGAGATTGAGACGCCCCGTCCGGTCGAGCGGCACCAGGAGCTGGTTCATGATCTTCGCCAGCCGTTCCATGTATTCCATGTCCCAGGCGCGCGCGTTGTAGCGCAGGCGAACGGGGAAAGCCCCCTCCGCGAGCTCCGGATACGCGCCGACCGTTCCGGGGTCCATCTTGGAAAGCACGAGCAGCAGCACGCGGCGGACCGCCTCGCTGCATTGCTTGAGCCACAGCCCGATGCGCTCCTCCTGGAGCGTCGCCGTGAGCTCCGCCGGGATCTCCTCGTGCGGGAGATCGCCCGCCTCGGCGATCATGAGGCGCACCTCCTTGAGCCACGCGAGCGAAGTCTGCGGCAGCTGCGGGGGAGTCATGAATCCGACCTCCTCCGAGATGCCGATCTGATTGAGCGCCAGCGGCTCGATCGTGATGCCGCGCCCGGCGCCGCTCGCGCCCGTGCCCTTCTCGACGACCGGCGGGAGCTGGAGCATCGAGAGGTCCGCGATCATGTCGCTCGTGAGCTTCTGCTGCGTCTGGAGTCCGCTCATCTTGAGCGCCGCGCCGAGGCCGTCCATCGCGCCCGGGCCGCGGACCTCCGCCGAGAAGAGCATCACCGGCCAGCCGTTCCAGGGGGTCGAAACGAGGTCGGCCGGACGCGCCGCGGCGTCCGCGACGCCGGGCGACCAGACGATGCGCCAGCGCCCGGGGATGCCGTCCGGACCCATCGCGCGCACGTAGCTCGTGACGACCTGGTAGTTCCCGGCCTCGCGCTGCATCTCCACGCGGCTCGGCTTGAGCGACTGCGGGAGCGCGTAGTCCCACTCGGGGAAGATCGCGTCCGAGCCCGTCGGGCCCTTCTCGAAGAGCTTTTTCGTGTAGGCTTCGTCCCAGTCCTCCTCCAGGGCGCGGGAGCGCAGCCCCATCGGCGAGAGCCATTCCACGAGGTGGATCGCCTCGGCGTCGTCGCCGCGGCCCACGCCCGTCGTGGGATCCACGAAGAGCTGCACGCCGAGCTCCAGCGCCTGCACCCGCGGCTTCCAGCGCGCGCGGCGCGCCTCCGCGGCCTTGAGGATCCCGGTTTCCAGCATCTCCTTCGCGGCCGAGACGGCGCGCGAGGCCGGGACGAGCTCCGCCGCCTTCAGCAGCTCCGCCATCTGGTCGGGGTCCGCGAGCGCCATGTCGAACATCGTGGGGTCGATGCCTGCCTCCTGCGCCTTCGCGCGGGCCTCGTCGAGCGTGTACTCGCGGCGTACCCACTCCGTCGCGCCGTCCCAGCCGATCCAGAAGCCGGCCATCGCGCGGCCGCCGCCCCAGAGGTAGAGCGCGAGGAGCGCGATCTGCTGCTGCCACTCCAGCTCCAGGTCCTTCTCCATCGTGCCCTGCCACACCTCCGAGAGGAAGCGGGCCGTGTCGGGCGAAAGCTGCGCGGTGCCGAAGCTCGGCTGCGCGCGCAGGAGGGCCGTCGTCGCCTCGGCCACGCGGGCGCGCACGAGGCGGTCCGCCGTCCGCACGCGGAGGTCGGACGCCCCCGCGAACGGGAAGGCGTCCTCGCCGTAGATGCGCTCGTCCGGAGACTGGCCGGCCCAGATGCAGGCGCGGATGCGGTGCGCCTCCGCCGAGCGGAGGAACACGCCCGCCTCGCCCATGCGGCGCACGATCCCGACGGCGCCATCGGCGAGCGCCGCCATGTTCTCCTGGTTCACGCGCCGGCCGTCGGCCAGCTTCAGGCATCCGTCCTTCATTTCGCAAGGGCCTCCAATGTCTTCGCGATCTCCGGCCGGAGGATGAGCACGACCGCGACGACGGCGAGGCCCCAGCAGAGCTCGAACCGCGTCTCAACGATCACGTCCTTCCACGAGCGCGCCGGCCGGGCCTTGCTCTCGTGGATCATGTTGTAGATGGTGATGCGCGCCAGGTCGAAGAGCCCCTGCGCGATGGCCTGCTGCTTCTCCTCGGGGGAGAGGCCGTTCGTGCCCTCCTCCGTCGAGCGCACCACCGCGCGCAGGTCCTCCTTGAGCGCGCCGGGAAGCGCCGAGCCGTTCAGGGCCTCGATGCAGTCGTTCGCCCGAGCCGCATTCTGTTCCGTCACCGCCATCGCCTAGTCCTCGATGAAATTGCTTCTCTTCTTCCCGTCCTTCGAGACGATGCAGAACCCGTGCTTTTTCGCTCCGAAGAACGCCGCGGAGTCCCAGCCGTTGTAGCCGGACTTGATGTTCTCGAAGCCGCGCGAAGTCCGCGACGTGGAAATCCAGTCGAACTTCCCGCCGACCCACCGCGAGCCGTCCCAGTAGAACGCGCACGCCACGGTCTTCGAGTAGTCCGCCTTGTCCTTTGCTCCCAGCGCCTCGCAGCCTCCGGCCTCCCACTTGTACGAGAGCTTGTCCTTCCCGACCTTCAGCGAGCCGATGCGGCACCCGGGCTCCTCCTTCGCCTTCTCCCCTCGGAACCCTCCGTAGCGGAATTCCAGCTGGATTGTTTGATCGTTTGGTCGTTGGATCGTTTGGTCGTTGCTCGTTTGGTCGTTGCTCGTTTGGTCGGAACGATCCGACGATCCAACGGTCGAACGAGGAACGACCGTGTACGCCGGCTCCTCCCCGCTCGGCTCGATGGCCGCAGGGATGGCGCACCCCGCCACGGCGAGCGCGAGCACGGCCGTCGAGAGCCCGAGCCGGTGCGCGATGCCGCCGAAGATGCGGACGCCGGCGTGGTAGAGCCGCGAGCGCCAGGGGAGCTTCCCCTTGCGCCGCTCCTCGTGCTCCACCATGTTTCCGAGGATCGCGTCGAAGAACGCTCGCAGGGATTCCTTCGTCCAGCCGGCGGCGCGCCACGCCTCGTCCGCGGCCATCTCGTCCAGATGCGTGTAGAGGTAGTCGTGCGGGAGATAGCCAGGCGCGATGTCCACGCCGGCGAGCTTGTCGGGGGCGAGCGTGGCGCCGTCGCAGATCGGCTCCGGGCGGGCGTAGAGCGTGAGAACGCGGTCCGCGATGGAGAAATCCTCGCAGCGCCAGTCGAGAACCGGGAGATCCTTCTCCCCGTAGTGGAAGCTCTCGACGAGCCGCCCCACGAGGAAATCCCCGTCCAGCCGCACCAGGTGGTCGCGGTCCTTCTCCCACGCATTCCTGACCTTCTTCATCGCCTTCACCAGAATCTTCGTCATTTCACTCGTCACTCGTCACTCGTCTCTCGTCACTCGCGACCGCGTGCTTCACGCGGTCGCGCTCCTCGGCGCGCTTCGCGTTGTTCCACTTGTCCAGCGTCCCGGTGAGATACCCGGTGATCCTGCGGATCCTCTCGAAGTGCTCGTGCGTCTTCAGGAACCGCGCGCAGAGGAACCCGTCCTCCACGACGACGCGGCACTCGTCCGCCTCCTCGGGCCAGACCTCCTCGATCCGCCTGCGGTCGTCCGCCGTCAGGTCCACGCTGGTGATCAGTCTCTTCATTTCCACTCGTCACTCGTCACTTGTCACTCCGCGACGGACGCGGCGAGGATCGCCTCCACCTGCTCGTCCGTCAGCCCGAGCTGCGCCTTGAGCGCCGCGACCGCCGAGACGATGAGTGCGTTGTCCTCGTCCAGGGTCGTCGAAAGCGCCCACTCGTCGGCGTAGTCCTCGCTCGCCTCGATGAACGCCTTGACGGGAAGCCAGAGGCTGCGCGCCTTGAGAGCCCGCATGAGCTTCACCTTCGAGAGCGACCGCGGCGGCGGTGGCGGGTCCTGTACCTCGGCCCATGACCGCTCGATCTTCGTCGGGTTCTCCGCGTCGTCGTAGGCGTAGCGCGGCTCAAGGTGGTAGCCATCGCGTGGATTCGGCCCCGGCAATTCGTCCAGCCGGTACCAGCCGATGGAATTCAGGTAGTCCTCGGGCAGTAGCCCGCAGACCGTGCTTCCGTCGATCACCGCGCTCCTCGGCGCGTTCGTGTCGATTTTCGTCTCGCTGATGATTCTCGCGTACATGGTGTCTCCTTATGTCTTGTCCGGCCCGATTGGGAACGCGCCCGTCCCCTCGTTGCCGAAGAGGGTTCCGCTTACGCGGTCGAAGAGGTAGCCAACGGCGCCCGCGCCGGAACCGACGCGGACGGGCTGGAAGTCGCGGACGAGGACGCCGCCGTTCTCGATTCGACATGAATACACGCGGGTCGTCTGATATTGTGAGATCTGCGGATTAATTGTCGGAGTGGCTGCTGCGTTTCTCGCGAATAGAAATATTGGCTTGTAGTCGTTGTTGTATTGATTGATTGTTGTCGAGAATTGTGCGCTTGTGCCATATCCGTATGTCGCGTAGGTTCCAGCAATCCGAAGCCAATGGTTTTGTACGCGAGTCCCAGAAGACCAAGACACGGAATTGAATAGATTGAGATTTGAAATTCCCCAGTACAACGACGGGCCTGTCGTAGATATGCCGATGGCGAATCTACTGTTTGCGCCGGATTTCCCGGTTGGTACGAATCCAGCAATTCCGTTCATCGGCTCCTGGCCGTTCGAGATGAACGGAGTCCAGTCGATTGATATTTTGGCGTCGGATGGATTCGGGATGATTCCTGTATTGATATACGGCCCGCCATTATTAGCAAGGCCCGTCGATTCCAGATACTCCACCTCGGCGTCATAGGGGAGCGCGGGCGGCGCCATCATCGTCTGGTGCGCGGCGATCACGACGCGCTCCTCCGGCTGGCGAGCCAATGGCCCGCGGAAATTTCGGTGAACATCAGCAGATTGACCCCCTGCGTCATGCCCGCGACCTCCGTCGCTCCGATGTCGATGGTCGCGCCCGAGAGGGTCACGGTCGGGAGCGAGGAGTCGGTGAGGGTCACGCGGCAGAAGAAGTCCCGCGCGCGCCCCGACACGGCGGCGGGCGGCGTGATGGTGAGGCTCGTGATTCCCGTCGCAACCGTGAAGTCGTTGATGGCGCGATCCTCGCACGCAACGGTCGCGCTCGTCCCGGAGACGGAAGGGGTCGGCGAGGCGAAGGCGTAGCGGAGGGACGGGTACAGATTCTCGACGTCTGCGCCATATGCGAACGAGCCCGTCCCCGAGTTTGCGTTGTAGAACAAAGTCTGGCTAACGCGGTCGTAGAGGCACCCGACGCCATCCTTGCGAACGGGGATGAAGTCGCGAGCTCTTCCCGATGCCGTATCGATGATGAATGATTTGAGGCGAACGGGGACATTTCCGCTTTGGATGACTGGACTGCCGTTGTTGTTCCAGCAGAGGAGAAACGCATTTAGCGATGACGGAGAGCCGGACTGCTGGTATGAGATCTGCGTTCCATTGTAGAACGCGGTAGTTCCCATAAACCCACACTTTCCCCATTGGGTGTTTTGGGTGGTTGCAACCCGGATCTCGCCCGTCGTTCCGTATGACATACGGAAGCCATAGTTCGCGATATATCCATAGTTGAGCATTCCAGAAGTGCCGCTCGCTCTTGCACCGAAATACAAACTTTGTCCGGCGGTCGGAGTCATGAACATTCCATATGCGGAAACAATCGTATTCGACGCGATCCCCGTGTCGATATACTGGTTGTACTCCGCCTCGATGTACTCCACTTCCGCGTCGTACGGGAGGTTTCCGCCTCCACCGCCCCCTCCGCCCATCTCGTCCGTGACGGCGACCTGCGTCCAGTTCGCCACGTCCCACGCTCCAGCCGTCGAGACCGCCGTGGTGCATTTGTAGAGCAGACCTTCGTGCGTCACGTAGTCGCCGACCGCGTAGGTCGAGGAGGCCGAGAACGCGGGGGCGATGCCCTCCTGGAGGGCGAGGGTACCGTTGTTGGCGGGAAGAATCCGCGTCTTTCCGTTCGTCGGGTCGACGATTGCGCCCGCGCCATAGGCGGTGTCGGAATACCCGTTGCTGACGCGGACGCTCCCTGCGGCGACGACCGCGCTCGCGGTTTCGCTCACGACCGAGAGCGTCCCCTCCATGATGTCGCCCGAGCGCGACACCCGGCTCGTGTCGCTCGGGTGCTGGTGGTCGCCGCGCGCGTAGGTCGTCGCGGTGCCGGCCGCCCCCTCGCCGTCCATCTGCGGCGTGCCGGAGTACGGCGTCTGCGGGTCGCCCTTCGGCCCCTGCGGTCCGGTGGGCCCCGTCGCGCCGGTCGCGCCGGTGTCGCCCTTCTCGCCCTGCGGGCCCTGCGGCCCCGTGGCGCCCTGCGGCCCGGTCTCGCCCGTCGCGCCGGTCGCGCCGGTCGCGCCGGTGTCGCCCTTGTCGCCCTTCGGGCCCTGCGGGCCGGTGGCGCCCTGCGGGCCGGTCGCGCCCTGTGGGATGGCGAAGTTGAAGATCGCTGCGGCGCTCGTGCCGGAGTTGGTCACGCGCGCCGAGGAGCCGGCGGGGAGCGTCGTCGTCGTGCCGACCGACACCGTGGCGGCGTCGCCCTTGTCGCCCTTCTCGCCCTGCGGGCCCTGCGGCCCGCGGGCGCCCGTGTCGCCCTTGAGGTACAGGATCGCGCGCGGGACGAAATTGCCCAGCCCGAAGAATCGCCTCGACGGCCTCTCTGTCTCGTTGCTCATCGTCTCTTCCCCTTTTTCGACAGGATTCCAGGATTTTCAGGATTTACCGAAAAATCATGTCAATCCTGCAAATCATGCAATCCTGTCTCCATCATCTGAAAACTCTCGTGAAGGCGCGGCCGGGCTGCTTCACCTGGCGCACCATGTTGTTGTAGAGCATCTTGAGCTCGGCCTCGGCGGCCGCAAGCCCGCGGCCGCGGGCGTTGTCGTCGGTCTGGAGCTCCGCGGCCGCGTACTGAACGACAAAATCCTCGAACATCCGCGGGCAGCGCCGCGGCGCCCAGTAGAGCGTCGGGTCGGCCGGCTCGCCGGAGGAGCTTTCGGAGCTCGACTCCTCGCTTTCGCCGGCGGGGTTCACGCCCGCGGGCACGTCGATCCATGCCTCGTAGCTTTCGCCGTCGGAGCCCATCACGAGGTCGCCCTTGCGATAGGGCGTCGTGGCGAGCCACGGCGCCGCGGAGAGCCGCGGCGCGTAGGGGCGGAAGCGGACGTAGGGCATCGGCACGAAGGGGCGATCGGGCGTCTGCATGACGGTGCAGCCGAACGCGCAGCGCGCGGCGGGCAGCGCCCGGGCGTCGGCGCGGCGGTCGGGGTCGAGCGTGTAGACGCCCTGAGAGAGGTCCAGCTCCTCGATGCCGTAGCGCACGTAGGAGATGCCGCAGACCATCGTGCGCTCGCACGGCTCCCACACGGTCGAGCCGAGCTTCGGCTCCTCGCTCGTGCCGTCCAGGGCGGTGCACTCGTAGTAGCGCCCCTTCCAGAAGACCTGCTCGCCGAGAGGGTAGGGGGTCGCCTCGTTCGTCCACTCGGGGCGGTAGGTGACGCTCCGCGTGAGCAGGAGCTGCGGCCACCAGCCGAAGCGCCACGCCCTTTCGAGCGCGTGGTTCACGAGCTGGCACATCCGGTCCAGTTCGCTCTGGATGGGCGTCGCCACGGCCGGGTCCCAGCCGCGCAGCCGCGCCACCTGGTCCAGCAGCCGCTTCGTGCTCACGCCCTCGAAGATCAAGTCGTTCATGATTCTCGTTCCTTCGTCTTGCGTCTTGCGTCTTGCCAGTCCCCATCCGCTAGACGCCAGACGATTCGCACCACCAGGGCGCGGCCGCCTTCGGGGCCACCGTGCCGTCGCGCCGCACCCAGCCCACGCCGGGCACGAAGGTCGCCGTCGCCTTGAGCGGCGACGGCTGGATGTCGTGCGGGTCGCCGAGCTCGGGATGGCGCCGCACCATGTCCTTGAAGTAGTCGCTGCTCGGGCGCATGGCGTCCAGGCCGCCGCCGTTCTGCACCCCCTGCCAGAAGATGTCGGTCGGGATGTGGTAGTGGGCGAAGCGGCCCTTGGGCTCGTTCTGGCGTTTCTTCGCCATGCGGCGCGCGGCGTCCCACCCGGCGCGGACGCGGCCCTGCCGCTCCCGCTCCATCATGATCGCGGCTCCCGCCGTCGCTCGATTGGCCTCCGTGGTCGTCATGGCTAGAAGGTGTCGAAGTCTCCGAGGTTCACTCCCATGCGCTCGTACTTGCCGATGCAATGCTTGCGGCCGCAGTTGCTTTCGCCCGGGCACAGGCATTGCACGGCGATGTTCGGGACCGCCACGTAGATGCGCGCGTCCCGCCCCATCCATTCCTCGTTCGTGTAGTTGTCGCACGTCCGCACGAGCGCCACGCCCGGACCCTCGCGGCGCACGGTCGGCGCCTCGTAGGCGCCGATGAGCTGCCGCATCCCGGCGCGGGAGAGCGCGTAGCACGCGCTCGAATAGGCGCGGCGCACGCGCTGCCATCCGCCCTCCACGCCGCCGAGCGCGTCGCGGTCGGTGAAGTGGTCGAGCATGAGGCAGGTGGCGTCGGCCGGCGCCTTCGCCAGCGCGAGCGCCAGGTCGAGCCCCTTGCGGAAGCGGCAGTCGTCCTCCATCACGAGAACGCCCTGCGAGCCGAGCTCGTGGGCGGCCTTGATGGCGCGGTAGTGTCCGATGCCCGCGCCGAAGCAGCCGGGGTGCGAGTCGAGGAACGGGATGTGCGGCGCGCGGTCGAGGATCCACCTCTCCCACGGGCTCGGGAACTGCCACACCGTCTCCGCGGGAGCGCCGAGCGGCGCGAGGTAGGCGCTCGTCGCCTCCCGCAGCCGCTCCGCCCGATCCGGATACCCGGTGTAGCAGACTCTGAAAACCCGGTCGATCCTCATCGCTCGTACCTGCACTTGGATCCGAAGGTCGTCTCGAACCATTCCAGCACGCGGCCGTCGTCGAACGCCTGGTCGCCGATGGAGAACATCCCGCTCTTCACGGCGTCCTCGTCCCACGCGCGCATCTTGATGTCCTGCCGCGGCGTGAAGTCCACGCGCTCGCGGCGGGCCCGCACGTTCTGGAACGCGGCCTGCATCTCGATGCCGGGGTCCGGCGCGCGGTCGAAGAGCGCCTGCACCTCCGGCGCCTCCGCCACGCGCAGGCGCCGGATTGCGTGGCCGACCGCCTCCACGGCGGGGTAGCCGTTCTCCACGAGCGCGGCGCGCGTGTTGGCGAGCAGCTGCCGGTACGCCTCGCCCCCCTGCGTCTGCCGGTCGAGCGGCGGGATCGCGTTGGAGCGACAGAAGAAGGGGAGCGCATTTAGGTCCAGCGGCGCGGAAAGGAACACGTCGTCGTCCGTGAATGCGAACTCCCCGGTGCCCATGACTCCGGCGCACACCACGGCGAGAAGAGCCCGGGCCTGATTGCGGAGCTTCCCCCTGCACGCGTTCGGGAAGGGGAAGCGCACGACCTCCTCCGAGAGCCACTCAGGCGGGTAGCCGGCCACCACGACGCGCCCGAGCCCGCGGGCGTACTTGGCGACGCTCCGCAGGCTCCACCGCAGTTCGCGGTTTCCGTGGCCCGAATCGGGCCCTACCACGTAGAGAAGGTCCATCGGTCTAGGTCGTGCTGTGGGCGGGCATACTTGCCCGCCGAAGAAAGGGGTCGCCCCCGCCGGGCGCTACCGCTTCATTTACGGCGTGCGCCCGACGGAGGCGAAGGCGCCTAGCTCGCGGACGAGCTGGACTCCTCGTTGTAGTCCGGGACGATCGAGGCCGGCGAGGGCGGCGTGATCGTCGCCTCGGCGCCGGGCAGGATGAGCGCGGCCTTGGAGGGCGCGCGGTAGCCGAGGCCGACGTCCACCGAGTAGAAGCCGCCCTTGCCCTGGCCCTGGTCGTCGCTCGGCGTGTGGCGGAGCGGCTGGAGGGTGCGGGTGAAGAGGAGGCCCGGGTCGATGAAGACGCCCGCGCCGGCCGTGAAGGTCGAGTCCTCGCCCGTCGCGGTGTTGACGGCCAGGTAGTAGTCCGTCATCACGCGCAGCTCGCCGAAGTCGGTCTTGAACAGATCGACGTACATGGAGACGGGCTCGTCCTTCGCGCCGTTGCGGTAGTTCATCACGCGCGGCTTGACGCCCGAGTTCACCTGGTCGTACCAGACGAAGCTGGTGAGCAGGGACTTGAGCGTGGGGCCCACGAAGCCGAGCAGGTTCACGTCGCCCTTGTAGTACGTCGCGACCGCGGCGAGCATCGTGCGGAAGTCGTCGAGCGTGAACGCGCCGGCGCCGGAGAGCGCCTTGTTCGAGTACGCGCCCGCCTGCATCTTGACGATGTTCGGGATCGGGTTCCAGGTGTCGCCGGTGATGGTGACGGACGAGGGGACCAGCATCTCCAGGAGTCCGCGGGTCTGCTGTCCCTGCGTGCGGGTGCCGACCTTCGGGATCTGCAGCGAGCCGAAGGCGTTCTCCTTCATGTTCTGCAGCTTGTCGAGGGCGCGCATCATCTGGTAGGCGGGGTTGGACTCGTTGAAGTAGTCCTTGACCGCCTCCGTCCGGCGCGTGATCTTCCAGTCCTGGCGCATTTCCTCGGTGAGGCCGAAGACCTGCTCGGCCTGCTCGTACTCCTTGGGAGCCGTGCGGGTGCCGTCCACGACCGGGCGGGTCGCCTTCGACGGGCGCTTGTAGGCGCCCCAGCGGAAGACGGAATCCGCGGGCTTGCCGACCTCGCGCGCCGCGGCGGCGAGCGGGTACTTCTTCGCGGTCGCCAGGGTGACGATCCGCTCGACCTCGGGCATCTCGTTCGCGAGACGGTCCTCCGAGAGGCCGATGTTGTAGAGTTCGTTGATGTCTGCCATTTTGGGTCAGATTGTTCTGTGCCGCGGCGCTTGTGTCGCGGCGGGTTTACAGGAAGGCGAACGCCGCCTCCAGCTGCTCCTGCGTTCCGGTTCCGGGCGGGGGCGAGCCCGCTCCGTCCTTCGCGCTCGGGGCGGCGCCGCCGCCGGGTGCCCGCTCGGGCGCCTGTTTCGGCGTGGGCGCTTTCGGGGGCGCTTTCGGCGCCGCGGGAACCTTCGGGGGTTCCGCGGTGTCCTCGCCCAGGAGCTCCGCGCCGTGCTTCTTCAGGAGGCGCGAGAGCCGACCCCGGCCCGAATCCATGATCGCGTCGAGCCGGGCCTCCAGCTTCGCCGCCTCCCTCTCCTTCATGCGTCCGAATTCCCGGCATTGCGCCCCGGAGAACTCTCGTCCGTCCTTGAGCGTCACACCGTCTTCGGCGTGCGAGAACCAGTAGTCCGCGTCCCTGCTCGCCTCGTCGAGCTGCGGGCGGAGGGTCTTGACCTCCTTCCGCTCGTCCGCCGTCAGCGCCTCGGGCATCACCGGGAGTCCTTTCAGGCCTTCCATCTCGCGCTTGTCGCGCTCCGACTTGTAGCCCTCCAGCTCCTCGCGCAGCTTCGCGTTCTCCTCCTCGGCCCCCTTTGCGCGGGCCGTGAGCTTGTCCACGCGCCGCTGCCAGCGCGCGTCCGGGTCCTTCTCGTTGGCGCCTTCGGAATCGGCGCCGTTCGCATCGGGGTTCGGGTCCCCGCCCTCGCTCGTGTTCTGCGCCGCGGCGTCCGCCGCGTGCTCGTCCTGGATCGCCGGGGGCGTGGGTTCCCCGGCAGGGCTCGGATCGCCGCCCTGCACCGTCGTGTCGGTTGCTTCGTCTGCCATAGCGTTTTCCCTTCGCCCGCTAAGGGGCTTCCGCGGCGGACGCACCGTGCGCCGCTCGCTATGGCGAACTAAATCAAAACGTCAAGTGCGAATCAAATTTTAGCGCGAGGGTGATACGATTTGATAGACTTTGATACGAGATGGGACATTTCGCGGGGCGGGCTTACGGCTTGTCCTCCCCGATTGCCGGAGCGAGCCCTTTCTTCTCCGCGGCGCGGATCGCGGACGATGCGTATGTATGGACGTAGTGCAGGGCGCTGGATGCGACCTCCAGCCCCTTCCCGAGGCCGATGCGAGAATCCGCCTCGATTCGCTTGACGGCGCGCCAAAGGTCAGCGTATGCGGTCCGAAGGCTGTCGCGCTCGGCCTTCAGGCGGTCGATCTCGGCCTTGAGCGACAGGAGCGCTTGCGCTACGGCAAGGTCTGTCTGTGGCGTGAGCATCATTCCTTGTCCTCCCCCGCGCGGCGGTTCCACGCGGCGACGGCGCGCAGTATTGCCGCGTTGCCCGCCGTGTCCGCGACCGAAAACGGAGAGAGCGGTGTGCCTATGCTCGCGAGCCCGAAAACCTGCGCCGTGCAACCCAGGCATTGCACTCTGGCCTCGATAAGGGGTTTTTCCGGCTCGTCGGCGGATAGCGAAATTTTCAGATAGGCGCGAGCCTGTCCTCCGCAGAACGGGCAGGGCTTGAGTTTTTGGCTAGGCATGGTCGCCTCCTTCCTGCATCGCATCCGTAAGGTCGGCGCGGGCCGCGATCCGGTTGACGAGTTCCGCGACCTCTCGCGTCTCCCCCGGCGTCGCGCGGCACATCACGGTGTTGACGAGCCGCAGTATTGCCAGCGCGTTGTGATGGCCCTTGTGTCGCACGGGGTCGAGCTTTTCCGGCGTGAATCCGACGTAGATTTTGTCAGAGTCCGCGAGGTAGAAAGTGACCGTCGCGGACGCGACCTTCGGTTCGGGGGTGGCGGCCGCGGAAGCGGCCGAGGCAGGACCTTGCTTGGGTTCAGGCATCGCGGGCCTCGCTTTCGGTCTTGCTGTGGAAGAATTCCTCCACCGCGTCGGCCAGGGCCCGCGGGTCCTTGATTCGCTCGGAAAGCATGGCGAGCGTGATGATGGCGTCGTTTATTCCCGCCTGCTCGTTCCCGCGGCAGACGGCGCAAGGACTTACGTTTACGATGACCGTATCTGGGTCGTCGAAACAGGAGCAGTATTCCACTTTGAGAGGATGTTTGCAAGCTCGGCAGCGGAAGAACAGCTTCACCTCGTTTGATGTTTCTCTTGGCATTGTTTTTCCTTTCGGGGTTGGGTTAGCGGAAGATGCGGGGGCCGAGGATATTGCGGCGGCGGGAGGGGGCGGTGGGGGTCTGGCCGGTGAAGCGGGAGAGGCTGGCGGCCCAGCGG
>ODAJ012103182.1_pt1 | contig 13145 bp, 9 predicted proteins | sample 1539241 | NCBI WGS metagenome assembly ODAJ01 (sample SAMN02144231, study PRJEB22623) | gut metagenome | biome: sheep rumen | host: Ovis aries | place: New Zealand | reverse complement strand
GCGACGAGGACACGCGTCAGGTGGGTATGCTGCATAGGCGTATATCCAAGTTGCAACCCTTTGACCGCGCCATCGTCCTTTTATGGCTGGAGAATCTTTCGTACGAGGAGATAGGCCAGATAGTGGGCATTACAGCCAAGAATGTCAGCGTTCGTCTGTTCAGAATCCGTGAACAACTCAAGAAAATGTCTAACGATTAATCCTTGTTCATTATGACAAACGATAATTTTGAATTAGAGGAGATGCGCCAGCAGATGGCGATTCTGAAACAGAAACTGGAGCAGCAGGAGATTATAAATGAGCGTATGACCAGCAAAGCGAGGGAGGCGCTGGAGAAAGATATGGATGCTATGGGTAAAAAGAACCGGAGGGCATATATTATTTTACTATTTGCTTTACCATTGATTTTTTATTCTTTGATGAAACAATACGCCTTCTCTACTGCTTTTCATATATCTTTCATGGTTTACGTGGTAGTCGCTGTTGCTTTTATGTATTGGAACAAGATGGACGTTCACAATCATATGCTGACTGCGAATTTGATCGAGGCTCAGCGCAAGGTGTTACTTGCCAAGAAACATCATTTCCAGTGGATAATATTCGATTATCTCTTGTTTTTTGTTTTTGTGACATGGATGCTATGGGAAGTTTATCAAAAGGGGAATAATCATTTTTTGTTCATCATATTGATTATCTTTTTCTCTATCGGTGTGCCCCTTAGTATTTGGGGTAACATCCAAACTCAACGCCGTTACCAGAAGATGCTTGACCAGATAGCGGACCTTACGGAGGAGAATGGGATAATTGGTAAATGAAACGTTCTCCTACGCCAGAAAAAGATATTTAATAGGGTATGTAAAATCATTCTCACGTCGTGAGAATAAATTCTCTAACCGCGAGAATAAATTTTCACGCCGTGAGAATATATTCTCAAATCATGAGAATAGTTTTGTTTGGCATATTAGCATGTTTTGTCAGGCGTGTTAAGGCTTTTTGTGTAGCGGGATAGAATGGGAAATCGGCTGTTTAAAAAAAGTAAGCCTCCAGGAGGTTTGTCCTGAAGGCTTACTTTAGTGGAATATTTATCCTTTTTAGAACTCTGCGTTCTTGGGAGTACGTGGGAATGGGATAACGTCGCGGATGTTTTGCATTCCGGTAACGAAGAGTATAAGACGCTCGAAACCGAGACCGAAACCTGCATGGGGGCAGCTTCCATACTTGCGGGTATCGAGATACCACCATAGGTGTGTCATATCCATATTACGACGTTCTATCTCGGCCATCAACGTGTCATAGCTGGCCTCGCGGACGCTACCTCCAATAATCTCACCAATAGAGGGGAAGAGTACGTCGGTGCCCTGCATGGTAGGACCAGGCGCTACGCAACCTTTGTAGCCTACGGAGCCACCTTCGGGTGTTGCAGGATTCTGCTTCATATAGAACGACTTGATAGCAGTGGGGTAGTCGGTCATGATGACAGGCTTCTTGAAATGTTCCTCAACCAGGTAGCGCTCGTGCTCGCTTGCCAAGTCGTCGCCCCAGTTGCAGGGGAACTCGAATTTCTTGCCATTCTTGATAGCCTCCTGCAGGATGTTGATGCCCTCGGTGTAAGGCAAACGGACGAAGGTTTCCTTCAGTACACTTTCCAAACGCTCAATGAGGGTTTTGTCGATCATCTTGTTCAAGAACTCAAGGTCGTCCTTGCAGTTGTCCAATGCCCACTTCACGCAGTATTTGATGAAGTCCTCTTCCAAGTCCATCAGTTCTTCCTGATCTAAGAAGGCAACCTCGGGTTCTACCATCCAGAACTCAGCCAGATGGCGGGGAGTGTTGCTATTCTCGGCACGGAAGGTAGGACCGAAAGTGTAGATGGCTCCCAGGGCAGTAGCACCCAGCTCACCTTCCAATTGTCCTGAAACGGTCAGAGAAGTCTGCTCGCCAAAGAAGTCGTCATCGTAGATGATCTTACCTTGCTCATCCTTCTTCAGGTCGTAGAGGTTCTTGGTGGTTACCTGGAACATGTTTCCGGCCCCCTCGCAGTCAGAGGCTGTGATAAGGGGGGTATGGAAGTAGAAGTATCCATGCTCGTGGAAATAAGTATGGATCGCCATTGCCATGTTATGACGGATACGCAGGATGGCACCAAAGGTGTTGGTGCGGGGGCGCAAATGAGCGACGGTACGAAGGTATTCCCAACTGGCACCTTTCTTCTGCAGAGGATAGGTGTTGTCGCAGTCGCCAAGAATCTCAATGGCTGTAGCCTGAATCTCGCTAGCCTGACCGGCTGCGGGACTCTCTACAATTTTACCTTCAACGCTCAGGCAGGCACCTGTGGTAATGCGCTTGATGGTCTCCTCGGGGAAGTTGGCATCATCGCCTACAATCTGTATGTTCTTGATGGTGCTACCGTCGTTCAAGGCAATAAAGAAGATACCCTTACTGCCTCGCTTTGAGCGCACCCAACCTTTTACACAAATATCTGAACCGAAATCTGTACGCTTCAGCGCGTCAATTACTTTTGTACGTTTCATTGGTTAAATGTTCAATGTTCAATGTTCAATCATTCAAACGCTCCCATGCGTAGCATGTTCACCTCCTGCTCTGTGAGGAAGCGCCAGTCGCCACGACGGACATTCTTCTTGGTCAGGCCGGCAAAGAATACACGGTCCAACTTGACAACCTTATAGCCAAGGCTCTCGAAGATACGACGTACGATACGGTTACGGCCACTATGAATCTCTATGCCTACCTGCTTGCGGTCTGTCTCGCTGGCATATTCGATGGCATCTGCATGAATTTCGCCATCCTCCAACTGAATACCGTCGGCAATCATGCGCATGTCGGCTGCAGTAACATTCTTATTAAGGTAGACGTGATAAATCTTCTTCTTCATGAACTGAGGATGAGTAAGCTTGCTGGCCAACTCACCATCATTGGTAAGCAGCAATACACCAGTGGTGTTGCGGTCAAGACGACCAACGGGATAGATACGCTCGCGGCAAGCACCTTTCACAAGGTCCATAACAGTCTTGCGGTTCTGTGGGTCATCGCTGGTGGTAACATAGTCCTTGGGCTTGTTCAGTAAGATGTACACCTTCTTCTCAATGCTTACCAGCTGATCGTGGAAGAGGACAGAGTCTGAACGCTTGATCTTGGTACCCAATTCTGTTACAACCTGACCGTTAACAGATACTACGCCTGCCTCGATGAAGCTGTCTGCCTCGCGACGGCTGCAAACACCTGCATTTGCCAGGAACTTGTTCAGACGGATTGGTTCTTCGGGATCAATGTGGGTCTCCTTGTATTCAATCTGCTTCTTCATGCTGTACTTGGCATTGGGATTGTAGCCAGCTGTACGGGGACGGAAACCTCCTCTTGGGCCACCCTTGGGTGCATATCCGCCCTGCTGACGGGGCTGGTAGCCTCCCTCGCGACGGGGACGCTGCTGGTAACCGCCTTCGGCACCTGCATTGTAACGGGGACGATAGCCACCTTGCTGGCGGGGCTGATAACCGCCCTGCTGACGAGGATGGTAACCGCCTTCGCGGGGCTGACGGGGCTGATAGCCGCCTTCGCCACCTGCATTGTAACGGGGACGCTGCTGATAGCCGCCTTCGCGTGACTGGTAAGGACGGGATACGTGACCTTCTGTATTGCTACTGAATGCAGGGCGACTTATGCGTGGACGCATAACACGACCCTGGCTGCTGTATCTTGGGGTAGAATTGTTTTCACTTCCATACTGAGGGCGATAACCATCGCGGCCTGCACTCTCATTCTTCTCGGAGAATTTCTCTCTCCAGTTCTCGTCTTCTGTAATCATAATAATTTTCTTTTAAGTGTTCTTTTTGAAAAGTGTTTCTAATAATGTTGTTTTCTTTAAATTCCAATATATGTATGCGGAGTTATGGCGCGTAGTTCATCCTTCACGGATTCACTAACGTTGAGCTCCTCAATAAAGTTCTTGATTGTAGCCTCGTCGATACCCTTGCCTGTTCTAGTAAGAGCTTTCAGGGCCTCGTAAGGATGTGGGTAGGCCTCACGGCGGAGAATGGTCTGGATAGCTTCGGCACATACGGCCCAGCAGTTGTCCAGGTCGCGGTTGATAGCCTCCTGATTCAGTACCAACTTACGCAGTCCCTTCAAGGTGCTGTTGATGCTAATAAGCATATGACCCAAGGGCACACCTACATTACGCAATACTGTGCTGTCTGTGAGGTCACGCTGCAGACGGCTGACGGGCAGCTTCTGGCTCAGGTGCAATAAAATGGCGTTGGCAATGCCAAGGTTGCCTTCGCTGTTCTCGAAGTCGATGGGGTTAACCTTGTGGGGCATGGCGCTGGAGCCAACCTCGCCTGCCTTAATCTTCTGACGGAAGTATTCCATAGAAACGTACTGCCAGAAGTCGCGGTCCAGGTCGATGATGATAGTGTTGATGCGCTTCATGGCATCGAAGATGGCACCCAGGCTATCGTAGTTACTAATTTGTGTGGTATATTCCTCGCGTTCCAATCCCAACTTCTCGGATACGAACTTGGAACCGAATTCACGCCAATTATACTGGGGGTATGCCACATGGTGGGCATTGAAGTTGCCGGTTGCTCCACCGAACTTGGCGGTTACGGGGCACTGGCGTAACGTTTCCATCTGGCGCTGCAGACGATATACGAATACCATTACCTCCTTACCCAGACGGGTGGGGCTGGCAGGCTGTCCGTGTGTCTTTGCCAACATGGGAACATCCTTCCATTCCTCAGCATAGGTGGAAAGCTGGCTTATCAGCTCCTGCAAGAGTGGGTAGTAAACCTGCTCAAGTGCTTCCTTGACACTTAGGGGAACACTAGTATTGTTAATATCCTGTGAGGTAAGGCCAAAATGGATGAACTCCTTATAGGCTTCCAAACCTCCGATGGCATCAAACTGCTCCTTGATGAAGTATTCAACAGCTTTGACATCGTGGTTAGTAACTTGTTCTATATCCTTTACACGTTGTGCATCCTGCTCAGAGAAATTCTGATAGATGTTTCTCAGGCGGACAAACAATTCCTGAGGGAATGATGCCAACTGAGGAAGGGGCAACTCACAAAGTGTAATGAAATACTCAATTTCGACTCTTACACGATAACGAATAAGAGCATACTCGGAAAAATAATCGGCCAGAGATTCTGTTTTGCCTCGATAGCGACCGTCAATGGGGGATATCGCTGTCAATAAATCTAATTCCATAGCGTAAACTAATACGTGCTTCAAATATATAATTGCGCAAAAGAGTGGGCGTTGACGGATTCGAACCGCCGACCCTCTGCTTGTAAGGCAGATGCTCTGAACCAGCTGAGCTAAACGCCCATTTCTCAGTGAGGCTTGCGGGAAGTATTTTGGTGGGCGTTGACGGATTCGAACCGCCGACCCTCTGCTTGTAAGGCAGATGCTCTGAACCAGCTGAGCTAAACGCCCGAAACAAGTCCCCTCGAGAAATGCGGAGCAAAGGTACCACAATTCTGCGGACTTGCAAAATATTTCCGTGAATATTTTTATTTAGATGCGAAACGACGTGACTGCTCCTCAATCAGGGCTTTGTCCTGGAAGTAGTTAATTTTCATGGCCCGACGAACTTCGTCCATGGTCTGGCATGCAACCTCTCGGGCGGTCTCGCATCCTTTCTGTAGGATGTCATATACCATGGGAATATCTTTCTCGAACTCTGCACGGCGTTGGCGAATAGGCTCCAATGTCTCTTGTAGTACGTTCATCAGGAGCTTCTTGCACTTCATGTCGCCCAGACCGCCACGTGTATAATGGTCCTTCATCTCCTGAAGGGTCTGGTAGTCGGTGGTCATTGCCGCTACCATCTCGTCTGTTGCAAAGGCATCGAGATAGGTGAAGACCGTATTACCCTCCAGATGGCCTGGGTCATTAACCTGCAGGTGGGTGGGATCTGTGTACATGCTCTTAACCTTCTTATTCACCTCGTCGGCAGAATCGGAAAGGTAAATGCAGTTACCGAGGCTCTTGCTCATCTTGGCTTTGCCATCAGTGCCGGGCAGACGCAGGCAGGCGGCATTGTCAGGAAGCAAAATGTTGGGTTCGACAAGTGTGTCGCCATAGATGTTGTTGAATTTGCGAACAATCTCACGACATTGTTCAAGCATGGGTTCTTGGTCTTCGCCGGCAGGTACAGTGGTTGCTTTGAACATGGTGATGTCGGCAGCCTGAGAGATGGGGTAGGTGAAGAAGCCTACGGGAATGCTCTCGCCGCTGAAACCGCGCATCTGAACCTCGGTCTTGACTGTGGGGTTACGTTGCAGACGGCTTACGCTAACCATATCCATATAGTAGAATGACAATTCGCAAAGCTCGGGAATCTGACTCTGGATGAACAGGGTGCTCTTGGCTGGGTCAAGTCCTGCTGCTAGATAGTCGAGTGCAACCTCGATGACGTTTTGACGAACCTTCTCGGGGTTTTCAATATTGTCGGTCAAAGCCTGTGCATCGGCTTCGAAAACAAAGATTTTATCATATAGGCCTGAGTTCTGCAGCTCTACTCTACGACGAAGTGAGCCCACATAGTGGCCGATGTGAAGTTTTCCAGTTGGGCGGTCGCCCGTTAGAATGATTTTTTCTTTTGGTTCCATTATATTTTCGTGTAATTTGATTTGATCCTTTTAAATTAGCGTCCGAACATCCTTTCTATCTGGCTATTCTCCAAAACAGAGACAATAACCTTTCCTGTGGGGGTGAGGTTGGGGTTCTGGCACTGGAAGAGATCTCCCAATAGGGATTCCATCTCTTGGTTGGTAAGTACCTGACCTGCAACTATAGCTGTATTGCGTGCCATAACAAGCGCGATGCGATGCTGCAACTCGTTTTCCATACCAGTTTCTTTTTCCTTGACGGTTTCTACCATTTGGGAAAGTATGGATACAGGGTTGGCACCATTTAAGTCAGAGGGAACGCCGTTAACAGAGAAACTTCCGCCGCCCAATGACTCAATATCAAATCCAAGCGAGCGTAACTCGTCCATCATATCCTGAAATAGGATGGCGTCAGACGGCGCCAATTGCAGCATGTCGGGGAAAAGCAGTCCCTGCGAAGAGGGCTTTTGTCTTTCCATTTGCTGAAGGAATTTCTCGTAAAGAATGCGGACATGAGCTCTATGCTGGTCAACTATCATCAGTCCTGTCTGTACAGGCGTAAGGATATACTGACCACGATATTGGAAATGACAACTGCTCATCTCCATTTCACCTGACGTTTCGCTAGAGAACAGGTCCTTGGTTTCTTCTGGTTCCTCCTCTATGTGATAGTCCTGAGCTGGTTCGGTCTTCTGTATGTCTGCGTATAGTTGTTCCCAATCAACGGGTACATGCTTCTGGCTTCTTCCCTCGCTTGAGCGGAATGGATTGTAACTGCTATCAACTTGCACTTTAGGCGCATGTACCTGAGTCCCTGCATTGAAGTCGAAAGTGGGAATGTCTGGACGCCCCTCTACATCAAAGTCGATTGTTGGCACGGCATTGAACTTGCCCAGGGAATCCTTGATGGCTGCCACCAGAATCTGCCAGATGGCAGAATCGTTCTCGAACTTTATTTCTGTCTTGGTGGGATGTATATTGACGTCAATATTAGCAGGGTCAACCTCGAAGTAAAGGAAGTAGGGTATTTGCTCGCCTTCTGGGATAAGATGTGCAAATGCCTCCATAACAGCCTTATGGAAGTAAGGGTGACGCATGTATCGGCCATTCACGAAGAAAAACTGGTTGGTGTTCTTCTTACGGGCAGTCTCTGGCTTGCCAACAAAACCCGTGATGCGGGCCAAGGTCGTATCCACATCGACAGCCAGTAGCTGCTCGTTCAGTTTTTTGCCGAAGACATTTACGATGCGCTGTCGGAGATTGCTGGAGGGCAACTTGGTCATCATCTCGCCGTTATGCGAGAAGGAGAAGGAGACTGTTGGATTCACCAATACGATTCGTTCAAATTCCTGAATGATATTGTTCAGTTCCGTTTGGTTGGATTTCAGGAACTTCCTACGAGCTGGTACGTTATAGAATAGGTTGCGAACTTGGAAGTTGGCGCCGACAGGACAAGAACAAGCTTCCTGTTCGACAACTTGGGAGCCTTCGATGGTAAGGTCCGTTCCCAGTTCATTGTCTATTGTCCTGGTTTGAAGATGTACTTGTGCAACGGCGGCAATGGAGGGAAGGGCTTCGCCCCTAAATCCCATGGTATGGAGAGAGTACAGGTCTTCTGCCTGTTTGATCTTGGATGTCGCATGACGTTCAAAGGCCATGCGGGCATCTTGTTCGCTCATTCCCTTTCCGTCGTCAATCACTTGGATAGATGTGCGGCCTGCGTCAACAACAAGTACATCTACTGTTGATGCACCTGCGTCAACGGCATTCTCCATCAGTTCCTTTATCACTGATGCCGGGCGCTGAACGACCTCGCCTGCTGCTATCTGGTTAGCAACTGAATCCGGAAGAAGGTGAATGATATCCATACGTTTAAGATTTGCCTGTCATTATAAATCTCCAAATAATCAGTAGAACGAAAATGAGCAAGATTGCCAAGGGCCAGCCTATGCGAGCGCCATGTTCCTTATAGCGCTGTGCACGGGGGGTGAAATTGATAAAGGCCCCCTTGAACTTGTCAGCCTTGAAAGTTCCCTCGGTAGGCTGTGCTCCACTCTTTTCGCGTTCCACCTGCTCTACCAGCTTCTGCAACTTCTCCTTACGCTCGTCGGTATAGATGCTAACCCGTCTGAATTTACGTGGCTGCCTTGCACTGAACAATCCCATAACCTGTTATTTCTATTGTTTAATATCCGATAGTTTCTGCTTTGGCGCTACACGCTGAACGCTCTTCTTTAGTTCACTTCCAGCCTTCTTGCCGCGCCAGTTGAAAACATCCATCTTGTCTTTTGGCCTGATATAGTCGAACCAGGCGAAGTTGGAAAGATACAATTCGTCTGGTGGTATCAGAGGTACAGGGTACATCGTACCAGTTGCAGCAGGCATCCATACATAGTTAACCTTGCCGTTTTGAATGTACAGTCTCAGTAAGGTGGTCTCGGTATGGTTCATCTCGACCATGACACTGTCTTCATTAAAGGGGTAATAGTTGAAGAAGACATTTCCTTTTGTAGTGGAAAGGTACATCTCGCCTTCTTTGAAGTAGAAGTGCATCTCGTGTCCTGCAACCTGATTATAATGGATACTGTCTATCTGTTCTACCGATAATGCTTGGCGCAACACTTGTACGCTATCCAATGTGCTGTCATTAAAGAAGGATATTATCTCCTCGCCTAGCATCTGCTGACCGTTCTGCCAGAGGATGGGATCGTAGTACATTACCAGACAAGAGTCCTTGGAGTTATAAACCATAGAATCGCAGACGGCCTGAACGTCCTCCCTGAAAGCGCGCACCCGTCTGTAGGCATGTAAAACCCTATACATGCTGTCGGTGTCGATGAAGTATGTGAAGACCTTAAAGGTGTCTGCATGAGCAAACAGAGTGTCTTTTTGCGAGAAGTCTATTACCATGGCGCTATCATATGCCTCGCAATAGCCTATACTGTCAACATAATAACAATAGTTACCCGTAAGCATATTTTTATTTTCGGTGTCTGTGTAAATGAAGTTCCCGAATGCTTCACCTATCTTTGACATACCGTCCCAAACAACGCTGTCACCAACCAAACGCTTTCCTTCATTCACCAGGATACTTCTGTTAAGCATATAGGACTCGTCGGTCTTGGTGTTATAGTAGCCAAGTTCGGAGTAGATGTGGCTCTCTCCATTCTCAATATTGGAAGGCCCGACAACATGTGCAATGGCAGTATTGGTATTATAATATAATGTATCGGATACCAAGACGGTCTTCGGAGGTTCTGGCGGTTCGGGATTAACTAGTCTAACATTGTAGTTGAAAACGGCTTGATGGGTGGATGGCTGGTATTCGCCCCAGTCACTTGTCAACTCATTTCCTTGGTCCAGAAGACGTCCCCCCTCGAAGAAGTATCCCAGATCGTAGATGCGGTCATAGTCGAGACTGTCAGTGTAGAGGATTGTCTTCAGGTGTGTCAGCACCACATTGTAACGGGCGCGAGCCAGTCTGTCTATTCCGTTGTAATACAGTACGTCGCTAGTGAGCTTCAGCGTATCTCCCTGTATCATGCGTACATTGCCATAAGCATCAAAGGAGTTTGAGGCTTCGTAGAAAAGGGCGCTGTCGCAATACATGAGTGTTCCCTCATGACTGAACTGTACATTTCCGACCAAGAACTGTGCAGTCTGGTGAAGCCGTTGGTCGAAATAGAGTTTATCGGCGTGTAGCAAATGCACACGACTGTCTTTGTTTGCCGTTTTTGCTCTATTATTATTTGCCGTCCTGCGTACAGGGGTAACAGCAAATATCAGACAAACGCCAAACAAGATTAGTGTACATATTGCAGACAGACGATGATTCATCACTTAATCCAGCCGGGGTATTGGAACTCGCAGTCGCGCCAGTCGGGATTTATCCTGATGTAGGTCGTGCGCTGCTTTTCCTTTATCCAATCAAGAATAACCTGTTCTTTCTTTTTTTCTTCCACTTGATTTTTCAAAATCTGGAAATCCTCAGAGATACTTGCCCTGTGGGAATTGATTCTGTTCTTCAGTTTTGCAATGGCACAAACGGTTTTGCCCTTGCTGTTTATCATTGTGAAAGGCTTGGAGATTTCTCCGATCTCCATTGTACTTATCACACGTGCCAGTTCGGGAGAGAAAGTTGACAGTTCGCTCATTTCAAATCTTGTAGTGGTGATTTGTCCGCCAGCCTGCTCGTCAATCTTTGTGTTAGACAGGATGCCACGGTTGTTGCGTGTATCCTTGTCGTCAGAAGCGTACAATACAGCCTCCTCGAATGTCACTTTCTCCCTACGTATCTGCTCAGCTATTGAGTCAAGGTGAACCAAAGCTGTATCAATGTCCTCTTGCTGAACCTCTGGGCGTTTCAGGATGTGGCGGCACTTTACCTTATCGCCACGCTTGTCTATTAGCTGGATAATATGGAAGCCGAACTCGCTCTGTGCAACTTTGCTGACCTTGGAAGGGTCTGTCATGCCAAAGGCAACATTGGCAAAGCCTGGGTCCAACTCGCCGCGTCCCATGTAAGGCATTTCGCCTCCTTGTCGGGCTGATCCCGGATCCTCGGAATACAGACGGGCGAGGGTAGAGAATGATGTGCTGCCTGAGTTTACACGCTCGGCATATTCACGCAGGGTGTTCTTAACTCGATCAATCTCTTCTTGGTGGATTCGTGGCTGTTGAACCAATAGTTGTACCTCAACCTGAGTAGGAATCAATGGAAGGCTATCTTCTGGTAAATCCTTGAAATATCTACGAACCTCAGCAGGAGTAACCTTCACATCCTCTGTCAGTTTTTTACGCATGTCGCGCATAGTCAGAGAGTTCTTGTACTCGTCGTAATACATCTCACGCAACTGGGTCATTGTCATGCCTTCGTATTCCTCCAATTTCTCTTTGGAACCTACAGCCAAAACACGCTGGTTGATAAACTCCTCTACATACTGGTTGATTTCCGTGTCAGTTACCTCAATACTGTCTATGGCAGCCTGATGAAGGAAGAGCTTTTGGATGGCCAATTGCTCGGGAATAACGCAATATGGGTTGCCTGGGACAGAACTTCCAAACTCAAGGCGGCGTTTCTCTACATCCGACCTCAGTATGGCTTCGTCACCAACTACCCATACAACTTCATCTATTACGTTGCTCTGAATGCTTTGAGCAAAAGAGAAAACGCTATAGATAGATAGGCATACTAGGGAAATATATCTGCCGCAGATTTTCATAAACATTAGTGGTTATTTACTGTTTTCAGTACGTCTTCATGTATCTCGAAAGTGTAACGCTTTCTTAGCTTTGCTACGTACTCGTCCTCGCGCATGCGCTGGTAGTCCGTAACAACCTGGTTGCTGATGTCGGTCCATTCTGCAGGTCCTTTCTTCAGTACCTTTCCTACAACAGCCACATATGGGTAATCCTTTATTGGGTTCAACTTGGCACTCTTGTCTTTCAGGGCCAAAACGTCAACATTGGCATTTTCACCCTTCTTAAAGAGGCGACGCTCCATACGAACTGTTACGCTATCTTTGTTGAACTGCTCACGTATCTTGACAGTCCATTTATTCTCGGGGACGCCCTTCAAGCACTTTTTAACGGCCTTTATATCAGCCTGATTCTTGCAGTAATAAACAAGACCGCGGAAATGAGGCTCCTTCCAGGCATATTTTTTCTTGTTTGCTTTGAAGTAGGATGCCAAACCTGTCGTATCCTTGCTGGCAGGTTCCCAAACGTTTCTGCTGCATTCCTCAAAAAGCAGCAGTCCGTCATGATACTCCTTAACCAGGTATTTCAGTTCCTCGTCTTGGGCGCAGAGACGCTCTGTCTCTTCGTCAAGGATTTCCTCAACAGTCTTCTGGGGTGAAGAGTGCTGTGCTATAGAATCCAACACTTGGGTTGCGAGTTGGTTCTCTAAACCCTGTCCTTCCAGGTAACGACGGATTCTTTCCTTCAGCTCATCGTAGCTCTCCAGAGGTTTCTTGTCCATCAGTTTGACAATGTGGTATCCCACTGTTGAGAGGAAGGGCTCTGACACTTGATTCACCTCCAGGCTGTATGCAACATCCTCGAATTCTTTCAAAGTCTGATTGGGGCCAATCCAGGGAAGTATGCCGCCACGGGCTGCAGAACCAGGGTCTTGTGAAAACCTCTTGGCTAGTTCGGCGAAGTCTGCTCCATTCTTTATTTCTTGATTGATAGAGTCTATGCGAGCCTTTGCCTCAGCTTGAGCCTCTTCTGTGGCGGTCTGAGGCACACGTAAGAAGATATGTGCGGGTTGTAGAAGTTCTTTGCCCTGAAGGCCTACCAACATCTGATTGTAATATTTCTTGCACTCCTCTTCCATTGCGTTCTGCGGAATCAACAGAGGTCGGATTTGCTGATCTCGATACTGGCGGAACTCTTTCTGATAGCTTGAGAGAGTATCCAAGTGGTTGTCCAAAGCGGCCTGCACCTTCAGTTTGTAGTTGACAAAAAGCTGTGCATATTCCTCTATGTTCTTCTTGTCCAAAACACCATCAG
>ODAJ012150004.1_pt1 | contig 13161 bp, 14 predicted proteins | sample 1539241 | NCBI WGS metagenome assembly ODAJ01 (sample SAMN02144231, study PRJEB22623) | gut metagenome | biome: sheep rumen | host: Ovis aries | place: New Zealand | reverse complement strand
AGGTGACAAAATTTGAGATTTGATTTACAATGATTTGCGGAAAAAAATTTGGAAAAACAGACTTCTAATCAACTTCGCAAGGGAATTCGTTCTTTGAATAGGGATTTAGAACTTCATTTGAAGAAAATCGAGAATCCTGAAGATTATTGTTATGATTGGCATTTAAAGGACGAACGCGAAAAAGCAGGATTGATAAAACATTGGTTACACGAAATCAAAAGTTTTTCTGAATCAATAAGAAATCGCATTAATGAACTTGAAAAAAGGGGAGAAAAATTATGAAAGATACAATGAATATTGACGATGTTAAGTATATAATCGCAAGCGTAATGGAGTATGCTTACGAAGCGCGTGAAGAGGCGATAAAAAATCCAAATTCTTTTGATAACGGACGTAGTTTGGCTTATTACGAAGTTTTGAATACAATTTATAATCGTTTGGATATTTGCGACCAAGATCCAAGGGAATTTGGATATTCTGAGAACTGGGAACGCGAATTTTTATCACATGAAAAATTATAAGAGACTTTTAGCATATATTAAGCCGTATTTAGGGACGTTCGGGCTGGCAATTATCTGTATAATCTGTGCATCGGGCGCGAATTTGTATTTGCCGTGGATAATTAAAGATATGATTGACAAAGTGCTTGCCGAACGCGATATGGCGATGTTAAATATAATTTCGGTAAGTATCGTAGTAGTTTTCGCGATTCGCGGCGTTTTTTATTACGGACAATCGTATTTAGTGTCGTATATCGGGCAAAGAGTGGTTGTAGACGTTCGCGAAGTGATGTTTAGGAAATTTCAGCGAATGCCAATGGAATATTTCGATAAACATCAAACAGGCGAGACAATGAGTTATTTAACGAACGATGTCGGGGCAATTCAATCGGCATTAGTGGATAATTTAATTGAAATGTTCACGGAAGGCGCGATTTTGATTGGTTCAATCGGCATGATGTTCTATTTGGACTGGAAATTGACGCTTTTAACGCTAGTAACGGTTCCTTTAGTCGGAATTGCAATGAAAATCTTTGGAAAAAAGATAAAATCGACGAGCCGAGTAATTCAAGAGAAATTAGCCGATATAACGTCACTTTTGCAGGAAAGTATATCGTCAATCCGCGTTGTGAAGTCATTTGTAAGGGAAAAATACGAAATCAACCGCTTCAAAGTGGAAAATGAGCTAAATTTCAAGGCTACGATAGATAATGTTAAGATAACGAGCCTTTTAACGCCGACAGTTGAATTTTTAGCGGCAGTTGCAGTAACTTTTATCGTATGGTTCGGCGGATATGAAGTTGTAAACGGAATAATTACCGCTGGAGCGTTGGTTGCGTTCCTAACATACGCCGTAAACCTTGCAAATCCGGTAAAAAGGCTGTCGCGAATCTACGGAAGACTGCAAAAAGCGATGGCGGCGATTGATAGGATATTCGGAGTGCTAGATTTGCCGGAAAAAGTGAACGATAAGCCCGATGCGATAGAACTTCCGCCGGTAAAAGGCAATGTCAGCGTCGAAAATGTAACTTTTAGCTATGACGGCGTGCATAATGCGTTGGAAAATGTGAGTTTCGAGGTAAAATCGGGGCAAATGATAGCATTTGTGGGACCAAGCGGCGCAGGAAAGTCTACAATCGCGAATTTAATTCCGAGATTTTACGATGTGACGGCAGGAGCAATAAAAATCGATGGATTTGACATTCGCGACGTTAAATTAAACTCATTACGCGAGCAAATCGGGATTGTACCGCAAGAAACGCTGTTATTTTCAACAACAGTAATGGAAAATATAAGATATGGGCGATTAAATGCGACAGATGAGGAAGTAATAGCGGCGGCGAAGGCAGCAAACGCCGATAAATTCATTCGCGACTTGCCGGAAGGTTATCAGACAAAAATTGGCGAACGCGGACTAAATTTAAGCGGCGGACAGCGTCAAAGAATGGCGATAGCGCGAGCAATGCTAAAAAATCCGCAAATTTTAATTCTCGACGAGGCAACTTCAGCTTTAGACACTGAATCAGAAAAAATTGTTCAATCTGCACTTGATGAACTGATGAAAGGGCGCACAAGCTTTGTAATAGCGCACAGATTGAGCACGATTTTTGGCGCAGATAAAATTTTCGTCATTGATAAGGGCAAAATTTGCGAATCGGGCACGCATAAGGAACTTTTGGAGCTTGGCGGCGTCTACAGCAACCTTTATAACATACAATTTAGCAATCTTTAATCGAATTCCAATGACAAAATGATTTTGAGTGGTATAATCGGAAAAAATTCAAGGAGATGTTTGCATGAAGAAGATTTTAACTGCATTTTTAATTGGCGCATTCGTATTTGGGCTTGGAGCGGCAGATATTTCACAATGTAACGCCGCCGCGCTCGACAAAGTTAAAGAAACTAAGCAAAAATACGACAAAGCTAAAAATAAATTCGATAAAGTGACTGACGGCGATAAAACTACGAGACAAAAGCCGCCTGAACCGCCAAAGGATTCAAACGGCAATCCAATGGCTCCGCCCGATAGAAATTCTGATGATTCAAACCGTCCAGAGCCGCCAAAAGACTCAAACGGCAATCCAATGGCTCCGCCCGACGGGAATCACGCCAGCAAATAAAAAAATTTTTAATCTCGTCGTATGGCGGGATTTTTTTTGCCTTTTGAACGAAAAACTTTTATAATCAACGCGAGGTGAATTAAATTGAGACTATACATAGCGGAAAAGCCGTCAATGGCGCGAGAATTAGCCGCGTGCTTGAAAAATCCCCAAAAAGGCAATGGATACATAAAAACAGCGGGCGGAATAGTAACGTGGCTTGTTGGGCACGTTTTACAGCAGTCAGAACCCGACGCTTACGACCCAAAATATAAAAAATGGCGCATGGAAGATTTGCCGATAGTGCCGACGCGTTGGAAATTGGAAATAAATCCTTCGACAGTCCAGCAATTTAACATCGTAAAGAATTTGATAGCAAAAGCCGACGAAATAATTCATGCGGGCGACCCAGATCGCGAAGGACAGCTTTTAGTCGATGAAGTTTTGGATTTTGTAGGAAATAAAAAGCCCGTCAAGCGAATTTTATTAAATGCACTCGACGAGACAAGCATTTTACGAGCAAATGCCAATTTACGGAACAACGCGGAATTTTTCAACTTAAAACAGTCAGCATTAGCGCGAAGCCGCGCAGATTGGTTAATCGGAATGAATTTATCGCGAGCATATACACTTGCGGCGCGTCGTTTAGGGCATGAAAGTTTAGTTTTACCGGTTGGAAGGGTGAAAACTCCGACATTAGCATTAGTTGTGCGCCGTGAACGCGAGATAATGAACTTTAAGCCCGTTGATTTCTTTAATATTCGGGTTATGTTCGCTCATGCTAATGGAAATTTCGCCGCGCAGTTCAAACCGTCAAAGAAAATGTTAGATTTAGCCGCCTTCGACAGTGAAGGACGCTTAATTGATAAGAAATTCGCGGAAGAGTTGATTAAAAAGTTTTCAGCCGCGCCATTCGACGGGAAAATTTCATCATACAAGACGACGGATAAAAAAGAATCGCAACCGTTGCCGTTTTCACTATCGACTTTACAAGTGGCGGCGGGTAAAGCGTTCGGCTACACGCCTCAACAAGTTTTAGACGCCGCGCAGAGCCTTTACGAGAAGAAATTGACGAGTTACCCGCGTTCGGACTGCGAATATTTACCGACGACGCAATTTGGAGACGCGCAAAGGATTTTGAAGCATTTAACACGCTTGAGCAACGAAAATTTGAAGAAATTGTTTATGAATGCAAATCCGACGATAAAAAGCCGCGCATGGAACGATAAAAAGATTTCGGCGCACCACGCGATAATTCCGACGCAAAAGCCGCTTAATATGCAGTTGCCTGCCGTTGAACTCAACGTTTATAATTTGATTGCGAGGAACTACGCGGTGCAGTTTTATCCGTTGCACGTCTACGACGAAACGGTTGTTGAGGTCAAATACAAAGGCGAGACGTTCACGGCGCGCGGCAAGGTTGTTAAGGACATTGGCTGGCGAGAATTTTATATCGCCCCGAAAAATAAAGCCGACGATGAGACCGAAGTCCTTTTGCCGCCGATGAACACGGGCGACGACGTTAAATATAAAAAGTCTGCGCTAAAACAGAGCACGACGAAACCGCCGGCGCGGTTTACTTCGTCAAGCTTGGTGCAGGGCATGAAAGACATTCACAAATACGTTAAGAATCCCGAATCGAAGAAGCAACTAAAGGACGTTTACGGGATTGGCACGGAGGCGACGCGTGCTGCGATTATAGACGACCTAATTCAGCGCGAATTCTTACGGGTCGTCAAAAAAAATCTTTATCCGACGAAGAAAGCTTACCTATTGATAGACGCCCTGCCCGACGAGATGACTTATCCGGACGCGACGGCGATTTGGGAAGATAAATTGCACTCGATGAGCGCGGGCGATGGAACGTTGGAAGATTTTTTATCGGGTCAAGTGCAATTTACAAGCAAACTTTGCGCGGCGGCTACGAAAGCTAAATTTGCGGAGGCGGAAGGCGTTTTCAAGTGTCCGACGTGCGGCAGTGCATTAGTCAAGCGCAAAGGCAAGAACGGCGAGTTCTGGGGTTGCAGAGCTTATCCGAAGTGCCGCACGACTTTTGATGATAAAAACGGTGCTCCCGACTTCGACGGCAAGAAATTTCTAAGCGCAAAGGGTTTTGATGTTCATGACGATTTCAATCCCAATGACTTTGTGCCGATGATGTCTTCTGCCAATTTCAAATAAAAATAAGAGACTGATAATCTGCAACGTTACTTATGAATGCGGCGAATTATCAGCCTCTATATTTGTCAACTTTTTAAAAGTTGCCCCCTGCGAAGTTGCAAGGGGTTTTTTGTTGCAAAGAACGTTTTACTTCATAAGCACAGCAACAACCATTGCGCCGACACCGATTATTACGGTAATGAACATGTTGTGCACGTTGTTGTTGAGGCTTTGGCGAATTTCGCGCATGTCCTCATCTTGCCGGGCACGACTTTCGCGCATTTCGTTTTTGAAGTCGCGCATTTCTTCGACGAATGCATTAAATTTAGCGTCTTGCAATGCCAATTTCATTTGTACTTCCGAATTGATTTTTTCTTGCTCCGTCATTTTAAACACCTCCCGTTAGGCGATGTCCGTCCTCCAAAGACCGTGCAAGTTGCAATATTCGTAAGCGGCAATGGGTTCGTCGCCGTCCGCCACTATGAATTCAGCTTCGGGCTTATCGCTCGCCGTCAAGTGAACGTATTGCCCGCCTTTTTTAGTCTGCAGATAAATCCACTGAATCAAATGGGCTTCGGTCATTGGATGCGCGACGCTCCCGACCTTGACGATAACTTTCTTGCCGTCAATCGTCACTTGCGGAACGTGCTTTTCCTGCGCGGCGTCGGTAGTGTTCGCCTTGAGGAAGTTCATCGGTTTACCGCCGCAAGAAATATCCTGCCCGCTACCGCCAATCAGCATGATAATCGACTTGCGGTCATCCGAAATTAAAAGTCTGCTCATGATTCGCCCTCCCTATTAGTCAAGCCGAGTTCCTTCAAAAGTTTTAAATCCGTTTGAACGTTGTTATTCGGCGTCGTCAACATATTTCCTGTAATGGCGGCGGAAGCTCCGTGCAAAAATGCCGATGCGCCGTTATCGGGCAAAAATTTTCTGCCGGCAGCAAAGCGGACGTTCGCAGTCGGATTTATGTATCGGAAAATTGCAATCGTCCGCAAGATGTCTTCGGGCTTAAGTCGCGGCAGATTTTCAAACGCCGTGCCCTTAATCGCCGTCAAAATATTAATCGGGATTGATTTTATTCCGAGCGCGGCGACTTCAAACGCCAAATCGATTCTATCTTGCCAAGTCTCGCCCATGCCGATTATTCCGCCGCTACAAACTTCCAAGTCCGCCGCCTGTGCAAGCTTAATCGTCTTGATTCGTTCGTCGAAGGTGTGCGTCGTGCAGATGTGCGGGAAATATCTTCGCGAAGTCTCCAAATTATGATGATAACGCTTGACGCCCGCCGCTTCATTGGCGAGGGCTACTTCCAAAATTTTTTCCGTCGGCAAGAAGTCGTATTCGTCGATAACGGTCTTGTGCCGCGCAGATTGAGCGCAGTACTTGCAATCCTCGCTACAACGTCCACTTTTGCCGTTAATGATTGTGCATAGGTCGATATGCTTGCCGCAGAAATGACTTTGAATCAATCGTGCGCCCTCTTGCAACTGTTCAAGCGGAGTCGTCAATAAAAATTTCAAATCGTCGTCGGGCTTGAGTCGCTCGCCGTCAATGATTCTCTGTGCAATCATGATTCATCGTCCTCCCATAATCTTTTGAACCTTGACACCCAAGACAGCCGCCGCCGTCGCTTTCATGAGGTCGCCGGGTATAAACGGTAGAACAGCCATTGTCAACGCTTGCAATAAGTCAACGTCCAAGACGCACATCATCGAGATAACGCCGCCCACGTAAGTTATCGGCACGGCGATTAGAATATTCATCAGCAAGTAGCGTTTGAAATTCGGCTCCGCGCCTTTTGCCAAACTCAACAGCGCATAGGCGGGAATCCACGCAAAATAAAATCCGCCAGCAGGTCCAACGAGCCGGCTTAAGCCCTCGCCGCCCGCGAACACTGGTAAACCGACCGCGCCCATTAAAATATAAATTAGAATCACCATGAACGTCTGACGCGGCGGCAAGAGGTAAGCCGATAAGCTGAGCGCAAACGTCAACGCCGTCACATAACCTGGCGTGAATGGTAGCGGGAATGAAATATACGCCGTCACGCAACACAACGCCACGCACATTGCCATCCTTGTTAGGTCTCTTACTTCCATAAAAATTTTCGCCTCCTGTCAACGCGCCGATTATACATTAGCCGATTGTCAACGTCAACGCATTTCATTGTTTACTACAGCCACAAAAAAAGAGCGCGTCTCCGAAATTGGAAACGTGCTCTTTAATTGCCGTTGAAATATTTTAGCCGAGAATGACGAGCGATTCACGAGCCTTGACGCTTTGACCTGCCGCGACGTTGAATTTCTTAACAGTGCCGTCGGCGTCTGCGGTGATTTCGTTCTGCATCTTCATAGCTTCGAGAATCAAGAGGACTTCGCCCGCTTTGACAGCTTGACCTTCATTAGCGACGAGCTTAATGACTTTGCCGGGCATAGGCGCGTCGATTGAATGTTCGCCCGCGCCCGCCGCAACTTTTGCCGCCGCAGGAGCCGGAGCCGCCTTCGGTGCGGGGGCAGGAGCAGGAGCCGTCTTAGGAGCCGGAGCCGCCGCTTTAGGTGCGCCGCCAGCCGCTTTAACTTCCTCGACTTCGACTTCGTAAGTCGTGCCGTTCACAGTGACGTTAAACTTTTTTGTTGCCATTGATATTTTACCTCCGATTTATCTGTTAATCTTGGATGCGAGAGACCAGTTATCGTTGCGTTTGATTTTGACTGCGACAACTTTACCGCCACCGCACACAGCTTGAATTGCTGCCGTGATTGCCGCGATGATTTCGGGTTTAATTTTCTCAGCCATAGGAATTCCTCCTTAAAGCGGAATGTTACCGTGCTTTTTGGCGGGACCGACTTCACGCTTGCTGGCAAGGGCATTCAACGCGGTGATGACGAGCGGGCGAGTTTCCTTAGGCTCAATAACCATATCAGCATAACCGCGTTCCGCTGCCTTGTAAGGCGTCGCGAACTCTTCGACGTATTCGGCGGTCTTCTTGTCCTTGTCGGGGTCTTTGCGGAAAATAATATTCGCCGCGCCCGCAGGTCCCATGACCGCAATTTCAGCAGAAGGCCACGCCATAACCTGGTCGGCTCCAAGTTCACGACAGCACATCGCGATATACGAACCGCCGTAAGCTTTGCGCGTGATAACCGTGACTTTCGGAACGGTCGCCTCGCTGTAAGCGTAAAGCATCTTTGCGCCGTGACGAATTATGCCGTTGTACTCTTGGTCGACGCCGGGCAGGAAGCCGGGCACGTCAACGAGATTGACAAGCGGCAGATTGAACGCGTCGCAGAAACGAATGAACCGCGCAGATTTATCAGAGGCGTCAACGTCTAAGCAGCCCGCCATGACCGCTGGTTGATTGGCAATGATACCGACACTGCGTCCGCCGAACCGCGCAAAGCAGGTGATAATGTTCGTGGCGAAGTGTTGATGAACTTCATAGAACTCGCCGTTGTCAACAATCATGCGGATAACGTCTTTCATGTCGTAGGGCGCGTTCGGATTGTCGGGAATAATCGTGTTGAGTTCCTCGTCTTGACGGTCGGGGTCGTCGTCATTGAAGACAATCGGCGCGTCCTCAAGGTTATTGCTCGGCAGGAAGCTAAGCAGGTAACGAATTTGCTTAATGCAGTCTTCTTCGTCCTCCGCCGCGAAGTGAGCCACGCCCGAACGCGTGTTATGAGTCATTGCGCCGCCGAGTTCCTCCGCTGTGACTTCTTCTGCCGTAACCGACTTGATAACCGCTGGCCCCGTGATAAACATCTGGCTTGTATTCTTGACCATGTAGATAAAGTCAGTGATTGCCGGAGAGTAAACCGCGCCGCCCGCGCAAGGTCCCATGATAACAGAGATTTGCGGAATGACGCCTGAAGCCGCCGTATTGCGGAAGAAAATCCCCGCGTAACCGCTCAATGCGTCGACTGCCTCTTGAATACGTGCGCCGCCCGAATCGTTAATGCCGATGAGCGGTGCGCCCATCTTCATTGCCAAATCCATGACCTTCCAAATTTTGTGCGCGTGCTTTTCGCCTAAGCTGCCGCCCTCAACCGTGAAGTCCTGCGCGAACGCGTAAACCAATCTGCCGTCAACAGTGCCGTAGCCAGTGACAACACCTTCGCCCGGTAAATCTTTTTTGTCTTGTCCAAAGTTGGTGCAACGGTGCTTAACGAACATATCAAGCTCAACAAAGGTTCCCTCGTCGAAGAACATTTCGATACGTTCACGCGCCGTCATCTTACCTTTTTCGTGCTGTTTATCAATTCGCGCCTTGCCGCCGCCTTGAAGGATATGTTCCTTCTTGGTGTGCATTAAGGCAATCTTTTCTTGAACTGTCGCCATTAATTTTCTCCTCTTTAATCTCTCTGGCAGAGCTCCAACAGGACGCCGTGAGTTGCTTTCGGGTGAATGAACGCAATCGACGCGCCGCCAGCACCTTTGCGCGGTTTCTCATCGATAAGCTTAATGCCTTTTTCCTTGAGGTCAGCCAATGCCGCTTCCAAGTTGTCAACGCGCAGGGCGATATGTTGAATGCCGCCGCGTCCGCCGTTCTTCTCGATGAACTTTTCAATCGGGCTGCCCGCTTCGCTCGCCACGAGCAATTCAATTTCGCCGTGTTGTTTATCGGCAGTCGTCGGATAAAAAGCCGTCGTGACTTTCTGTTCAGCGACGGTTTCTTCGCCAGTGCACTCCAAGCCGAGAGCCTTCCAGAATTCGCCGTCTTCAAGACTTGTCGACGCAATGCCGATGTGATCTACGCCAAGAACCTTAAACATTTCGTTAAGCCTCCTAATTCAAATCAATAAATCTCGCGGAAAATTTTAACGCGTGTGCCGGTCGGAACTTTGGGCGGCTGGGGCGGGTCTTCCAATTTTTCGCCGAAGACCATTTGCGCGACTAAATCCCAGCTGTCATCCAGGGCAAAGATTTTCCTGATGTCCTCGTCAATCAGCGGGTTGTAGTGCTGAATGTTGACGCCGAGTCCTAAGTCTTCAAGAGCCGTCCAAACCGCGAACTGCAGCATGCCGTTTGCTTGCATTGCCCACGTCGGGAAATTGTGCTTGTAAAGCGGGAATTGGTCTTGCATTGCCTTAATCATGTTGCTTGACTCAAAGAAAAGAATCGTGCCGTAAGCCGCCTCGAAGCCGTTGATTTTTTCTTCAGTCTCCGCGAACTTATCAGCGGGAACAACCGACTTAAGCGCACTCTTGGTAATGTGCCAAACGTTTTCATGATGATCAAGCATCGTCACGACGACGCGAGCCGATTGCATGTTGAACGGCGACGGCGTGTCTTTAACCATGCGTTCGACTGCCGCAATTATCTGCGACTGCAACACGGGAATATTTCTGCCGAGTTTGTAGATTGAACGGCGTGCAGTTACTGCCTCTTGAAAGCTTTTCATTTTCTCATATCTCCTGTCTCAATAAATCTAGTATGGAAGCTCAATGCCTCGTTAAGCAGGTGCGGAGTCGCTGCTTTCTTGGTCACGGCAAGAGCGCGTTCGTAATAATCAAGCAACAACGGTTTATAATCGGGGTGAGCGCATTTGTTGATGACTTCCAATGCACGACGACGAGGCTCAAGCCCGCGCAGGTCGGCGATACCGTATTCGCTGATGATGATGTCAACGTCGTGTTCGGTGTGGTCGATATGCGAGCAGAACGGAACGATTGAACTAATCTTGCCGCCCTTAGCCGTCGAAGGCGTGTAGAAAATTGTAAGGTAAGCATTGCGGGCAAAGTCGCCGCTACCGCCGATACCATTCATCATCTTAGTTCCAGTGACGTGCGTCGAATTGATGTTGCCGTAGATGTCGACTTCAAGCGCGGTGTTCATAGCGATGACGCCGAGACGGTGCACAACTTCGGGCGAGTTGGAAACTTCTTCGGGGCGGAGCAAGATGTATTTGCGGTAGGTGTCGATGTCTTTGTAGAATCTGTCCATACCTGCGGGCGAAGGACTAAATGCCGTACCACTCGCGAACTTCAACTTGCCCGCGTCGATTAGGTCAAGCATTGCGTCTTGAATAACTTCCGTGTAGACAACGAGGTCATTCATGTCGCTTTCGACGAAGCCAGCCAACACCGCATTAGCCACGTTGCCGACGCCCGATTGAAGCGGCAGAAGACCTTTCGGCATACGACCAGCTTTAATCTCAGCGTCAAGGAGTTCAAGCGTAAATTCCGCCATCTTCTTAGAGTTGTCATCAATCGGCGAAAGGTCGCGGGTATGGTCTTTGATGTCGCAGGGAACGATGTACTTAATCTTATCGGGCGTGCAGGGAATGTAAGTTGTGCCAATGCGGTCGTCAGCGTGAACAATCGGTATCGGCAGACGATTGGGCGGGTCAAGCGGAACATAAACGTCGTGCATGCCTTCGAGTTCAAGAGGTTGCGTCGTGTTGACTTCGACAACGACTGTATCCGCGCTTTGAACGTAGCTTGCCGCGTTGCCAAGTGAAGTCGTCGGAATAAGATTGCCTTCCTCAGTGATAGCGCAAGCCTCAACCAACGCGAAGTCGGGTTTCTTTTTGATAAAGCCCGTGCGCGTGAGTTGTGCGGACTCGCTAAGGTGCAAGTCGAGATAATCAACAGTGCCGTCATTGATGAGCGGACGAAGTTTGCTATCCGTTTGATAGGGCAGACGCTGTTTAATGCCTTTGACTTCGGCAAGTGCTCCGTCGAGTTCAGGTCCTGTTGAAGCTCCCGTCCAGATGTTGACTTGGAAGGGGTCTTTCTTCATGCGTTCAGCAAGGGCAAGCGGAACCGCCTTAGGATAAGCCGATGCCGTGAAACCACTACAAGCAATCGTCCAATCGGGCTGAATCCAATTCGCTACTTCCTCTGCGCTTACGATCTTGCTTTGCAAATCTTTATTGCGCACTCTGTCAATAATATCAATCATTAAAATCCTCCTTTGCATAATCAGCGATTATAACTAAACTTGAATTAATTTATTTAAGTTTAACACGTCGATACTTCAAAATCAACCGTTGCAAAAAAAATCCCGCCTTATCGACGGATAACTTTTAAAAAGTTGACGCGCTTTAGTCATTGATGACTTTTAGTTAATCTCCGCGCAGATGTTATTACTTCTTGAGTTTAGTTCCGCTGATAGTATAAGTATCGCTGTTGATATTGATAGCATCGCCCGCGCTGACGTTATCGAAGACAACCTTGCCGCCGCCCTCAATCGTTATCGCGAGAACACCGCCGCTGAACTTTGCTTTCTTGAAGGTGCCGTCTGTACCGTCGGCATTGATGATTTGGAGAATGTCACCGCCCGCGTAGTCAATGATGTGGTCGATACCTTCGCCGGGCTTGTAGATAAAGATATCGTTGCCATCGCCGCCCATAAGCGTATCATTGCCCGTGCCGCCCCAGAGCGTGTCATTACCTTTGCCGCCGTTCAAGCTATCGTTGCTGGAACCGCCGTAAAGATAATCATCATCGTTACCGCCGCTTAACGTGTCCTTCCCTGCGCCGCCAACCATTGAATCATTACCTGCGTTGCCGTAGAGTTTATCGTTGCCGTCACCGCCCGACAAGGTGTCATCGCCGTTGCCGCCAACGAGTGAATCATTACCTGCGTTGCCGTAGAGTTTATCGTTGCCGTCACCGCCCGACAAGGTGTCGTTGCCGTCCTCGCCGTAGATTGAATCATTATTATCACTGCCGACTAACAAATTGGCGGAGGCGTTGCCCGTGAGTTTAATTCCCTTCGCGACTGCTGAAGCGTTGACGTTAATATAAGTATCTGCGCTGAAACTGCCGCTGAATGACGAAGTTAGAGTTGCACTTTGAGCATCGGACGTGGAGAGAAGATTTTTGCCGAGAAGTCGTGTCTCATTGTTGATGACAATCTTAAGCTTGGAAGCGTTATTGAGTGTTAGCTTGTTATCGGAATCGAAAGTGAGAATGGCGGCACCCTTTGAAGTAAAGGAAATGCGGCTGATGTCGCTGAGAAGACTTGCGCCCGCGCCCGCCAGAGAAATTACATCGTTCGACCCGTAGTTGGTGATGATGTCCTTGCCGCCCTTGTAGACGAATATATCTTTGTCGCTACTGCCCGTAAAGGTATCATTGCCCGCGCCCGCAATAAGCGTGTTGCCGCCTTCCGTATCGTTTACGGTGATTCGGTTGTTGCCGTCGCCAGCGTCGACTAAGCTATAATAACCGTCCGTCGAGATTGTGTCGTTGCCCGCGCCCGCGCTAATCCGCGAACGTCTGATATTGCCGTTGTTGATGAGATTGTCGCCGCCACTAACGCTGATGAAGTTATCGTAATAGTGATTTGGATTTCCGGCAACATTAATCGTGTCATTGCCCGCGCCCGAAATGACGGACGTTGAGCCGTAAGCTTGCAAAGAAACTTCGTTGCCCTCGCCCGAACCGAGACTG
>ODAJ011799159.1_pt1 | contig 13164 bp, 12 predicted proteins | sample 1539241 | NCBI WGS metagenome assembly ODAJ01 (sample SAMN02144231, study PRJEB22623) | gut metagenome | biome: sheep rumen | host: Ovis aries | place: New Zealand | reverse complement strand
GGTCAGGTCGTGCTGATGTCTTGTCTTTCTTATCTTTTTAAGAATATTGAGTCTTTTGCCAAGACCTTGTTTTTCAAGTTCATATGCAAAAACTTCGCTTTGATTATAGCCGCGCTTGCGTTTATCGCTTGGAAACATAGGCACGGGTACAATGAGATCCGCGCCTTCAAAACCGTTTTCAAGTGCAAACTCCGCTGCAACGGATGCAAAATATCCGAGATTTTGCGGACAGGCATGGAATTTGATGTGATGAATGGCAGTCCTGACATCTTCCTCATATTCATAAACACAGTAAGCTCGTTTGAAATAGTTCTTTCTGTCCCGACAGGACATACATATATCGTTAACATTAAGCGGAACGCCGCAGATCTTGCATTTTGCGCTGCTTATAGGTTCCAATTTATCACGACATTCGGGACAAAGCCATTTATCGGTATGAAATTCAATGACCTCACGACAGATAATGCACCTGTTTGGATAAACAAGTTCAAAAAGGGTATCAATAAAATTCTTCAAAAACTTTATCATCGGGTTTTGCTTCAAAATACATTTCTTCCTTTGTTACGGGGTGGATAAATTTAAGGGAGTGACTGAAAAGCGCAGGAAAAACACCTCTTTTATGCCTGAATTCGGGGTTGTATTTGGTATCGCCGTAAATAGGCGTGCCGTTTGCCGTCATCTGCACCCTTATCTGATGATGCCTGCCCGTTATAAGCCTTACATCAAGCAGAGCATAAGTACCTCTCTGCGATATTTTTTTATATTCAAGCAAAGCAAGTTTGCCCATGCCTTTATTTACTATCTTCACAGTGTTTTCCCTTTTATTGTGGAACAGGTAGTTTTCAAGTCTGTCTTTTTCTTTGGGCATACCACAGACTACAGTAAGATAGTGCTTTTCTATCTCTAAATCGGAAAGTGCAGCCGCCGTGTTTTTATCCTTTGCAAGCAGGACAAGACCGCCAACAGGCTGGTCGAGACGGTTTATAATAAAGACATCTCTGCCTGTATGTTTTTTTGCCCTGCTTACAATGTCGTCACTGCCCTCGCACTGCGATGCTACACCTGCGGGTTTATTAACGATAATCAGATATTCATCTTCAAAAACTGTGTTTATATCATTCTTCGCTTTTTCCATGGTAATCCTTTAATTTTTTGCTTGCAAGATAGTTTACGCTGCCGCGCGGGAAATTGCCCTTTTCATTCTTTTTGCCTGCTTTTTTGCCCATAAGCAGCTCTATACCCTCGTTTATATGCTCTATTGCATAAATAGAGAATTTGCCGTCCTTTACGGCTTCTATAACTTCGTCTTTAAGCACAAGGTCGCGGACATTCTGCTTCGGGATGATAACGGCATTATTCTTAAAACCGCGCTGCTTGCATATTTCAAAAAAGCCCTCTATTTTTTCGGTTGTGCCGCCTATAGGTTGGATAACGCCTTTTTGGTTTACACTGCCCGTTACGGCAAAGCGCTGGTCTATCGGCACACCCGAAAGAGATGATATTATAGCATAAAGTTCGGTGCTTGATGCACTGTCGCCGTCTACGCCGTTATAGCTTTGTTCAAAGCAGATACGGCAGCTTAAAGTCAGCGGATAATTCTGTGCGAAAGTTTCGCCGAGATAACCCGTAATGACCTGAACACCCTTATCATGGATATTACCGCTCATTTCCGCTTCTTTTTCGATATTTACAACACCTGCCTTGCCCATATAGGTGCTGGCGGTTATCTTTGTAGGCAGACCGAAAGCGTGACCGTTGGTTTCCATAACGCAAAGACCGTTGATCTCACCGACACGCTTACCCTCGGTAGCTATCATTATCTCGTCATCAAGTATCATTGAAAGATATTTTTTCTGATACAGATCCACTCTTTCATTTTTTTGTGCAATAGCCTTTTCGACAGCCGCTTTATCAATTTTGCCGTTTGAGTATGCCTGTGCTTCTGTCAGCAGATCGCCGATCCTGCCGAAAAGCACGGTCAGTTTATCCTGTCTTTGTGCAAGGCGCTGTGAATACTCAAATACTTCAAGTATTGCAGGCATATCTATCTCCGCACCGTGTTTATTGGCATATTTTTTTATATAACTTGCCATAGCGGACATATTTTCGCTTGTGCCGTCCATTTCATAGTCAAACATTGCACATATCTTGAACAGTTTTGAAAACTCATCATCGTATTCATTCAGGAGTTCCATATAGTAGTTAGTACCGATAAGTACTACCTTCACATTCACCTTTGCAGGCTGCGGGCGCATACCCGTAACTGCGATACCGCCTATCTGATATTCGCGCAGAGGTTCAATAGTGACCTCGCCCGTTTTCAGAACACGGCGCAGAGTTTCCCATGCAAAGGGACTTGAAAGCAGGTCTGTCACCTGTAAAATAAGATAGCCGCCGTTTGCCTTATGGATAAGACCGCCCTTTATTTTTGTGAAATCCGTGACAAAATTGCCGTTTTCGGTATCATATTCTATCTCTCCGACAAGATTTGTATAGGTCGGATTAAAATTAACTATGACAGGAGCGTGTTCGGCTCCGCTGTTGTCGGTAATAAGATTTATCCTGTATTTTGTGTAGTTTTCATCAACAGGGCGTTTTGCCATCCACGGCATCATAGCGCCGAGCTGGTCATCTTCGCCGCCGTCCGATTGAGAGGAAAAATCGGAGATATTGGATATTATATCCTCTTTTACACGGAGAAGATAATCGGTTATAATTTCGTTATCAACGTATTTTTCAAGCACAGCGGACATAAACCTTCCGACTGTGAGCATAGCTATATTATAATCAAGCGTTTCCGCCTCTTCTTTTGCACGTTTATCTATAGAACGCAGCAGGCGCATGGTATCCGCCGCCATATTCTGTATATCTTCGGATTCTTCGGCTATTTCTTCTTTTTCTTCGTCCCCGAGTTCGTCATATTCGTTCTCGGATATAGCCTTTCCGTCCACTATAGGCAGAAAATACACCCCCGAATTGCCGAATTTAAGGCTGAAACCTTCATTCTTTGCAGCCTTTGTAAGTTCCTTTACCGCATCATCACGCATTTCCTGATATTTCTTCATTACACGGGCGTTTTCAGCCTCGTATTCATCCCCCGAAAAGGCTTTTGGCATCTCTACGGAAAGTACCTGTATAAGTTCTTCCATATCGTCTTTAAGCTCCCTGCCCTTTCCGGCTTCAAGCGTAAGAAGCAAAGGCTCTTTAGGGTTTTCAAAATTGTATATATAGGCGAGGTCGGGCGGCGCAGGCTCGTTTTTTGCCTGCTGCTGCGCAAAGTGTTTTGCAAAACTTGTTTTGCCGCAGCCCGGAACACCGCAAACATAGATATTATAGCCTTTGTTTTTTACGGAGAGACCAAACTTTATAGCCTCCGCACCCTTTGCCTGACCTATTATTCTCTCTATATCGTCGGGTTTTTCCAAAACTATCTCACTTTCGCTGTAAATGCGTTTTAAACGTGTGTAATCAAGTTTTTCCGTCATATAATCACCTCTTATTCGATAAATTCAACAGGTATAAGATATCTCCACATAATATAGGCATCTTCCTTGTTGTCTTCATAATATTCTTTTCGTATACCGCTTAAAACAAAACCGTGTTTTTTGTAAAGCCCGAGTGCATTTTCGTTGCTTTTGCGCACTTCAAGCGTAACGCCAAGCATACTTTTTTCCTCGGCGATCTCCATAAGCTTGTCAACAAGTGCATGACCTGCGCCCATATGTCTGTATTCGGGGTCAACTGCGATATTTGTTATATGCCCCTCCGTTACCACATGCCACATACCCGCATAACCGATAACTTTGCCGTTTAAAAGTGCGACATAATACAGCTTCATTGAGCTTCCGAGTTCGCCCTGCATTGACTTTCTTGTCCACGGTATGGCAAAAGATGCAGTTTCAATATACATTACCGCATCAAGGTCGGCTTCCGTCATTTCTCTGACTTCTATATTGCTCATAAGCCCATTTCCCTTTCAGCCTGTGATTTTCTTAAATATATTATCTCGAATTTATCGCAGTCCACCGCTTCGTATTCACGCTGCAAGGCAAGCGCACCGACACAGGCTGCGCGCTGCATATTTGCACAAACGGGCGCAAAGGTATGCGCGCCGTTAAATTCAAGTATACGTTCTTTGAATACGGGTACACCGTCTCCCAAAAATACCGCACTGTCGGTTATTTCCGCAAGACTGTTAAGAACATCGTTTATATCTTCTGCCATGTATTCGCTTAATTTTTCAAGCCTGCCGTCAACGGTTTGGAAAAATGCTGTATAGACCTGACTTCTGCGTGCATCCATTATAGGCACGATGACTCGTTCACTGAAAGGCAGGTTATATGCAAGCGCATCAAGTGTCGGCACGGGTATTATTTTTATTCCAAGCCCGTGTGCAAGACCTTTTGCGGTCGCAGCACCTATACGCAGACCCGTGAACGAACCGGGTCCCGAAGCACAGGCTATGTAATCAAGTGTTTTCAGGTCAAGTTCGGTCTCTGCACAAATTTTTTCTATCATAGGCATAAGAGTCTGCGAATGTGTTTTTTTGTAGTTTAGTGTAAACTCGGCAATAGTTTTGTTTTCGTCAACTATTGCGGCGGAAGCGACAAGACCCGTCGAATCCAAAGCAAGTATCTTCATTTATCTCACCTCAATTTTTCTGTAATCCAAGCCTTTTTCAAGGTCTTTTGATATATTTATCCACTTTGCGTTTTCGGGTATAAGTTCTTCTATCAGATTTGCCCATTCAATAAGGCAAACGCCCTCACCGAAAATATACTCATCAAAGCCAATATCATACATTTCATCGGGATCGGCTATCCTATAAACATCAAAATGATAAAGCGGCAGACTTCCCGCATACTCATTAACTATTGTAAATGTCGGGCTTGTGATATGTTCATCAATGCCAAGTCCTTTTGCAAAACCTTTTGTAAAAACAGTCTTGCCAACGCCCAGATCACCGCAAAGGCAGTAAATATCACCGCTTTTTGCGTTCTGCGCCAGACTGTATGCAAAATCATATGTTTCCTGTTCGGAAAAAACTTCTTTTAACATAATTTCTCCTTTAAAAATTGACCCACTCCTACATATTTATCATATACCAATAATTTCAATCTGTCAAATGTTTTGCCAATAAAATAGAGCTTTAAATATATTTAGAATTTTATCTAAATAGTTCTTGACAAATATATATTGGATGTGTATAATGATATTTAGAAAATCATCTAAATAGAAAAATATCTAAATAGTTTTATAAAGGAGCTGATCGAATGGGATTTGCGGAAACTTTCAAAGCGCTTTCCGACCCCGTGCGGCGCGAAATAATGAATTTGCTGAAAAACGGGAAAATGTCTGCGGGTGAGATAGCATCACACTTTGAAATGACGGGTGCGACCGTGTCTTATCACCTGAATGTGCTGAAAAAAGCCGACCTTATATTTGAAACACGAAAAAAGAATTTTATTTACTACGAGCTTAACACTTCCGTTCTGGAAGATATAATGCTTTGGTTTTCCGAGCTGAAAGGAGAGAACAAAAATGAATAAAAAAACACTTGCAATAACATCTGCCACCCTTATCCTGCCTATGATATGCGGTATAGTACTATGGAACAGGCTGCCTGCCGAAATTGCAACGCATTTTGACATAAACGGTGAGCCGAACGGCTACAGCAGCAAAATATTTACGGTATTCGTTCTGCCGCTTATTTTGCTTGCAATTCATCTTTTAGGTGCTTTTGCTCTCAGATCTGACCCTCAAAAAAGAAATATAAGCAAAAGATTAAGTGAGATAGTTTTTTGGATATGCCCCGTTATTTCGCTTATAGTTTTTTATGCCATATACGGCAGCGCACTTGGCTATAAATTTGATATACGTTTTTTTGCGGCATATGATGCACTGCTGCTTATAATTATCGGCAATTATATGCCAAAATGCAGACAAAACCGCACTGTCGGCATAAGGATACCCTGGACATTGAACGACGAGGACAATTGGAACAGGACCCACCGCTTTGCAGGCAGATTTTGGGTGATATTCGGTTTTCTGATAATGATAAACTGCGTATTTGATATATTCAATCCTTACATTTCGATAATACTGATACTTGTTAGCGTGTTTATACCCGTCATATACTCGGGAATACTGCATTTTAACAAGCAGGTACAGGATAAGTGAGTTCATTTTGCATATAACAAAAGCAGACAGTCCATTCCGTCCGCATCGGAATTTTCTGTCTGCTTTTTTGCTTTGCGCCAATGCACAAGCGCAAAGTTTTTATGGTTCGGACGGCAGTTTATAGCTGCCGTTCAAAACTTTTTGCATTACACACACAGCATCGTTTGATGTTATTTTTTCATCTCCGTCAACATCTATATATTTTTTGTAATCTTTATTATTTATCTCCAACAGCATTTTATATTCGGAATTCAATACTTTTTGCATAATGCACGCCGAGTCGGCGGAGGTAAGTATTCTGTCTGCGTTTGCATCACCGTATATTTTTGTGATCTCACTGCTTGCGGCATTTCTGCCCTCGTTTATACCATATGACAAATAGTGGTTTATAAGCTGTTCCGAAGTCATATCCGCAAGGTCTTTATAACGGTTTTTATATGCTTTGCCGCAGTATTCGGGTGAACTGTCGCGCAGTTCTTTATAGCCGTTGGAAAGAAAGTGTCTGTAAGCTGCCTCTTTGTTATCCCCAAAAGCTTTTTTTAAATCGGGGTTAGCGTTAAGGTAATATTCCGCATCAAAAATATGTGAGCCGCCGCTTTGCATACCGTTTGCAAGCCAATGCGCATATAAAAGCTCCTCACTGTCAAAGGGTGAATCCACAAGTTCGGGATGCAAATAAAGATAAAATTCCTCATCAAATATCCGCTTTTCAAGTTCGGTCATTTCATTTAAAATTTCTGTTCTTGCTTCGTGATAACGGTAAGGGTATACTTTCTCTCTGTATGCACTGTAAAACCTTTCCGTAGTGATATTCTGATACTTATAACCGTTTCGCTTTGCAAATTCTTCCGCTTTTGAACCTTGCGGGCAATAAATGGTGATGTCTCCGCAGTTTACAAAGGCATTGTCCTCAATGACAGTATCCATGCCGTCAATTATAACCGATGTCAGGTTTGGGCAGTTAACAAAAGCTTCGGGTTCAATAAAACTGTTATAATAATTATACAATTTTTGAGTAGTTTCACAATATGAATACAAACCGCCTTCCCATGATACATAAATACTTTGCGTCGTAGGAGAATAATTGTAAGCCACTCCGCCATGCAGATTATCCTCGTGTTGATTTATTCGTACACTTGTTAATGATGTACAGTTTTCAAATGCGTTGTGCATTATATGATCTTGGCGTTCCGTTAAGTATACATATTTAAGGTTTTTACAATCACTGAAAACATATGGTGCAAACAAGGCAGAAAAATTATTTATATGGCTGTTGCGAACATCGGAGGTAAATAACCCCACATCAGCCGACCGCAAATATGTTATACTTTTATCAGCTTCAGCAAGATACCCGTAAGGAGAATCTGATGATAATTTTAAATGTTTTCCCTTTATAAAAGTCCTCCCCCACTTGTCGTAAAAATCACTGTTTTCATCAATATTTTCATAGTTAAACTCAAAAAAAACACTGTATTTTTCGCTGTAAAAGTTTTCTTTTGCTTTTGCCCTGTTGAATGAACCTTTCAAATCTATTTTATCTGTTTCATATGCTGAAATTGACACAGAAAACAGAAACACAAATACGAATGAAAGTAATATTATTTTGGGTTTCATTTTATATCATCCTCTCCGCATTGTTAATATAATCTTTTTTCCTCATTATACCATTTGTCAATATTTTTTCAAGCGTTTATGTATGAACTGCCGTTTTTTGGTATGAATAGCAAATTGTGATTACAAAAATCGTCATTTTACATAAAAAAGGCTGTCACATTTCTGCAACAGCCTTAATTTGAATTATTTTATTTTATAGTAAGCGAATTAAATAATCGGACTTAAGCTCGCTTAAGGCTGATTATTTATGAGCCCCATCATATCGTGAACGTCTAAATATTTTTGACGTTCACGATAAAACTTCCGCAAGTTTTTCGTTAAGTACTTTATTAACCGTCTGCGGATTTGCTTTGCCTTTAAGTGCTTTCATTGTCTGACCCACAAGGAAGCCTTTTGCTTTTTCCTTGCCAGCTTTAAGGTCTTCAATGGATTTGGGATTGTCGGCAATAACTTTGGCGACAGTTTCCTCAACCAAAGCGGTATCGTCAACCATAGCAAGGTTGTTTTCTTCGATATATTTTGCGGGGTCAACATTCTTTTTGAATACAGCCTCGAAAACTTCTTTCGCAACGCTTCTGTTTATCTTGCCCTGTGCCACAAATTCGATAATATCGGCGATCTTCTTCGGCTCGATCTCAAGTTCTTCGGCAAGGGTGCCCGTTTCACTCATAAGGCGCATAAGTTCGCCCATGACATAGTTGCAGACTTCTTTAGGCTTGCCGCAGATAGCCGTTGCATCCTCAAAGATATAAGCGACCTGTCTTTCGGCAGTGATAACGGAAGCATCATATTCGGAAAGACCGAATTCGGACATATAACGCGCCCTCTTTGCTTCGGGAAGCTCGGGCATATTGTCCTGCGTATCCTTTATCCAGCTGTCGCTTATCTCGATAGGCAGAAGGTCGGGTTCGGGGAAATAACGGTAATCCTGTGCATTTTCCTTGCTGCGCATTGCAAAGCTTGCATCTTTGTTATCGTCCCATCTTCTTGTTTCCTGTGTTACGGTGCCGCCGCTTTCAAGCAGCTCTATCTGACGCTTTGCCTCATAATTGATAGCGCGGTAGATAGCCTTAAAGCTGTTCATATTTTTCATCTCGGTACGTGTACCGAACTTTGCGGAACCGACGGGCATTACCGAAATATTGACATCGGCACGCATTGAGCCCTCCTGCATCTTACAGTCGGAAACACCGAGATACATCATAGTTTCCCTTAACTTTGTAAGGTAGGCTATAACTTCATCAGCACTTCTGAAATCGGGCTCGGAAACTATTTCCAGAAGGGGTACGCCGCAGCGGTTGTAGTCAACGAGTGTACAGTCGTCCCACGGGTCGTGAACAAGTTTACCCGCATCTTCTTCCATATGGATCTCGTGAATGCCGATATATTTTTTCTTTCCGTCTACCTCTATCTCAACTTTACCGTTGCGGCAGATAGGCAGGTACAGCTGGCTGACCTGGTAAGCTTTGGGAAGGTCGGGATAGAAATAGTTTTTTCTGTCGAATTTATTATAGCGTGTTATCTCGCAGTTTGTTGCAAGACCCGCACGGATAGCAAAGTCAACTACCTTTTTGTTAAGTACGGGCAAAACACCGGGCATACCCGAACATACGGGGCAAACATGAGTATTGGGTTCACCGCCGAACTCCGTTGTGCAGCTGCAGAATATTTTTGATTTGGTCGAAAGCTCAACATGGACTTCCAGACCGACTACTGTCTGATAATTCATTATGCTCTGCCTCCTTTCACTATCTCGGGTCTCTGCTTGTGGAAATCAGTCACCTGCTGGAAAGCATAAGCGGCTTTTACAAGCTTTGGTTCGCTGAATACATCGCCGATAAGCTGGAAGCCTACAGGCATATTGTTTTTGCCGAAACCGCAGGGCACGGAAACACCGGGTATACCTGCAAGGTTAACGGAAACAGTGTAAATATCACCAAGATACATCTTTAACGGGTCGGATGAGTTTTCGCCTATCTTGTATGCAACAGTAGGTGCTACGGGCGAAATTATCATATCATAGCTTGCAAATGCCTCGTCAAAGCTCTTTTTGATAAGACCTCTTACCTTTAAGCTCTTGTTGTAGTAAGCGTCATAGTAACCGCTGCTCAGAACGAAAGAACCGAGCATTATACGGCGCTTAACTTCCATACCGAAGCCCTCGCTTCTCGATGTGTAGTAGACGCTTAAAAGATCCTCGCAGTCTTTTCTGCGGTAGCCGTATTTGATGCCGTCATAACGAGAAAGGTTTGAACTTGCTTCGGCGCAGGCAAGAACATAGTAAGTGGGGATAGCATAATCAACTATACTCATTTCAAATTCTTCAACTTGCGCACCGAGTTTTTTAAGTGTTTCAACAGCTTCAAGCACGGGCTTTTTAACATCTTCGTCAAGACCCTTGCCGAAATAGTTAACGGGCAGACCTATTTTAAGACCCTTTAAGTCCTGTGTGTAGCTCTGTGAAAAATCAAATGTTTTGCCTTTTATTGATGTCGAATCTTTTGCATCGTGACCCGAAATAACGCTCAATACCTCCGCACAGTCGCGGATATCTCTGCCGACAGGTCCTATCTGATCGAGAGAAGATGCAAAAGCAACAAGACCGAAACGGCTTACAGCACCGTATGTGGGCTTGATACCGCTGACACCGCAGAACGAACAGGGCTGACGTATGGAACCGCCCGTATCGCTGCCCAAAGCGTAGGTACATTCATCAGCCGCAACAGCCGCAGCCGAACCGCCCGAAGAACCGCCCGGTACACGTTCCAAGTCGTAAGGGTTGCAGGTGGGACCGAAATAAGAAGTTTCGGTAGAGCCGCCCATGGCAAATTCGTCCATATTAAGCTTGCCCAAAACAACAGCGCCGCTGTTTAACAGTCTTTCCGTAACTGTTGCGTTGTAAACGGGCTTGAAATTGTAAAGCATTTTTGAACCGCAGGTAGTAAGAATATCTTTTGTACAGATATTATCCTTTATAGCCATAGGCACACCTGCAAGCGGTGATGTAAGCTCGCCGCTGTCGATTTTTGCCTGCACTGCTTCCGCCTGTGCAACAGCCTCGTCCTCAAGCACGGTTATATAAGCATTGACTTTTTCGTCCGTATTTTTTATTTTAGCAAGAAAGTCCTTTGTAACTTCAACGGAGCTGACCTGCTTGTCTTTTATCATCTGACCTATTTCAAGGGCAGTTTTGTTTGAAAGATCCATTTTTATGCCCCCTTTACTCTACAGTCGTAGGCACCTTGAAGCAGCCGTCTTTCTGCTGCGGTGCGTTTTTCAGAATAAGTTCTCTGTCCTCGGACGGCTTTGCCTCGTCCTCGCGGAAATTGTTTGTGTAAGGGAAAGGATGGCTCATAGGCTCTACATTATCGGTATCAAGCTGATTTAAGGTGTCTATATAGCCCAGAATTTTTGTAAGATCTTCCTTTGCCTTTTTCTCCTCGTCCTCGGTAAGTGTAAGACGGGAAAGTTCTTCAAGGTATTTTATAAGCTCGTCATCAATGCCGTTTGCTCCATAAGCGGCTTTTTTGCCGACCATTTGCTCGGAAACGGTTTTTCCCTCATAGCCGAGGAAGTCAAATATCATTTGTATGCGCGATTTTACGGCGTCGAGCTTTTCTTCCGTAACGGAAATGCCCGTTGCTTCTTCTATCGCGGTTATAATTTTTTCTTCCGCTGTCATTTGCGTAACCTCCTTATTACGGATTTAAACGTGTTGTATCTCTCGGGAACATAGAAGTTGCCCTTATATTCTTTTCATCGATAAGCTTCATAACAAATCTTTCAAGACCCATACCAAGACCGCCGTGAGGAGGACAGCCGTATTTATGAAGCATCAAATAGCTTTCAAAATCCTCGGGATAAAGACCCTTGAATATCATTTTCTTTACCTGTGTGTCATAGTCGTGTATACGCTGACCGCCCGTTGTTACCTCAAGACCTCTGAAGAGTAAGTCAAAACTTAAAGTGTATTTTTCGTTTTCGGGGTCATCCATAGCGTAGAACGGACGCTTTTTAATAGGATAATGTGTTACGAAAACAAAGTCGCTGTCATAGTCCTCTTTGAAAAGTTCACCGATAAGGCGTTCTTCCTCGGGTTCAAGGTCATATGGATCCTTGATCTTGCGGTTGTATTTTTCAGCGACCATTTCCTTTGCGTCCTTGAATGTTACGCAGGGGATATCCTTGATAACGGGAAGAGTGACATTGAGCTTTTTAAGCACTTCGGGGTATTTTTCCTTCAAAAATTCCATTGCATACTTTATCATACCCGTTTCCATATTGATAATATCGTAGAAACTGTTGATAAAGCCCATTTCAAAGTCAACACCGATATATTCGTTAAGATGGCGCGTTGTATCGTGCTTTTCCGCACGGAATACGGGAGCAATCTCAAACACTCTTTCGTAAACGGGTATGAGCATCTGCTTATAGAACTGCGGACTTTGTGCAAGATATGCCTTTTTGCCGAAGTAGTCAAGCTTGAATATATTTGCGCCGCCCTCTGCACCCGAGGCAACGATCTTCGGGGTCATTATCTCGGTAAAACCGTTTTTGCCCAGATATTCTCTGAACGCTTCAACAAGTGCGGACTGTAATTTGAATATATTTCTCTTGTATTCGTTCCTTAAAGTAACGGGTCTTAAACCAAGCTCGTTTTCAAGAGCCACATTAAGGCGGTATTTATTGATGCTTAAAGGAAGTTCCTCTTTAGGTTTGCTTAAAAGCTCGACCTTTTCGGCAACTATCTCAACACCGTTTACCGCACGTTCCTCCTTGCGGATAGTACCCGTAACACGTATGGAAGCTTCATCTTTCAAAAATTCTTTTTCTTCTTCACTGCCTGTTTTTTCGTAGATACACTGTACCTGACCGCCGATCTTTCTTAAAATAATGAATGCAAAATCACCCATATCACGCACATTATAAACAACGCCGTGTGTTGTGACCGTGCCCTCTGCCGTTAAAAGCTCGGCAATACTTAAATCTGCGATCGTTCTTTCGCCGCTTGCTTTGATCATATTTTCTCACCTTTCTTTCCGCAAGGACTCTGCCCCTGCGACCCTTATGCAAGAGGTTTCACCTCCTGCACCTCCGACGAACTTTTTATAAAGTTCGACAAAACATTATCGCGAAAAAAATACAACGTATTCATTATTTTCCGCGACCGTTACCGTTAAAAATGTCGAAATCGGTAAATAACAATAAAAAAGTCCTTACGCACATATGTGCACAAGGACGAATTTACCGTGGTACCACCTTATTTGGCATAATAATATATGCCCGCTCTTATCCTTAACGCGGATAAACGGATAACACTACTAAAAAAATTTAAAAATATTTTTCTTTTGCATTATCGGCTCGGAAGGG
>ODAJ012129328.1_pt1 | contig 13168 bp, 12 predicted proteins | sample 1539241 | NCBI WGS metagenome assembly ODAJ01 (sample SAMN02144231, study PRJEB22623) | gut metagenome | biome: sheep rumen | host: Ovis aries | place: New Zealand | reverse complement strand
GCAAAGTTCAGGTCGCAGCCAGCGAGAGGGTGGTTCAGGTCAACCTTTACGTTAGTGTCATCCACCGAGAGCACCTTGCCCATGAAGCGCATACCGTCCTCGTTCTGCAAGGGGATGATGGCACCCACGTAAATCATGTTGGCATCAAACACTCCGTTGACGGTGAAGATGTCCCTGGCGAGGGTAATGACGCGTGCGTCAACATACTCTCCGTATGCCTCAGCACAAGGTATGGTGAAGTCAAAGCTGTCGCCGTTAGCCAGTTTCTCTATCTCCTTCTCAAAGCCGGGAATCGTAGTTCCGAAACCAGAGATGAACACAAACGGGTCCTCAGCCGTAGCCTCTTCCTCCATCTTTTTCACTCCATCCTTGATGGTAGTGAGTTTATATGCTATTGCGTAATACTTGTTCATAACGTATGCAAAGGTAGTAAAAATAATTCATACGACCAAAACTATGCAACTAATTGACCTGTGTTAAGTGCGTATTTGCCTTTTGTCAAGAAAGTGGGGGATGAAGCAAAACTTTCAACTTTTCACTTTCCACTTTCAACTATTCTTACTACCTTTGCATCATCAAAAAAAGATTTTTTTAAGGTGGGTGGTCCGCTTTAGTATTCATGAAGGCCTCGGCTGGATTGGTGCTGAGCGGACTTTTCCGTTTTCCCATGCGGTTGCTTAGTTACCACGCACGGTAGCTTAGTAACCACACGCGGTAGCTTAGCAACCAGATGCAGAAGCTAAGCTTCCGCATGCAGAGGTAGCCCCTCTGCAACTAAAAGCATTACTTCTATCTCTAAAAGCATTGCTTTTACCAAAAGAGGGGAAAATCCATGCCACCGTTGGTAAAAAACGTTAGAATTTACCTGTTTTTAAAAAACACCTCATAACCTCACTTGTTCCCCTTTAAGCCCAGTGTTTATGCGGTTTCACGATAGTGACCTCTTTTCAATAGAGGTCACTATACAGGTCACTACAGAGGTCACTGTATAGGTCACCATAGTCTCAAGTGTTGTCTTCACTCCTAAGCGAAGCGCTAACTTCTGTAACTCCTATAACTTCTTGCCAGATAGTGAGGTGTAAAGTGACCTCTATAGTGACCTGTCAACAAACATAGGTCACTATCCTCAGCCCAGTATTCATGCGCCTTGAGAGCATTTTAGTGACCTTAGGAGGTCTCTTTTCAAAATTTTTTTTTTGTAGTTTTTCTGTCCTTTTTTTGCAGGAATGAAAAATAATTTTTATCTTTGCAACATCTTCCACGCCGAAGATGCCTTCAGTGGCATCGGGAAAAGGCTTTCCTACGTGAAGGAATAGCTGCCAAGGGAGATACATATATGTAAGAAGGCGTTTATCACGCGCTTTGTTCTCTGACTGTCTGAAATCCTGAGAAAATTTCAATTACAATCAAGGGGCATGGCAACGATAGATGCCCATGGGTATGATTTATTCAGGCCCTTGTTATGTGTAGTCATCAGCTATGTGTCTTCAGATACGTAGTTTGTCGATGAACTATATATATAATAAGGTGTATTTGTATAGATTCATATCGGCGTGGGGGTCTAGGGTTGCTCGTTCTGATTGTAATGGGCAATTCTCAGGAGCCTCAGATGGTGGAGCGAGTAACGGATACAGTCTCCACGTCTTTTTCATTTATGTTTGCTAACCTAAATCATAGTTGCCGAATCTGGAGACAATAGGCTTTGTTAATAAAATGCTTATGAAAAAGATGTTGTTAACAATAGTTGTCGTTATTTCGTCAGCTTTGTGTATGTATGCTCAAAATCTTACCCCGATAGCAAACCAAAAGGGTAAGATGGGATTTCAAGATGAGACAGGTAATGTAGTCATTAAACAGGTATACGATTATGCTGAGCCTTTTGACTCTTATGGGCTTGCCAAAGTAGGAAAAGGTGACGAGTATGGTTTGATTAACAAAAAAGGCGAATTGATTCTGCCTATCGAGTATAAGGTAATAGGTGACAGAGTTGCAGGTCAGCCTACAATTGTTCAGACTAAGAAGGCTTACGGCATGATAAATCCTGCTTCAGGTGCTATTATAGTGAAACCAGAACTGTCTTTCTTGAGTAAGTTTAACTGTTATGGATTAGCATGGTTCACAAAGGGTGGCAACATCAAAACCTTCGATGGCAAACAATATGTGGTAGGTGGAAAACTTGGCATTATTGATAAGAATGGTACTATTTTGCTAGAGCCTAAATATAAGGCTGTATTTGAGTTTGCACACAAGACCAATTATAACACACAGTCTGTCTTTGGCGAGTCTGAATTGCTCACAGTGTTTAGTTATCTAACTACTGATTCCCTGGTTACAGATTGTAGGTATTTGGGCTTCGGTTCCAATATTTCCAAAACAGAAAATGCTGGTGTGATAGACATCAATGGAAATGTGCTATTGAAGGAAAAGATATATGATAGGATAGCAAAACCACAGAATGGAATTCTCAGATATTGGAAGACTGAAAAGAAAGCTACCACTTATGGCTATTACAACATAGCCAAAGGCGAGGGCAAGGATATGGAAAAAGTATCGCAGAAGATAGACGAAATCAAATTTGTAACTCATGGAGATTTCTATGGTAACATCGCACCTGTTAACAATTCTACAACTTGGTATTTCGTTGATAAGGATTACAATGTGATTTCCAAGGACTATACAGGCATGAAGTACTCTAAGATTAAACCTGACGGAAGTGGTTACTGGGCTGGTGTAGCAAATGATAATTCTGCTGTATATACTACTGAAGGTAAAAAACTGGTTGAGAGTGTAACATTCAGCGATGCAGAACTGCCAACTGAGGCTTCTGTTGACGATGTTAATTTTGCACTAAAGGTAGGTGAAAAGTGGGGTTTGTATGATATAAATGGTAGCCAACTTATAGCTCCTAATTATGAATATCTTTATTCTTCAAGACATGGTCTGTATTGCTTCAAACAAGGCGATAAGTGGGGTGGTATTGATATAAAAGGTAAAACACTCGTTCCAGCAAATTACTTGAATATGGTTTTCCCCGTAGAGAAGGGTAGCACCAATGTTTGGGTAATGAAGAGCGATAGCCTATATTATAACTATGATATGGTTAATCAGAAGGAATTGAAAGCGCCATTTACCAATGTTAGCCCATTTAAAAATGGTATGGCATGGGCTAGTCCTAAGGATGATGCTTTCGCACAGAATAAGTTTGGCATATTGATTGACAAAACTAACACCCCATTGGTTGACAAGGGCTTTCCTTATTCATATTTAAGCAAAGTGGAAGAAAAGATAAAGGAGAATGGTGGAAAGGCTTTAACGTCTGACCAGTCTAACAAGTTTATACTTAAACTGATACGTGGAGTAGAACGATATGACATAGAGGGAATAGTTCCTGCAACAAGTTGGGATTATTAAGCCTCTTTATATTCTGTGTTTTCAATAAAAAAATAATAACTATCACCTAACATAGGAATAATATTATGAAAAGATATATATTAACAGCTGCTATCTTAGCAGTATCAACAGCAATGTTTGCGCAAGATAACGTGAGTCAGAAATATCGTCGTAGCTCTTTGTATCAGCTTATGATCAACCATAGAGAGCAAAAATATGCTGATGATATTCAGGAAGTGTTCATGCAGATGCCTGTATCAGAACATTTTAATGACCATGATCTCAGTGTAAAAGTCATTGACATGTCAAAGAAACTTAAAGGTGCAGGATCTGATGAAGAAAATGCTATAGTTTCCAAGTGGCTAACTGACAACCAGATAGCAAGCCGAATGGTGGCTAAATGGTTTAATCGTGATTATTTCACTGGCAAGTGTGACATGGAGTTGGTAAAAGAGCGTGGATTGTATAATGCCTCAGCTTTTGACAAGGCTGTTGCCAGTCGCAGCGTACGTGGTAAGGCAATGTTAGAGGATGCAGGTGAAGACCTCATCGGCAACACCTTTGTTATAGTAAATGACATTAGGTATATTGATAAAGAAAAGACCAGTAAGGCTATAGGAACAGGCTTGAGAATGTTAGGTGCATTCTCAAGAGCCTTCACAGGAGTTGACGTGAGTAAACTTGCCGATAACCTCGCTGATATATCAGAAAGTCTCAAGGGCTTCAAGGTTAAAATTAACACCTATCTTTATAAGTTAGAGTGGGATAATGAAGTAGCTGCGAATTTCTATTCTACCCAATACGGCGTTAATGATAAGACCCCTGGTAAAGAGGCTTTCGAGAAAGCTCGTGGCAATTATAAACTAAAGTATGTTGGCAAGCAGGAGAGTAGTGGTAGTACTACATCTTTCATGGGAGTAAAACTTGATACTCCAACGGCGATGGTACGTAAGGCATGCCAGCGAGCAGTAGATGAAAATGTTGCAAGCCTACAACATGAATATGAAGAGTTTAGAACAAAGAGTCCATTAATCTCAGCGGATCCTATCACTGCAGCCATTGGACTAAAGGAAGGTATATCAGAGAAGTCGCAGTTCGAGGTTCTCGAAGTTGTAGAGAAGGAAAATGGAACAGTAGAATATCGTCAGGTAGGCATAATACAGCCTATAAAGAGTCTTATATGGGATAACAGATATATGGCTTCGGAGGAAGGAGCGCCAAATGCTAATCTCGGTTTTACAACCTTTAAAAAAGTAAAAGGTGGTGACATCTATCCTGGCATGCTTATACGTGAAACAAAATAACATGGTTTATAAAAAGGAGGACAAAGATGAAAAAAGAAATTAAGTTTTTGCTAATACTGTTTGTAATGATGGCATTTTCAATAAATGTCAGTGCTGCAGACAAGAATGAGGGATTGAAGTATGACTTAGTAGGCGCAGGTGTGGGTGCGCAAGGCACATATCTGTGTAAGGTGTCTGTTTATTCCAAGAAAGGAAAAACTCAGGATGCAGACCTGAAGCGCGCTGCTGTGCATGGAGTAATATTCAAAGGCGTAGCTGGTGGTAATGGGGTGGCAACCCAAAGGCCAATGGCGAATCCTACTATAGAGTATGAAAAGGCAGACTTCTTTAAAGAGTTCTTTGCTGATGACGGTCCTTATATGGCATACGCTAATGTTCAGCCAGGAAGCATAGGACGTATTCAAACTGCAAAGAAGGAAGTATGCGTGTCAGCTATCGTGGTGATTTCAAAAGATGAGTTGCGTAAGTTTCTGGAAAAAGCAGGCGTAGTACGTGGCTTAGGTAGTATGTTCTAATTAAAAAAAAGAAACTGATATGAAGATAAGATTGATTATTATTGCTATATTGGCTTCAATGGCTATGTCTATTCAGGCTCAGGAGATTAGAATGCCTCAGAAGCCTAAGAAGAAAGCCTTTAAAGACATCTCTATGCAAGAGAAGGGCGTATGGTTTGCTGTGGAGGCTGGTGCAGGTTCTACTGCTGAGAGTGGAATGAAGAATGCGCAGATAGCTACGGCAACTTTTACTGGAGGCTATCGCTTCAGTGAATACCTGAAAGTGGGAGCTGGTGTAGGCGGAGGATATTATTTTAACAACTCAGACATTCGCGATGCGAGCGATAGGGTCAACATTCCTGTCTATGCCCATATTAGAGGTAATATGATGACTCAGCAGTATCAGACAGCTGTGCCCTACTGGGCTTTCAGCGTAGGTGCCAGATTTAAAGATGGAGCATTCTTCAGTCCGGCAGTAGGCTTTAGGTTTGGAGAGCATCGCAGTTCATTCATTATGTCTGTAAAGTATGAGTATGGTGAGATAAAACTTATGGATGGCAAGAAATGGTGTAGTTCGTTCCATCTGTCATTCGGTTACGAAATGTAAAGAAGAAAGGGATTAAGAAATGAAGAAGAAACTGATATTATTTTTGCTTGCTGTAACGAGTGTTACTACAGGCATGGCTCAAAAGACCTCGGTTTATGCCTATACTAACAATACACTGGAATGCCTGGGAACTGATTTGGACGGCTCGCAGACAATACGAGTGTCAGGCATAGGCAGAACACGTGCGGCTTCTCGTGAGCAGTGTAGAAAGAATGCAGTGTGGGCTGTTATATTTAAAGGTGTTACTGGTGGTATAGGTAATTGCAATCTACGTCCGCTGATCAATGAGCCTAATGCTGCTGAAAAGTATGAAGATTATTTCAACATCTTCTTTACTGACAATGGAGAATATCTGAAGTATTGTTCTATGGAGGACAATAAAAAGTACTCACAGAAGAAGGCTAAGGCGAAGACACATGCAAACTATACATATACAGTGCGCGTTCTTCGTCCTGAACTTCGTCAGCGACTGATAGACGACGGTGTATTGAAGAAAGAATAAAGTATAAAGAATAAAGAATATGGGTAAGAGAATATTTTTAAACATAGCTATGCTGTTTGTATGCTTAGCTATGATGGGACAAGCTAAGAAACCTGCACTGATGGTCTTTCCAAGCAATGTGTGGTGCAGTACCAATAATTGCATGACAACCTTTAATAATCAGGGTGTGACAGAATACGTTCCTGATTATAATAAGGCTCTTAACACCAATGCTGACCTCTCAGCTGTCATCTCAAAGATTGGTGGACTTATGTCAGATAGAGGTTTCCCACTGAAAGACCTGGGACAGACTATGCGCTCTCTCAATAATAATAGTGCACTAAACAGTGTTTCAGTAAGCAAAAGCTCAGGAGCCAAGATACAAGAGAGCCCGCTTGATCGCCTGATGCGTGTGGCAAAATGTGACATACGTCTTGAGGTGGAGTGGACAGTAAGCCAGATTGGTCCTAAGAAGCAGGTGCGCTATGTATTGAAAGGACTGGATGCCTATACCAATACTCAGGTGGCTGAAGCAAGCGGAGTAGGACCACAGTCTTTCTCTGCTGACGTACCAGTATTGCTCGAAGAGGCTGTGATTGACAAAATGGATGGCTTCTGCTCACAGTTGCAGGCTCATTTTGATGATATGCTAGAGAATGGACGTGCAATACTGATAGACATACAAGTGTTTGACGGAGCTGGTGTTGACTTAGAAAAAGAGTATGATGGCAAGGAACTTATTGACATTGTTGATGACTGGTTTAATGATAATACAGTAAGCCATCGTTACAATCGTGTTGACAACACTGAGACTATGGCAAAGTATGATGATGTTCGCATGCCGTTATTTGATGTAAACAATAAGGCTATGGATGCTCGCCAGTTTGCCAATAAACTTGTCAAGTTCTTAAAGTCTGCACCATACAATATTCCTGTCAAGATATTCAATCGAGGTCAGGGATATGTAATGCTGGCTTTGGGTGAAAAGTAAAAACTTTAGCAAGATTACCATTATGAAAAAACTTAAGAATATTTTATCGGCATTCTTAATGCTGACATTTACAGTAGCCTCCAATGCTCAGGACTGTGAGATGCAGATGGCCGTTGTGGTTGACGATCAGTTGGCAGGCATTCCAATCGAGTCGCAGGGGGTATTGGTAAATTCCCTAGAGAGGATAATCTCGTCAAACGGTTTGACAAAGGACGTTACGTTTGCACAGTTCCTGCTGACTGCAAAAGTTGAAGAACTGGATAAACACATCGTAGCAGGTCCTCCGAAGCAGCATGTGCAAAACCTCGGCATAACACTCTATGTAGTTGATGCCATTAGCGGACAGAAGTATGCAAGCATATACACAGAAGTTGATGGAGTGGGCAAGAGTGAACAGAAGAGCTATAATAACGCCATACAGAATCTACGTCCACAAAGTGACAAGGTCGCAGCATTTATGCAGGGTGCAAAGAAGAAAATCATAGCCTATTATGACAAGAATTATCCTACCCTTATAAAAGAAGCACAGACAAAGGCAAGCTTCAAACAGTATGAAGAGGCATTGGCATTAATTTGCACCGTGCCCATCTGCAGTAAAGGCTATGCTGAGGCTATGCGAGCTGGACTGAAGATATACGACAAATACATCGACAGACACGGCATTCTGCTTCTCAACAAGGCAAAGGCTATATGGGCAGCAAATCCAACTGACGTGGGAGCCATGGAGGTTGCAGAACTTATAGGACAGATAGACCCTACCGCATCATGTCACAAGGAAGCGATGCAGTTCTTGCAGACAGTGCAGAAGCAAACACGTGCAGATATAGAATATGAAACTCATAAAAAGTATGAAGACCAGATTGACCTTGAGAAACATCGCATAAATGCTATTAAGGCAATAGGTGAAGCATACGGAAAAGGACAGCAAACTCATATTAATATAATGAGGCTATAAAATATAAAGGCGGTTGGAATGATTCCAATCGCCTTTATATTTTATATGCTGAGAATGCTACTTTTGACTTTACCACCTTAGAGAAGGTCAGAGTTGGCAACTTCTACTTTGGCATGTTTATTAGAGAAAGGTGTATAATTTTTTATGTCTTTCAAAGAGGCTTATTTGCTAAGCTTTTTCCATAGCCAGAGAACTACAACGGCTCCGCAAACGGAGGTGATGAGTTCGCCAAGCCAGTTGAAGGCTGGACCTATGCCGAGTAAGCCGAAGAGGGTGCCACCGACAAAGCCGCCGATGAGACCTAAGAGTAGGTCGATAAAGCAGCCTTTGCCTTTGCCGTTTGTTATCTTGCTGGCAATAAAGCCTGCAAGAATACCTGTGATTATTCCTATTACCATATTGTTAAAAATTTTGAGTTTTGTCTTATACTTTATACCTTATAACCTCATAACATCAGAAACTTATAACCTCAGAATACCAGCATTATCGGCAAACGCGCCTGTAGGCGGTTGCGCTGGGCATTTCTGCGAACGTCGAGTATGGGCTGATACATGTTGCCGAGAATCTGATGCAGTTCGGCATCCAGATAAGTGCCTTTGTTTGTAGCGCTGTTAAGCAGGTCGTCATACCACGGAGTGGGCTCTGGATAGTTTACTGAGTGGTATTCCTTCAGTTTGGCAAGTTCAGCAGCCTTCTTTATGGCATCATCAAGCGAACCGAGTTTGTCAACAAGTTTTATGGGTTGTGCGTCAGTGGCAAGCCATACACGACCTTGTGCTATGGCGTGAACCTGGTCGCGACTCATTTTGCGTCCGTCAGCCACTATGCCGAGGAATGTTTCATATCCTCTGTCAACGTAGGTCTGCATGAAGCGTATCTCCTCAGCATTTTCCTTGCCCACGATAAGGTTTTCCTCGAAGTCGGTATAGCGGTTGGTCTTTGTGCCGTCGAAGGTGATGCCCAGTTTGTCCGTGGCAAGTTCGCTGAAGTTGGGCACAAGTCCGAAGATGCCTATGCTGCCTGTTATAGTGGTAGGCTCAGCGAATATGTAGCTGGCTGGAGCACTAATCATATAACCGCCAGAAGCCGCCAGTCCGCCCATTGATACCACTACAGGTTTTTTGGTCTTCAGCATTTTTACTGCACGCCATATCTGCTCAGATGCCACAGCACTGCCACCAGGGGAATTGACGCGCAACACCACTGCCTTCACCTCATCGTCCTTGGCAAGTTTGTTAAGGTCTTCAACCGTCTCGCTGCCTATTATGCAGTGCTCCGTGGCGAAGAGGCTTGTCTGCTCGTCTATTATCTCACCGTAGGCATAATACACGGCTACCTTGCCGCCTTTTTCTTCTTCAGGGCAGGGCAAATCCTTCATGTCTGCCAAGGTAAGCTGGTTGACATCTTCATCCTCAGCTATGCCGAGTTTACGCTTTATTACGCGCTTTATCTCGTCAGGATACATCAGACGGTCAATGAGGTTGCCCTTGCGGTAGTCCTCTGGGTTGGCAAAAGCTAAGATGCTGTCACTCACCATCTTATCTATCTGGATGGCTGTAATCTTGCGGCTTGTGGCAATGTCGTTGAGCCAATGCTTCCATATCCCCTTCTGGTAGGCGAGGGTCTGTTCGCGGTTTTCGGCACTCATGTCCTTACGAGTAACACTTTCCACTGCGCTCTTGTATTTTCCCACGCGCACAGTCTGATACTTTATGCCGAGTTTGTCATAGAGTCCCGTCATGAACTGTTGCTTGCCGCCAATGCCTTTAAGTTCTATTATTCCTGTGCGGTTGAGGAACACAGAGTCGGCTGCAGAAGCCACATAGTATGCTGCCTGAGTATATCCGTCGGCATAGGCAAAAATCCACTTGCCACTCTTCTTGAACTCCCTGAGTGCATCCCTTATCTGCTGGGCTGTAGCAGGTGAGTCGAACAAGGCTGTTCCGCCCTCAAGGTATATGCCCTTGATGTTCTTCTCCTTTGCAGCCTTGCGTATGCTCAGCGTGATGTCGTCAAGTCCCATCATCGACATGTCGCCCTTGCTCATCAGCATGTCGAGAGGGCTGTCTTCCTTGCCTCGCTCATCAATGAGTCCGTCGAGTTTCAGCACGAACACAGAGTTGTCCTTCACCTCCGTTGTCGAGGAACCTGATGCTGCCATGCCTGCGATAACAGCAATAAACACTATTCCCGTTATGAGGGAGAAAACCAGCAGACCGCAGACGGTTGCCAGCATGTATTTCAGAAAGTTTTTCATTATTATTCGTATAATATGTAATTTCAGGGCAAAGTTACGAAAAAACGAGCGCAGAACAAAATAAAATTTTTTATTTTTATGCCGAGTGCATTGTAACTTATCTAAAGTTACGAAAAATAAATGTATAATCAGCAGGTAGCATGACACGTTTTAATCCAAACAAAAAATAGCGCAACGGAAAGCATCCGCTGCGCTATTGCTTTAGTCTTTACTCCCTCCATAAGCGGGAGGGAAGGGAAGAGTCTTCTTAGTTGTTCTCTGGACGGAGCTTACGAACAGTCTCAGCTGTGCGCCACATCTCAGAGTCGTGGAGAGCCTTGAGTTCCTTCTCCAGACCTACACGATAGTCAGGCTTAGAGTTTGCATCAATGGAAATCTGTGCCTCATTACCACTCTTTACTGACTCATAGAGTTGCTGTACTACTGGCTTGATTGCATCATGGAAACGTGGATACCAGTCGAGTGCGCCACGCTGTGCTGTGGTAGAGCAGTTAGCATACATCCAGTCCATACCCTTCTCAGCGAAGAGAGGCATGAGTGACTGAGTGAGCTCCTCAACAGTCTCGTTGAATGCCTCAGAAGGTGTGTGACCATTCTCGCGGAGCACCTCATACTGAGCAAGGAGCAGACCCTGGATAGCACCCATCAGTGAACCACGCTCACCGGTGAGGTCAGATGTAGCCTCGCGCTGGAAGGTTGTCTCGAAAAGGTAACCAGAACCGATACCGATACCGAGAGCAAGAGTACGATCGAGTGCCTTGCCTGTAGCGTCGTTATAAACTGCGTATGAAGAGTTAATACCACGACCCTCGAGGAACATAGTACGGAGTGATGTACCAGAACCCTTAGGAGCTACCATGATAACGTCGATGTCCTTAGAAGGAACACAACCAGTGCGGTCAGACCATGTGATAGCGAAACCGTGAGAGAAGTAGAGAGCCTTACCAGGAGTGAGGTACTTCTGGAGAGTAGGCCATACTGACATTACAGCTGCATCAGAGAGCAGGCACATAACGATAGTACCCTTCTCAGCTGCCTCCTCGATAGAGAAAAGAGTCTCGCCTGGTACCCAACCGTCGTTCTTAGCCTTCTCGAAAGTCTTGCCCTGACGCTGACCAACGATTACGTTGAAACCGTTGTCGCGGAGGTTGCAAGCCTGACCAGGTCCCTGTACGCCATAACCAATAACTGCGATGGTCTCGTCCTTAAGGATTTCACGAGCCTTCTCGAGTGGGAATTCCTCACGTGTCATTACCTCTTCGATAACGCCACCAAAATTCATTTTTGCCATTTTGTTTGTTGTTTAAGTTGTTAATAAAATTAATTTTACAATATCTTGTTCTTTTGATATTGCGATGTGTGATTATTGTTTTGCCTTGAAGCCCATCAGCACTCTTGTGAGTTCGGTTTCATTACCATCAGCCTCCATGCGTGTGATGCGGAAATAGTGCTGTTCTCCGTCTGCCGTATGATAGATGCGCAGAGTGTCTCCCCAGTGTCCTTCAGCCACATAGGCTATCTCAACACGCTTTACCTGATAACTGCGAAGATAGTCAAGAGGGAAGGTATCCATCACGTGGTCGATGTATTTCATTGAGTTAAGGTGGCAGTTTACGTCGAGGTCATTATACATCACCTTGAACTCTGTGAAGTCCGTCATCGCAGGAGTTTTTACGCGTGACACATCCTTAATAGGACATTCCTTTTCTGGGTAAAGATAGTCAAGTATCTTGCCGTCGTGCATGGCGAGTATATCTTGTGGTTCGCGTGTCTGGGTGTCTATCATTGCCCAGATGCTCTTGGCATATCCATAAATCTTCTTGCCATCTTCAGAGTAGATAGCCCAGTTACGCTTAGTGAAGAACTTCATTGCGTTTTCTACCCAAGTTTCGATGATGAACTTATCGTGTTCAACAGGAAGGTCTTCAAGTTCGATGGCAAGTCGAGACAACACCCACGTCTTGTTCTGCGTCCACAGGTAGGTCATTCCGAAATTGCGCGCAGTAGAGTGCATATCGGATGCATTCAGCAGAGCATTGCCGAGATGACCAATGCAGAGCTGCTTGGAGAAATCGCAATGGAAAGCATCTGCCGAGGTGTAGTAGAGTGGGGATGTCTTTGGGTCTTCAGTCATCATATTTCTTCTCCTCTTTCGTGTAGGAATTTACTTACTTCTTCCTGACAGCTGCGCGTTACGGCAATGCGTCCGGAACGTGTAAACTGGAGCACACACTCGGGTGTCTTCCTTAATTCATGGAAAAGTGCGAGGATATCAGATGTAGTGCCTTCACATACGGCAATGCAGAAAGTAGAGTTAACCTCAGTTATGCGCGCTGAAGAATGGCGTATGGCGCGTGAGATATTAGGGTCTGCCATCACCTTATCGGTAGAAAGCTTGAAGAGTGCCACCTCAACATGGAATATATCCTCACTGGTATAGAAGTGCGCCTTTACCACGTCTATCTTTTTCTCTATCTGCTTTACCACCTTCTTGATGGTCTCTTCATCGCTGAATGCGGTGATAGTGTATTTGTGTATGCCTTTTATAGATGAAGGCGATACATTCAGCGACTCGATATTGATCTGCCTGCGGGTAAATACGCCTGTTATCTGGTTAAGCATACCAGCCATGTTCTCGGTATATACTTGCAGGGTGTAAAGTGTGTTATTGTTGTTATCGCTCATTTTT
>ODAJ012151742.1_pt1 | contig 13173 bp, 6 predicted proteins | sample 1539241 | NCBI WGS metagenome assembly ODAJ01 (sample SAMN02144231, study PRJEB22623) | gut metagenome | biome: sheep rumen | host: Ovis aries | place: New Zealand | reverse complement strand
TCAAGTTTGTTTCAAGGTGCCGACCGGTGGCGGTAAAACTTTCATGGCTACGGTAAGCCTCAAAAAAATTTTCGACGCACTGCCCTCCACGCAGAGCAAAGTAATCGTCTGGCTCGTTCCTTCAGAAACCATTTTAACGCAGACTTATAAAAATCTCAGCAATGCTAATCACCCTTATCATAGGCGACTGGTCAACGACTTTAACGGGCAGGTTGAAATTTACACTAAGGCGCAACTTCTTGCCGCTGAAAATTTTTCACCCGCCGAAGTCGCTGAGCAACTTTCAATTTTGGTTTTGAGCTACGACTCTTTTCGCACGTCCAACAAGGATGGACGCAAGGCTTACCAGCAAAACGGGCAACTGTTAAAATTTTCGGCTCAACTCGACGACACAGACGAAATTTCTTTGGTCAATGTCATTCGTCATTATCGACCCGTCGTTATCATTGACGAAAGTCACCACGCCACTACTGACTTAAGTTGGGATATGTTACAGAACTTCAATCCGAGTTTCATTTTAGAGTTGACCGCCACGCCGAAAGATACGAGCAACATTATCGCTTACGTTCCTGCTCAGAAACTTAAACAGGCTGGCATGGTTAAATTGCCCGTCATCGTTTACAACCGCCACTCTCAAGATGACGTTATTTCCGACTCTATTGACTTTCGCAACATGCTCGAACGGGTCGGACAATCCGAAAACATTCGTCCTATTATTTTGTTTCAAGCTGAAACGCAAGGAAAAGGCGACCGCATCACCTTCGATAAAATAAAAGCCGAACTGATTCAGAATCACAATATTCCTCCCGAACAAATCGCTATCAAAACCGCCGACATTAACGACCTGCGCGGCGTTAACTTAATGTCCGTTGATTGTCCAATTCGCTACATCATCACGGTCAACGCTCTCAAGGAAGGTTGGGACTGCCCTTTTGCCTACATTCTCGCTTCGCTCGCCAATCGAACTTCTCCCATTGATGTTGAACAAATTCTTGGTAGAATTCTCCGGCGTCCTTTCACCAAAAATTTTTCTAACGACCTTCTGAACATGAGTTACGTCTTCACTTCTTCCGCTGATTTTAGGCAGACACTCAATAAAATTGTCATCGGATTGAACGCCGCTGGTTTCAGCGAATACGAATATCGAGTTGCCGACCAAAATTCTTTCGCAGTCGAAGGCACTCAAGCCGAACAAACTAATCCCAAACAACCAAATCTCTTTCAATCTCCTTCAGCTAATCAACAAACTACGAAACACGAGGAAGTTCCTATTGAAATCGTTGATACCTTTCCGTCAGATAACTCCGTCAAGGATATGACTCAACAGGCTCTTAAGGCTCACCAAAATTATCAAGCCGGTAATGGTAGCAACACAACTACTTTTTCTCATGAGGAGCTGGAAAACATGACTTCTTTTCCTATTCGCGAAAAATTCAAAGATGCTCCCGACCTAATGCTTCCTCAATTTTTCTGCAGGGAGGATACTGGCAGCTACTTCGAAGGCACAACCGATTTGAAAGTTGACAAAACTATGTTCCATACCAATTTTTCTCTCGCAGACAAAGATACCGTCATCAACTTCGACAACTTAAATTATGAAATCGTTTCTTTCGATGTTCACGAACGCGAAGACTTTCCGCGTTTCAAATTCCTCTCCGATTCTGAAGTTCAGGCTTTTCTTGAGTATTTCGACGACCTACCTTCAGACGGACAAATTCGTCAATGCGTTGCTAAGTTGGTTACTATCATCGACAAGGGGAACTATCCTCCCACACAAGAAATCTCGCGCTACGTCACAAAAATCGTTTCCCGCTTTGAAAAAGAACGTCTACGCGAAGCCGTTCAACATTCCGGAGCTTACGCAAAAAAGATTCGTGACAAAATTGAAAGCTTGATGACCGCTCACGCCAAGAAGAATTTTCTTGCTCTGGTCGACTCAAGAAAAATTTTCGTCAAGCCCGCCTACAAATTGCCACAAACCATTTCTCCCACTAATTTTGAAAGGAACTGGGATAATTCACTTTACGTCGCTGAGGAAACAGTAAACAACCTTGAATTTCTCATTGCCTCCTCTTTGACTCGTCTTGATAACGTTCTCTGGTGGCATCGCAATCGCTCAAAAAAAGAATTCTGCTTGAACGGTTTCATCAATCACTATCCTGACTTTATCGTCCGCATGAAAAGCGGTTTCGTTTTACTCATTGAAGCCAAAGGCGACGACCGAGATAACTCTGACTCCAAACAAAAACTTGAACTCGGCAAAATCTGGGAAGCTAAAGCCGGTTCCGACTCTTTCGGTTACTTCATGGTTTTTGATTCTAATCCTCTCGACGGCGCACTCTCCTTTGATGAATTCATGGCGAGAATTAAAGAACTTTAACGAAATACGTCCTATCAAAACGCCGTAAAGATTGATTCTAAGCCCGTCCCGCTTTATAATGTCACTCAGAATAAGCTACAAGGGAGGGAGAAACTATGACAAATGGCGAACTCGCTAAAGAACTGAGCCAATATCCTTTAACTGCTATCGCTACTGGCTTGCTTAACTTTGAACGCTTCAACAAACAACTTAGCAAATCAGATGAAGAAAACCTCGCGACAACTTATCCGACTCTCCTTGTTACGACAAATCCTCTCAAATTATCGGAAGAAGAACGACGAAAACTTTTTGGCGAACGAGTTAAGATGATACGCAAATTACGAGGATTCACACGTTCCGACATCGCAAAGAAATTAGAAGTCTCATTATCTTTAATAGGCGCGTATGAAGGAGGAAAGCGCGAACCCAGCATTAAAAATTTAATCGCACTGTCGCAAATACTCAATGTAGAAACAGATTGGCTATTGGGGCTGTCACCCCAGCTATCGGAATTACTGCCGGCGGAGTAAAAAACTTCGCCGGTTTTTTCTTACTCATTCTCTGACACCACAAGAGAAACGCTCTTCCAAAAAAGGTAGGATAAATTTCCTCGAAAAAGGTAGGATAAAAAGTAGGATAACTATCCTACCAAAATCAGCCTTACAAGTGGCGTCAGTACGCTGTTTTTGAGGAGGTAGGATAAAAGGTAGGATAATTATCCTACCAAATGCCTAAACCCACAAATGGCGTCAGGACGCCATTCTTTGAACCAGTAGGATACAGCGGAAATCGAAAAGGTAGGATACTGTCAAAAGTATCCTACCAAATTTTTTGCTATAAATGGCGTCTTGACGCGCTTTATCGGCATGTGGTAGGATAGTAGGACAGGTAGGATACTTTTTTATAAGCATATAGAGAAAAAAAATACACGCGCACGCAAAAAGTGACTATAGCAACACAAAGCGCACGCGCATATTTTTTTTCCCCAGAGGAGACATTTTTTTTATCCTACTTATCCTACTATCCTACCTCTATCTATTTTTATGCCTATAAATGGCGTCATATCAAGATTCCTACGATGGTCGAGGAGGTAGGATAATGGTAGGATAATCGCCAAAAGTATCCTACCTTCTCCAAATTTATCCTACCTTTTTTATCCTACCTTTTTGCGCACAAAAAAACTCCCTCGTGTTTCCTTCTCTTAAGGTTGGAAACGAGGGAGTTTTTACTCGTCGCCGTCGAATACATGTCGCTTAATTCTGTAACAGTCCGTATTGGCTTTGCCGATTTTCTTCTGGACGGTCGTGAGTGGCTTGCGATAACCTTTTTTGATTTTGTCACTCGGAACAAAGAAGCCGTCGTCAACCAAGTCCGAGACCAGCTTTCGATAATCGAATCCTTCATCGGCACAAGCTTTTTTCAACGCCGCGACCGTTATGTAGATGAAATCGGTATCGAGTTTGCCATAAATCATCTGCATTTTGTCTACGTCTACATTGCCGCCGATGAAGCGATTCTGATTCTGAGCAATGAAGCCGAGAATGAAAACCTTTTCTCTTGCTGTATCGGAAATTTCGGTGGTCGTTGGAATAAGTTTGAAGATTTCTTTCGCATTGAGTACGGCATCATCAATCGCTTTTATTATCCTACCGTCTGCAAGCTTAACCGTGTTGCCGAACAGCGCAGAGTTCAGGAGAGTATCGGCAAGAGTGATAATCGCCATGTATCGGCAATACTCATTGAGCAATTCAGGATATTTTTCGGTGAAAAGGTCGACAAGGTTTTGATACACTTCGCGGAGCTTTTCAAAGCCGACCTCAAAAATTTTGTCGATGATAGGCGTAAAGGCAAGTCCGTAATTGCCTTTGATTGCGTTACGAATTTCCTTGCAAGTTTTGGCGTCAAGAATTTCTTTCGGAGCATTGATGTTAAGCAAACGAGTATTGGCGCCGCCTGTAACATTGTCGGCTAAAAGTTGTGTTTCACCGGTCATTACGACAATAGTCCGCCAATCTTGAGTTTTTCTCAGCGTCGAATCCTTGTTAAGTTTCGTACGCCCGATGCCGTTAGCAAGAGCATAAACAAGATTATCAAAAGCTTCCTTGAGACGATTGTCAGCAACTTGTTTCTCATCGACGAGAAAGGCGTAATCGTTGACATCAGCCGCTGCTCCTGCCAAGCCGTTTTTAGTGGCGTCGAAGGAACGAATCATTTTTTCATCACCGATAGCAGAGGCGGCAAGATATAAGGCAGTGGTTTTACCGGCACGAGTCGGCGCGACAATGTATAGAAGAAAATTGCGTTCGCCTAAGATTTTGAGTAGAATGGGAGCAACGGCGGCGGCAACTATTGTTCTTGCGACAGGAGACTTTTTAGCCAGCTTGTAAATTTTTTTCCACTCCTCAAGCTTGCCGACTTGCCGTAAGGAGCTGGCGAATTGGCTTTGAGAATCAACCTGCACACTTATGTTTTTGTCCTCGTCGGTAACAGAAAACTCACGACGCGGGTCGACAAAATAGTTTTTCCCGTCAAAAAAATACCAGCCACAGCGCGGCACAGTGTAAGTCACCGTGAAGTTGTTTTCGTTCTCAGCGTTAAAAGCGTCGAGGTAATCGACAAGAGCAGTAGCGTTGGAACTGGTGACGGGTAAGCCGTCGTTAGCTAAGTCAACGAGTTTATTGCGATTGAATATGATAGCCGCTTCTTTTGCCGTTAAAGTTTTCCATTTGCCGGTTGTCAGCTGATAAGCCAATCCGAGCTTATAAATTTTTTCATCGACGTGGTAGGTCTTGGATTTGATAACGACGGGTCGTCTGCAGACCTGTGTAACTTTTTCTCCTTCGACTTTTACGATGCCGTCTTCCAATGTTACGCTATAACCGATAGGAAAAGAAAATCCTTGTAAAACGTCATTGTCTGCAATGAAAGAAAGTGATTTGATTTGGGCTTGAATTGCATTGCGACGAGTCAGCAAATCGTTTTGCCGAGAGTTAATTTCTTCGGCTTTGTCTTTAACGTTGGTGAGCCAGTCACTAACGGAGACTTTTTTGTCTTTTGTGTTGCGATTGCGTAAAGTTATTGCGCCTTTGAAATCGGAAAAAGTTTTCTTATCAAAGACGCGAGCGAAAGCCGCCGCCTGAAGAATTTCCGCTGAAAAAACAGTATCACTGTCAAAGACTTCAACATTATGTAATTTTGTCAGAGCGGCATTTTTTTCTGTATCGAATTCAGCGAGAGCTTTATTGACGGAACAGAGTTCGGCTTTGAGCAAATCCATCGACGAGGCTGGAGTTTTTCTTTTTGCTGACAGTTCGGGATGAAGTTCGTACCACTCTTGTTTAGTTTCTTTCTCATCATAGCCGTCCTCGACAGCCCACTGATAAAGCGAGGCGATAGAAATACCGTTAGGGTCATGATGAAATCCGTTCCATTTACGTTCGCATTCGCCTTCTTTAAATTCCGGCTGAGTTCTGCTCCATTGTTCCCAAAGGCTACAGTTCATGCCTTCGTTAAATAAGGCAAAGCCGACATCGAGCCACTTTTCGTATTCACCGTCGACAATGCTAATATAGTCAAGCATACGACGAATGCGGAATTCTTTTAAGTCGGGATCGTCGTCAGCGTAATCAATGTCAGATTTCCTTGTAGTTTTCGATGGTGAGACTTCTGATGAAATTACAATAGCCAAAGCGTTTAATTTTTCGTCAATATCAGCGGGTGAATAGCGTGTGTCATTGACTTCGACAATGTGACAGAGCGGAGGATTATCCTTGCCGAGTTTGTAATTGAAAGTGCCGGGTGTCCTAAGTATTCTCGGTAAGTCGCCGACACCGTCAATTTTCTTGCCGTTGGCTTTTTGCCGAACGACATCGATAAGCAAATTATTGCGGCGTTTGAGTTGTTCGCGATTCTCATCGGTGATTTGAATAGGAATGTCGAAAATATAATAAGCGTGAAGCCCGTATCCCGAATGGATAATCAAGCTGGGAGTGAAGGGCAGGAAAGATTTTGCCTCGTCGAAGTCAGCGGCAAAAAGTGAAGGGGCGCCCTTGTGAGCGTCAGAGCGAATATCAATATCAACGACGATAGCAGTTTGATAAGAAACAGCGTTTTCGTCACCGCGCTTACCATCTGCGGGTTCAACACAAACAGGATTGACTGCGTGCCAGACATCAAAGCCTTTATTGGAGAGTTCAATAGCTTTATAAGCCATAAGCTCCCGCTGTGTTTCGTCAGAAATGGAGAAGGAATAAATTCCGTTACCGCCTGCAAACTTTATCAAATAAGAGAAATTATTCGCGGGAATTTTACCAAAAAGCAGATTGAAAAATTTAGTCGTCTCAGCAAGTATGTTTTGTGGTTCGGTAATACTCATTTAAGTTCCTCCGATAGTGGAAATTCGTTTATCTGATTTTAACTCTAAAAGTGGTGTAACAACTTAAAGTGTTATGAGAGAAGATAGCACACTCTATAAAAAAAATCAAGAGCTACAAATTTTTATCGTCGAAAAATGGCGTCGCCATGCGGGATTTTTTCGCTTATCCGCAGGATAAGCGGTAAGTGAACCTCAGTTAATTTTGGCTTGCTCACTTACCTTACTTTCGTCCTATCTTCACAGCTCGCGGATAATTTTTTTGCGAATGAATTCGTCTTTATCAAACTCGGTCATCATCTCCCAATCTTTTTCCATTTCCAGATTGTTACCGTCCAAACGAGCAACGAGTTGAATAGCGCATGGCTCTCCCAAAAGGGCATCAGCAATAATGGCAGTCAGCTCATTTTCTTTAAAAGCAGATGTTTTTCTGGAATCGGATTCGGACGGAATAACGCGATACACGTGATTTTGCTTCAAGCTCCTATATCCCTCATCGAAAGCATTGAACCGTTTTTTCGCCGCTTGCATTTTCACCCGTAAATCTTTCAGTAGCCTTATTGTCGTTTCATACTCTTGTGCAACTTTTAAGTTTTTGCGAAGAATACTGGCGGCAGTGAGAGCAATCTTTTCTTGAGCGTCTTGCGTTTGGCACAAAGATTCTAATCGGATTGATTCATTATCCAGCTGAATTTTAGTCTCCGCCAATTTTTGCTCGGTCGCTTCCAAATTGATTTTTTTCTTGGTGAGATAATATTGTTCGCGAAGTTTTTCGCCATTGGAAAACCATTGTCGGCTGTTGAAGTCCATAACCCGTTTCTGATTCTCTGCTTTTTTCCGCTGGTATCGCGCTAAATCTTTTTCGTATTTTTTCTGCTCGATACTCAACTTCTTGAATCCGCCGTGAACAAAAATATTCTTCGCCCTAATTATTGCCTCTGCCGAACTCATTCTTTTAAGCATCAATGCGTAATATTTAGACTTTGCTTTCTCATGTTCGTATTGCAAGGAGCGACACTGCCTAAACAAGCTGTCTCGGACTTCTTTTGCTGTAAAGGTCGTTTTAGTTTTTTCGCGTACTTTGAGCTTGCTCCGCAAAGCGTCAACATTTTTTAGAATGGATTCGCTTGCTTTCTTCAGTTCCTCTAATACTTCGAGATTTCTCTGCAAAATGCCGTGAACGACCAACTCGACGTTTTTGCGCCGATACGGGTTTTGTAACGTTTCCTCTATAGCCGAGTACTGAGCATGGTTCCGCGAAAGAAAAAGCCGCAAGTCAGTGATTCTTTTTTCCATTACGTGTTTTATTTCTCGAAATTCTTCCTGACTGTCTTTGTAAGTTTCCGGCAGAGCGGAGAGTTCACGTAAGAGTTTTTCCAAATTGAATTCCTGTCCCAGCCTGTTTCTGTAGTCAAGAATAAATTTGCGATCGGCTGGTGTCAAATATTGTCGTTCAGCTTGCTCTTTGGCTCTATCTACTCCAACAAAGTATCTTTTCACTTCCTTGATTCGTTCGAGTCCGGCTAAAATTTCCTGATTCAGAGTGCGCAATGATTCGTCGGCCATATTCGCCGATTTATATGCTTGAGAGTTCAAAAGAGCACGGCTGGAATATTCCGCTTGTCTGACCAACAGTTTTGTCTCAAATTCTTCTGCCATTTTCTGATGAAGGTCGGCAAGAAACAATTCGTGTTGTTTGCTTTGAACGTTTCGGCGGTATCTCTTCAAGACTCTGGAAGTTTCGTTTTCTTCTTGTACCGGTAATATTCCGACGTACGATTCGGGGATTCTCTTATACAATGTGGCAAGAAAAGCATCGCCATCTTTTTCAGCCGTTTCTTGTTGCGCTTTAAGTGTTCTATGGTCTACATGAATTGAAAAACCATTTTTCGCGAGTACTTCATTCTGGATTCTTGCAAAGTCTTTCCGTATTTCATACAGATATTTTTTGTCGTGCCATTTCGGGTCTTTAGGAGCCCCGTGTTGGCGGCGACGTTCAAAACTGGCGATTTGCTCGCCTTTTAGCGGCTTGGCTGCTCGGCGAAAATATTTACACGCAGGTCTCTCACTCGTTCTCTCCACGTCGTCGATGAGACGTTCCGAAAACATAATGTGAACGTGAGGATGGCGTTCGCCAGATAATTCTCCTACTTTGTCGTGTATCGCATAGGCATAATAGTGGTTAGCCAGATGATTAGCGATGAACTGGTCAACGATTGAGAGATTTTGCGCCAGAGTCAACTCGTTGGGCAAAGACAACTCAATTTCTTTGTATCGACGATTGCCTTTATCCTCATAGCGTGTTGCCGCCGAGAAAAATTTTTGAGGCGAGCCTTTAGCCCATTTCGGTAACTGATTGCTCTTGAAGACACAATCATCTTGACTGCTCTGAGCACCTTCCCGATTGATATAATCGGCGTGGGCATTTCCTTCTTCACGCAAGATGTATTCAGCGTGACGTTTTGCCGAAACTTTTTTTCCGCTGTTTTTAGTGTCATTCTTAACCCTTAAATGGTAGGTAGCCATGAAAAAACCTCCTTTGCCTTATTCTGGCACAAAAGGAGGCTCTCAAACTCTTATCTTTTTGTTTTTTTCGAAGGAGATTGAATTGCTCAATCATCGTAGAAAAAGTTGTATCCAATGTTTTTAGAGTGTATTTTGCAGAATAAATGCAAATCTCTTTGACAAAACGATAATAATACTGTATCCTATAGCAAAGGAGAGGACATAGAATGTTATTACAGTTTTCTTGCAGTAATCATAAATCGATAAAGGATGAGATTACTTTTTCAATGGTTGCTTCAAAAGATTCTACTAATGCTGATACGTTAAGAAAATTGAATAATGTTCGTGTCGTTCGCGTTGCTTCGATATATGGAGCAAATGGATCTGGTAAAAGTAATTTTGTCGATGCTATAGGATTCGCGAGAAATTTAATTGTAAATAGTTTGAGTCATCCGCCAGGTAGTCGCTTAATTCAATTTCCTCATAAATTGTCAAACGTGTCAGACTCCAGTAAATATGAATTCCAGTTTGCAGTAGAAGATATAAGATATGTTTATGGATTCTCAATAAAAAACGGCATTATTGATGATGAATACTTTTACTATTTTCCAAATAACAAGAAAATCAAAGTTTTTGAAAGAATTGGTATGAAAATTATTCCGGGTAACAGATACAAAAGCTCGTTTACCTTAAGCAAAGAAGTATTGAAAGAAAATAGACTTTTTTTGGCGTGCGCTGCAAACTATTCTAGGATTGCTGAGATAGAGAAAGCTTTTATCTTTTTTAGTCGTGATCTTGTTTTATATAGTGCATGTATTGATGAACCTTCTAATAACGTTTGGTATGAATATTCTATTGATTTGTTAGAAAAAAATCCTGAAATTAAAAGTGCTTTTCTTGAAATGTTAAAAATTCTAGGTACTGGCGTCATAGATGTGAGTGCTAGAACAGAAAGTATTAATTTAGATGAATTAAAGAAAAAAATTCCTGAACATATCACGAATTTCTTGCCACAAATATTAGATAATACGGTTTTCAAAAATTTTCAAGTTAAAATGATATATAACGATTTTGAAACAGATTTGATGACCGAAGAATCTACTGGAATAAAGCAATTATTTAAGGTGATTTGTCCAATAATAGACATTCTTATCAACGGAAGAGTTTTAGTCTGTGACGAAATAGAAGCTGGTTTACATGAGTCTATTGTTCATCAAATTGTGAAATTATTCTATTTTTTAATGCCAGACAAGTTCGCTCAGCTAATTTTTACAACACATGATACCAGCTTATTAGACTTAGAATTGTTTAGAAGAGATCAAATTTGGTTTACCCAATTGACTTCTGAACGTGCTACGGAACTTTATTCCCTAGTGGAAATAAAAGATGTACGTAAACATGAAAATATTGCAAAGGGATATATCGCAGGCAAATACGGAGCAATACCTATGCTGAATAAGGCTTTCGTCGAAAATATTAACCCTTTAAGGACAAAAGCGTCATGGCAAAAAGAAATTTAGATTTATCGTCCAGAAAAGAACGTACACGCGAAATTATACCCGTAAAAGTTTTTGACATAAAAGAAATAAAAAACCATTTTCAAGAAAGTCTTCAAGACATTAAAAATAAGTTTTCATTTGCTTCTGAGTTACTTGAAACGGGAAAATCCGAAGAGGCGCAAGATGTCTGGAGGACACAAATTGTATTTCTTGAAAGTGCTTTTGATTTCTATATGCATGAAATTGTTAAGTTGGGCATAGTCAGCATTTTTAACTCTGATTGGGATTTCAAAACAGAAAAGTATAAAAATTTACCATTCTCTATGAGTTATCTTGAAAGAGCTATATCAGACAAAGAAGGAGACCGTTGGCTGAAAGATTGGATAAATGAAAGATACTGTTCTATGACATTAATGGCACATGAAAATTTGAAGAATGTTTGTAACCTATTGGGGCTAAATCTATCAACTATTGCTGATAGTGTCTTTTATGAAAGAGATGACGATACTCCTACTTGTAATAAGCTAAAAAATTTTATGGATAATTTATATAGTCGACGTAATCAAATAGCCCATCAGTCGGATAGAAGAATGGAAGACGCTGTAAAAGAAAAAATTGAGGAGTCTGATGTAAAAAACTACATCGAAAAAATGAAAAAAATTGTAGATGCTATCTGTAATGAAATTGAACAAAAAAGTAACTCAGATTGATATTGGAGAAATTATGCCGACACTTAATTGGATTGGAAAAGACAAAGTTGTCAATCACGCCGCCGCTGCGCCTTTTCATGTCCTCGAATATAAATACAACTTCGGCGGAGAATCTGAGAACAAAATTATTCACGGAGATAATTTACTCGCGCTAAAGTCGCTCCTGCCCGAATACGAAGGGCGCATCAAGTGTGTCTACATTGACCCGCCATACAACACCGGCAACGAAGGTTGGATTTACAACGACAAAGTCAATTCCCCACAAATTAAAAAATGGCTCGGCGAGGTTGTCGGAAGAGAAGGCGAAGATTTATCCCGACATGATAAATGGCTCTGCATGATGTACCCCCGCCTCAAGCTCCTAAAAAAATTACTCGCGGACGACGGCGCGATTTTTATTTCCATTGACGACAACGAGCAAGCCAACTTGAAACTCATCTGCGACGAAATTTTTGGTGCACAGAATTTTTGTGCGTGTATAGTTTGGAACTCTACCAAATCCGTTACAAATACTGCGTTAATCTCCGTATCACACACATACAATCTGGTTTATTTCAAAAACATAGATTATTGGGTTAGAAATCGCATAAAGTTTCGCTTGCCCGACGTTGAGACTGGTTTCTCGAATCCCGACAACGACCCACGTGGTGCGTGGAAAGCTGATCCATTTCAAGTTGGAGGTTGGAGACCAAATCAGCAATACGAGATTGTAAATCCCAACACAGGAAAAATTTATAAGCCAAATTCAGGTTGTAGCTGGAAAAACGATTACGAACACTTCAAACTATTGCTTGAGGACAAAAGAATAATTTTCGGAAAGAAAGGTACCAGCGGTCCGCAACGAAAAAGATTTTTCAGTGAAGCTATTCAACGTGGACGAGTTGCTAAAACTTGGTGGGATGATGTTGAGACTACAACCAATGGCACACAAATGCTGAAAAAAATTTTTGGCGAGAGTATCTTCGATAATCCTAAACCTGTCAGCTTAATAGAAAAAATTTTACAATTAGCGACAGACAAAAATTCAATCGTTCTGGATTCGTTCGCAGGTTCCGGCACCACCGCTCACGCCGTCTTAAATCTCAACGCACACGACGGCGGTACCAGAAAATTTATCCTTGTCGAAATGGAAGACTACGCCGAAACTATCACTGCCGAGCGCGTGCGCCGCGTCATTCAAGGTTACGGACAGACAGCGGGCACAGGCGGCAGTTTCGATTTCTATGAAGTCAGCGAGCCACTTATGATTCAAGGCAACCTCAATGAGAATATCGACGTTGAAAAAATTCATGCCTATATTTGGTACACTGAAACTCATACGCAATATAAAAATCCGTCTGCCAACAATCCCGCTTTCTTAGGCAACTTCAATGGCACGGCTATTTATTTTCACTATAAGCGAGATCAGCGGACGATTTTGGACGCGACCTTCTTACGCACGATTGAGCAACGAGCTGATAGATACTTAATTTATGCCGACGAATGCGGACTTGACGAGGAATTCATGCTAAGGAACTCTATCACTTTCAAAAAAATTCCTCGCGATATTAAACGGCTTTGGAGTGACGATTTATGATTCTCAAGGATTATCAAGCTCTGGCAATTAAAAATCTTGAAGACTTTCTACTGTTGCTCGACGCAAATAAATCTATCAGCAAATCTTTCAAAGAATTTTGGTCGGCGCGTGACGTAAAAGCTAGACCGCCTTATCAGAACAATATCCCGCGA
>ODAJ012158743.1_pt1 | contig 13175 bp, 10 predicted proteins | sample 1539241 | NCBI WGS metagenome assembly ODAJ01 (sample SAMN02144231, study PRJEB22623) | gut metagenome | biome: sheep rumen | host: Ovis aries | place: New Zealand | reverse complement strand
CCGGGCGATGTCCCCTGGGTTCCCAAGCCGTTCTATTCCGGCACCTATCCGGGCAGCCCGATGAACTACGACAACAATTCCGATCCGGCCATGAGCCTCATCTACGAGTCCACCGACTTCCTGAAACTCAAGAACGTCACCTTCAGCTACGACCTTCCCGCCTCTGTCACCAAGAAGCTCCGCCTCAACAGCCTGCAGCTTTTCGTGGATGCCTACAACATCTTCACCCTGACGCCTTACGGCGGTTACGATCCCGAGTCCATCGGCAACGACCGCGGTCTCTATCCGCAGTCCAAGAGCATCAGCGGCGGTATCAAGCTTAATTTCTAAAGAACACAGACCATGAAAAATATCAGATTCATTGCAGCATGCCTGGCGGTGGCACTTCTGGCCGCCTCGTGCGACAGCCTGCTCGATATCAGCACCAAGCACGCATTGGACGAGAGCAGGATCCGGACGGAAGAAGGTTGCGAAGGCCTGATCGTAGGGGTCTATGACCTCATGCAGAGCCCGCTCTATACGGCAAGGGACCTCACCTGCCTGCCCGATGTCATGGGTGACAACCTGCAGCCGACGCCCGGCGCCAGCCGGTACAACCGGCAGTACAATTTCATTCCACGCTACCACATGGACATCTGGGATGCAGCCTATGAGCAGATCGAATCGCTCAACGAGGCCCTGGAGATCCTCACCACGCTCCCGGAAACCGACAACGCCAAAGCCCTCAAGGGGGAAGCCCTTTTCCTGCGGGCCTACAACTACTTCTATCTCGCTTCGGTTTACGGCCGGATGCCCGGGCACGAAGTGGGCGGCTTCAATCTCTGCGTTCCGCTGATCAAGGCGCCTTTCTTCAACAACTCGGACAACATCGCTGAAAGCACGCTGGTGGCCAGGGATCCTGTCGAAAGTGTATGGAAAGCCATCTCCGACGATTTGGACGCAGCCTACGAGTGCCTTTCGAAGGCAAAGCCGACCGGTTCTGTCTATCGGGTCTCCGCCATCACGGTAAAGGCCTTCCAATCGCGGGTCTATCTGTATAAGGGCCAGTGGCAGGAGGCGGTCAGTGCGGCCGACTATGTCATCAACAACGCCGGAATCGAACTCTACGGCGGAACCTATACCGATATCTTCTCAAAGGGCCGGGAATCCATCTGGCAGTTGCATTTCACCGAAACCGAGAGCCTCGCCTCCTCTTCGCTGCACTCGATGTACGGAACGGTTGACAACGGCAACCGCGATGCGGAAGGCTACGGCGACGGCAAGGGAGCCGGCGACGCGCAGCTTTCCGTCACCCCCGATTTCATTGCATTGATCGACATGGAGAACGACAGCCGGGCGGGCGCCCTGCGCAAAGTGCACTTCAACGGGCAGAACCTGTGGTGGTCCACCAAATTCAACAGCTGGGGCGGCCAGTTCGGCCTCGATGACATTCCGATCATCCGGATCGCCGAGATCTACCTCAACCGGGCGGAAGCCTATGCTCATCTGAACAATGCCGCCAAGGCCCGCGCCGATGTCGATCTGCTGCGCCAGAAACGGGGCATCGGCAGCACCGACGTCCCCGACTCGGGCCTCCTCGAAGAAGTGCTCCTGCAACGCAGGATCGAACTCGCCTTCGAAGGACACCGCTTCTTCGACCTGAAACGTCTCGGTATGGACATTGCCCGCCCTGCCGGCATGCCCGTCATCCCCTATGACGACTACCGCGTGGTAGCCTGCATCGGAACTTCCGAACTGGATGTAAACAAACTTCTCGTGAACAACCCCGGCTATTAACAGACAAGCATCATGAAAAACAGAATCCTCATACTACTGGCTGCCTCGCTGGCCGTTCTTGCAGCCTGCCAGGAGCAGGACTGGACTTACCAGGGAGAGCAGTTCTTCGAATACAGCCCCTACGAAAACGGGCAGAGCTTCAGCGGCGGCCTGTTCTCGAAAGAGAACGCCGTCGTGGGCGACGATGCCATCTGCGTGCAGCTGATCGCACATTCCGACGCCCCCGTCACCGTCAACTACCGCATCGCGGATGAGATCTACTATCTCAGAAACCAAAGCACCTACGTAGCCGAAGTCCCGGGCGGAATGAATCCCGCAGACGTGGACACCCTCCGGACCGAAGCCATTTACGGAGAGCAATACGAAATCCTCTCGAGTGGCTTTGACAAGACTTCGATGCGGGGTTCGCTCCTCATCCCGGCCGGCGAATATTTCGGACGCATCAACCTCAGCATGAAGGTCAAGGCGGGCGCCTCCTTCTACATGGTCCTCGAAGATTCCCCGGACTGCCGGGCCAACAGGCCTACCTCCATCCTCCGCTATACGCTGGCACCCGACAAGGTCTTCTACTTTGAAGAGAGCTTCCTCCAGAGCATCCCGTCATCCTGGCAGATCCTCGACAAGGACGGCGACGGCTACTGCTGGGAATTCTATAAGCGCGGCGCCTGCTCCGATTCCTACCTAAGTTCGCCCGGTGCCCTGAGTCCGGAAAACTACCTCATCTCGCCCAAGTTCTCCATCGGGAAACGGGCGCAGGTAATGCTCGAATTCACCCTCGAAACCGGTTCGAAGAGCTATTCCGAAGAAGCGTACCGCGTCATCATTTCGGAATCGCCCATCACGCTGGACAACTGCCGTGACGCCACCATCGTCCAGGACTGGAAGGTCCTCGACAGTTCTTACTACGACGGTGTCACCGAGCAGATCGACCTGTCGGCCTATGCCGGAAAGGATGTCTATCTGGGCATCGTCCACGGAAACTGCACCGACCAGAAGTTCCTCTGGCTCTATAATCTGATCGTGTATGGCATGTAAACCCGACGAACGCCTCACGCAGCTGTTCCTCGAGCTGACGCGCATCGATGCGGTTTCATCGCAGGAACTTCCCGTGGCGGAGTACATCATGGACTTCGTCGGGAAGCTGGGACTGGAAGCCAGCATGGATGATGCAGCCAAGCTTTCGGGCGGCAATGCCGGCAATGTCATCGTGCCCATCCTGGGCGGCGGGGATTTCTTCCTGGCCGCCCACATGGACACGCCGCGCTCCACGGCCGGCCTGAAGCATTGTTTCCACGCCGACCGCATCAGCTCCGACGGCACCACCCCGCTGGGCGTGGACGACCGGGGCGGCGTTGCCGAAATCCTCTACGCTGTCGAAAGAGCTGCCAAAGCCGGCACCCTCCAGCCCGCCACGCTGCTCTTCTCCGTATGCGAGGAAACCACGATGGCCGGGTCTCTCTCCTACAAACCGGCACCCGGGATCAAGTACGGTTTCGTGTTCGATTCCTTCATGCGTCCGGGAAACTTCGTCCAGGCTACCTGCGGGATGATCCAGTTCGTTTTCCACGTCAAAGGCAAGAGCGCCCACGCCGGCATCGCGCCTGAAAACGGGGTCAACGCCATCCGGATCGCGGCGGAAGCCATCACCGGATTCCCCTTCGGCTGGCGCGGCCGGATGGCCAACGCCAATATCGGGGTGATCCGCGGCGGGACCGGAACCAACGTGGTCTGCGACGACGTATTCCTCAAAGGCGAGATCCGCAGCGCCTCCCGTGAAGAGGGAGAAGCCTGCCTCCAGGGGATCGTCGAACACTTCCGCCGGACCTGCAGCAAGTACGGCGGTTCCCTCGACGTGGAATGGGAATGGGACTTCCGTCCCTACGAGATCCGGGAAGACGACATCCCTTACAAGCGTTTCGCCAGGGCGGCTGCCGCCTGCGGGCTGGAGGCAGTCCCCCAGCCCACCATGGGCGGTAGCGACGCAAACACCTACAACCACACGGGGCTCAAGGCCATCAACCTGGGCGTAGGTGCCCAGAACCCCCACGGGAACGATGAATTCATATTGTACGAAGACCTCCAGAAGGCCTCCGACATTGCTTATTACCTACTAACCGAAAAACAATGAAAGCGCTGAATCTCTTTTTCATCTTTGCACTCGGACTCCTGATCTCCGGCTGCACGAACAGTTTCGCCTACATGCCCGAGGATATCGACGGGCAGGGCACGCTTGTCATCCAGGGCGGCGGCGACCGCCATCCCGACATCGTGAAGGCCATCATTGAAAACGCCGGAGGCGCCGCTTCCAAGATCCTGGTTGTTCCCTTCGCCAGCGCCTATGCGGCCGAAGTCGGCCCCGAACAGGCCAAGGAATTTTCGGACGCGGGCTGCCCGTCCGCTTCTTATATCCTCTGCGACAAAGACAAACTGGACGACCCGGAAAACATGGAAAAACTCCGGGGCGTCACCGGGATCTTCTTCTCGGGCGGCGACCAGAACCGGCTCGTGGAATATCTGTCCGGGACGAATTTCCTGGAGGCGATCCGCCGCCTCTACAAAGGGGGCGCCGTGGTTGCCGGTACCAGCGCCGGAGCGGCCGTGATGAGCGAAATCATGCTGACGGGCAGTGCAACGCCCGGCAATTCGGACGAATTCAACTATTTCAAGAAGGGCGCCGTGGAAACGTCCACCGGCTTCGGCTTCCTGAAGAGCATCGTCATCGACCAGCATTTCGTGGCCCGCAAACGGCAGATACGGCTCTTGAACGTGCTTATGGACAATCCCGGCTACCGGGGCATCGGCATCGACGAGGCGACGGCCATCGTCGTCAAGCCCGACAACACGATGAGCGTCGTCGGTGCGAGCAAAGTGATGCTGTTCGAGCCCATGGCCGACAATTCCTACAAGCTGACCATCCTCTCCCCCGGCGAGAGCTGCAAACTCTGACGCGCCATGAAAGCGCTGCGACTTGAAAAACGCAAAGTCAAGATTCCGCACACCTTCGTCATCATCTGTTCGATGATTCTGCTGTGCGGGGTCTTGACCTGGTTCGTGCCGGCCGGGCAGTTCGACCACCAGGAGGTGGTCGTCAACGGATCCACGCGGGATATCATCGTCCCGGGGTCCTATCACCCTGTGGAGCAGGCGCCCCAGACCTGGCAGATCTTCGGCGCCTTCCTGAAGGGATTCCAGATGCAGGCGGCCATCATCGCCTTTGTGCTGATCATCGGCGGTGCCTTCCAGATCATGAACAGCAGCAGGGCCATCGACTTCGGGATCATGGCCTTCCTGCGGAAATCGCGGCAATGGGAATCGAAGGGGCTGATGCGCAGAATCGGCGTCGGCCCCGTCGTGATCATCGCCACGATGATCATTTTCAGCCTTTTCGGAGCGATCTTCGGCATGAGCGAGGAGACGCTGGCTTTCGTCATCATCTTCGTGCCGCTGGCCATCTCGATGGGCTATGACTCCATCACCGGCCTGCTGATGGTCTATGTTGCCGCCCACATCGGCCTTTCCGGCGCCATCTTCAATCCCTTCACCATCGGCATCGCCCAGGGGCTCTCGGGCCTCCCGCTCTTTTCGGGCTTCGAATACAGGGCGTTCATCTGGCTGATCCTGACGATCCTGATCATCATCGTTACGCTGGTCTATGCGGCCCGGGTCAAGCGCAATCCGAAGGCCTCGCCCATGTATGAGCTCGACGCTTACTGGCGGGGACGCAGCGAAGAAGCCGCCACGACGCAGTTCAAGGCTGAAACGCCGCGTGCCGGCTGGATCACCTTCGCCCTGGTCAACGGCGTCCTCATCCTCTTCTCGGTCTTCTATCCGATGACCACCATGAAGGTGGGTGAATCGAGCTTCACGTTCCCCTGGGTCCCGGTCCTTACCGCCCTGCACGCCCTGCTCGGATTCTTCCTGCTCAGAAAGTCCTGTCTCTACTATGTGCTTGAAATCCTGATGATGACCATCCTTTTCCTGGTGGTCGGCGTCCTGGGGCACGGCTGGTATGTGATGGAGATTTCCGCCCTCTTCCTGGCGATGGGCCTCATCTCCGGCTTCGCCATGGGCTCCAACGCGAGCCAGGTCGCCCAGGAATTCATCGCCGGTGCCAAGGACATCATCACCGCGGCACTCATCGTGGGGCTGGCCGGCGGCATCATCATCGTCCTGCAGGACGGCCACATCATGGATACGATCCTCTATGCCCTGGCGGGCACGATGGAAGGAAGCGGAAAGGGAACCACGGCCTCGCTGATGTACCTCATCCAGACCTGCCTGAATCTCTTCATCCCTTCCGGTACGGCCAAGGCGGCGCTGACGATGCCCATCATGGCCCCCTTCTCCGACATCGTGGGCCTGTCCCGGCAGACCACGGTCCTGGCCTACCAGCTCGGCGACGGTTTCACGAACATGATCACGCCCACCTCGGCCGTGCTCATGGGAGCCCTGGGCATCGCGAAGATACCCTATGACATCTGGTTCAAATGGTGGTGGAAGATCCTCCTGCTGTTCATGCTGCTGGGGCTGGCCTTCCTCCTGCTGAGCGTCGCCATCCCCCTCAACGGTTTCTAGATTTCAGGATGGGCGGCCATCATACCCGCCGCCCATGCCTTGAACTCCGACCAGCGGTAGTAAGGACCGCTGACAGGAGTCAGCTGCGGCAGCGCAGCTTCCACTTCATTCAGCATGAGCTTGAACAGGATGTCGCCCTGTCTGTTCTGATAGAAGACGAACAGGAGCGTCGCCGCCATCGGGACGTTGTAGCTCTGGAACCAGTACTTGACCTCGGAGGCATGCTTCGGAATCGTCCCGCAGCCATTCACATTGATCAGGCACAGGAAGGCCTCGAAGACATAGTCGTGGCCGAATCGGAGGTCCGCGGCCCGGTCCGGATCGTCAAAGGCCGCTTCCGCCTTGGCGATGACATCCTCCAGCAGCGGGATATTCTGGTAGCGGGCCGTCAGGTCGAAGTGCCAGGAGTAATAGTTCAGGGCCTCCCACAGGTTGACGAACTGGCTGTTCGTGATCAAGTCGTCGAACAGCGGCCGCTCTTCGTAATTGTGATAGCCGCCCAGCAGGGAATACAGTTCCGTGACGAAAGCCGTCCGGCCCCCTTCGAATTGCGAAGGAAACGCGGTGTCGGTGAAGATGCGTCCCAGGATCCCTTCGTAGTCGATGAAACGTTCGTTGAAATGGGCGACGGATTCGATATGGGAGAAATCGCCGGTCTGGAAGGTACGCTTCAGTGCCTTGGGCGCACTGGTCGGCGTGACGACAGGCAGGCCCGTATGGGTGGAACTCTGATAGAACTGCAATTTCGGATTCTTTTCCTTCAGGCTCAGGCAGAATGAATTCATGCTGACGATGCTGCGCGGGGCCGTGGATACGATGGCGTCAACCGTACGCGCCTTGCGGAAGACTTCGGGGAACTGCCCGTAAACCCAGGCGGCAATCCGCCGGTGCTGTTCCCAGCCGAGCGGCGTCAGGTCGCCGGTGTTGATGAGCGGCGTGGGATAGAACGCCTCGAACTTCTCGTAGAAATCTTCCCCGCGCGGGGTAAGCTTTCCTGCCTCGTGGGCAGCCGACAGCACTTCGTGCAGCAGGGTATAGGTCTTCGAATTCCAGGCATAGCGGGATCCGTGGCGACCATAGTGGCTGATATAGAAAGGCTTGTACCCCTTCGGAGACGGTGTGGGAGCGGGAACTTCAAAACGGTGGGGTCCTTCCATGCCGGCCGCCTTGCGCGGATCCGACATGACTTGCTCCAAAACGTCGTGCTGCTGGGCGAAGGCCCAGCAGCAGACGAATAAAAGGATCAGAGAGAGTCTCAGCCGCATTTTCAGAAGTTTTCGGCCTTCAGCTCAAAGTAAGACTGCGGATGTGCGCAGACCGGGCAGACTTCCGGCGCTTTCTTGCCGACCACCACGTGGCCGCAGTTGCGGCAGACCCAGATGCAGTCGCCCTCGCGGGAGAACACCACCGCGTCCTCAATGTTCTTCAGGAGCTTGCGATAACGCTCTTCGTGGTGCTTCTCGATGGCGCCGACCATTTCGAACTTGTCGGCGATCTCGTCGAAACCTTCCTCGCGCGCTTCCCGGGCCATGCGGGCGTACATGTCGGTCCATTCGGCATTCTCACCGGCTGCAGCAGCAGCGAGGTTCGCCGTCGTGGTGGGGATGTCACCGCCGCACAGGTACTTGAACCAGAGTTTCGCATGCTCGCGTTCGTTGAGCGCCGTCTCCTCGAAGATGGCTGCGATCTGCTCGTAGCCTTCCTTCTTGGCCTTGGATGCGAAATAGGTGTATTTGTTGCGGGCCTGCGACTCGCCGGCGAAAGCTTCCATCAGGTTCTTTTCGGTCTTGGTGCCTTTGAGTCCCTTCGGGGCGCATTCGATGAACTTGCTCTTGGGAGCCTTGCATTTGGGGCACTTCTCAGGTGCCGAGTCACCTTCGTGGACATAGCCACAAACGGTGCAGACGAATTTTTTGCTCATATCAGATGTTATTAAGTGTTTTAGATAAGAAATCCCGCACAAAATAGTGATTCCGCCGCTATTTTCCAAAAATTTGCGATATTTGTATCAAATACCACCCTGAAATCATGCGCCCTTCACTGACCATCTTGGCGGCGGCCCTGCTCTGCCTGACCGCCTGCACGGGAAAAGTTCCCACCCAGGAAGAATTGGGAACCCGGCACGGAGACCCTTCGGAAAAGATCCTGCTGGCCTATGTTTTCCGGATGAACGACCTGCCGGATGCCACGTATCTGACGCACATCAACTATGCCTTCGGCCACGTCAACGACAGTTTCGACGGGGTCCGGCTCGACAAGCCGGAAGAGCTGCGGCGCCTGGTCGGCATCCGCCGGACCTACCCGCACGTGAAGATCCTCCTGTCCATCGGCGGCTGGGGCAGCGGCAATTTCAGCGAGATGTGCGCGGATGAAGGCCGCCGGACGGCCTTTGCCCGGGACTGCCGGCGCGTCGTGGACGAATTCAAGCTGGACGGCATCGACATCGACTGGGAATATCCGGGCGTAACGGCTGCCGGCATCTCCGCCTCCGAAAACGACGTTGACAACTATACGCTGCTCATGCGCGACATCCGCGCCGCCATCGGCCCGGACAAGCTGCTGACCCATGCCACGGCCGGTTCGGGCAAGTTCTACGACTTCGCGGCGCTGGACGCCTATCTGGACTGGACCAATGTCATGTCGTACGACCTGGGACACGCCCCCTACCACAATGCCCCGCTCTACCCGTCCGCCCTGCTTGAGCCCAACTCCCTGTCCGTATCGGAATGCATCCAGGCCCATCTCGACAAGGGCATTTCCCCCGACAAACTGGTGCTGGGCCTGCCTTTCTACGGCCGGGGCAAGGAAGGCTTCCCCCGGGGTGTGGACCCGACCAAGGCCCACCTGCTGCCCGGATTCACCTATCACTGGGACAGCGAATCGCAGGTCCCCTACCTGACGGAAGACGCCACCGGCGCGTTCGCCTTCGGCTATGACGATGAGAAATCGCTGCGCATCAAGGCACAATACGCCCTGGACAACGGGCTCAAAGGCGCCATGTACTGGGCTTACAACGGCGACAACGCGGCGGGCGACATGCGCCGCACCGTGTACCAGACCCTCAACGGCACCCTGCCGACACCCGGCCTGCGCCAGCGTTAAGCGCCGGAACTGTTTCTACCTATTTCTGAAGCACGAGCAAGGCCCAGTCGTCGGTGACGCGGCGGCCGGTTTCGGCCAGGCCGAGTTTCGCGGCGGCTTCGAGGAGCATCGGGATGTCCGCCTCATAGAACCCGCTCAGGAAAATCCGGCCGCCCTGGGGCTTGAGGGCGCGGACATACGAGGCCATGTCGGCAAGCAGGATATTGCGGTTGATATTGGCCAGCACATAGTCGTACTGGCCGCGGATCAGGACCGAAGCGTCACCGCAGACGGTAATGATCTTGTGGGGCACCCGGTTGCGGCGGGCATTGGCCTGGGCCGATCGCACGCAGGTCGGGTCGATATCCACGGCGTGGACCGGCACGGCGGCACCGAGTTTGGCCGCCACGATGGCCAGGATGCCGGTCCCGCACCCCATGTCGAGCACGGCCTTTCCCCGAAGGGCTTTCCCCTCGGCGAGCAACTGCCCGATCATCATCGAAGTGGTCTGGTGATGGCCGCTGCCGAAACTCATCTGCGGGTTGATGACGACATTGATCCGCGTCCGCGGGAGATCCTTGTGGTAGGGCGCCCGGACCGTCACCTGGCCGTCCACGACGACCGGCTCGAAATCGCTCTCCCACACGGCATTCCAATTCTGTTCCTTGACCAGTTCGACGCTGTGCGAGACCGCGAAGTCTCCCCCGTCGAATCCGCCCAGCAGGGTTTTCAGGTTCGGTTCCGAAAACTGGTCCTTCGGGATGAAGGCGTTCAGCAACGGGGCTTCGACCGTAAAACTGTCGAAGCCCAGGTCGGCGATCTCCGCCTCCACGATCTCAGCCCTTTCCTCGCTGAACGGCGTGATCTTGATATGTACGGCAATATAGTCCATGTTCAAACCACAGCCTTCGCCTAATCGGCAAAACGCATTTCATCGAACAGATAGGAGGCGTGCCCGATCTTGTCCACGATGAAGAGCAGATAGCGGATGTCCAGCGAGATGTTGCGGCAGTATTCGGGGTCGAAGACGATGTCGCTCATCGTCCCTTCCCACACGCGGTCGAAGTTGATGCCGATGAGGTTGCCGTCGGCATTGATCACCGGACTGCCGGAGTTGCCGCCGGAGGTGTGGTTCGTGGCCAGGAAGCAGACGGGCTGTTTCTCATGGCCGCCTTCGGCATAGACGTCGCGCAGGGACTGCGGGATGTTGTAGTCGAAGATATCGGGATTGTCTTTCTCGATGATCCCTTTCAGCGTGGACACGGGCCGGTAGTCGATCCCGTCGGCCGGAGAATAACCCGCCACATGTCCGTAAGCCACCCGGAGCGTGAGGTTTGCATCGGGATAGAAGACTTTGTCGGGTTCGAACTCCATCTGGCCCCGCATGTAGTCGCGGTAGGCCAGGTTGATCTCGCCGTTGAGGCGCTGGACCACAGGGCGGATGTCATCGGCGAACCAGGTGGCAAAGGCATTGGCAAGCGCGAGGGCCGGGTCGGCTGCGATGCGGTCGATATCGGCAGGCGTCAGGGCAAGGACCTTCGCCTTGTCGGTAAACAGCGAGCGGGCATAGATCTCATCGCGCCAGGCCGCCAGGCTGCCATGGGCCGCCAGCTGTTCCTTGAAGTAGGCCGGCTTGAAGGTATCCGGCATGTTCTCGTCAAAGGCCTGCAGCATCGCCACGAAAATCTCTTCGTCGATCGGCTGGTAATAATCCTTGAAGAAGGTTTCGGCAAGGTCTTCGACCGGACGGTCGGCACGGAGGCGGCCCTGGACGTTCGTGGCGAAAGTCAGGAGCTCGACCGCGCGCACCGTCTCGGTGTTGTACTCGCTGGCCAGATAGTAAGGATTCCGCAGGGCATAGAGCGAATCGAGGCGCTCCACGAGACCGTCGTAGCGGGTGCCTTTCGCCCATTCCTTGAAACGGGCCTCATAGGCTTTCTTCGCGGCCACGGTACCCAGGCGCTTGATGCCGCCCGACTCACCCTGCCATTTCTTCCAGGCATTGGCCACGGATGCGAATTTCGACGAATACTGGATGCGCACGGCCTGCGACTGCATCATGTATTTCTTCTGGATGTCGAGCCGCTTGGTCCGGAGCGCAATCTTCTGCGGGTCAGAGACCTCGCCCACATAGCGGACCTCTTCGGCCGTCACATACTCCTTCGTGCTGCCGGGGCAGCCATAGACGAAGGTAAAGTCGCCCGGATTCACGCCGGCGCGGGAAATGCGGAAGAAGCGTTTGGGGCGGTACGGCACATTGTCGGGCGAATAGTCGGCCGGTTCGTTGTCCTTATCGGCATAGATGCGGAAAATGGAGAAGTCGCCGGTGTGGCGGGGCCACATCCAGTTGTCGGTCTCGCCGCCGAACTTGCCGATGGAGGACGGCGGGGCGCCCACCAGACGGACATCGCGGTACACCTTGTACACGAAGAGGAAATACTGGTTGCCGTAGTAAAGGGCTTCGACGCGGGCGCTGAGGCCCTTGCCGGCCTGGGTCACCTGCTTGACCAGTTTTTCCGTATTCTTCCGGATCAGCGTGTCGCGGCGGGCTTCGCTCATGTTGGGCTTATAGCCTTTCAGGATAATGCCGGTAACGTCTTCCATCCGCTCGAGGAAGCTGACTGTCAGACCTTTGTTCGGCAGTTCCTCGGCCTTGGACATGGCCCAGAAACCGTCTTTCAGGTAGTCGTGTTCCACACTGCTGTGCCGCTGGATATAGCTGTAGCCGCAGTGGTGGTTGGTCAGCAGCAGGCCTTCGTCCGAGACCAGTTCGCCGGTGCAGCCGCCGCCGAACAGGAGGACGGCATCTTTCAGCGAAGCCTGGTTGACACTGTAGATATCTTCCGCCGTAAGCCGGAAACCGTTCTGCTGCATGTCCCCGATACGCTGTGAGATCAGGGCCGGCAGCCACATGCCCTCGTCAGCCCGCAACGGGGCCAGGTTGACGAGGAGCAGGATTGCGACGAGGAGATGGATGCGTTTCATACTAGAAGCACTTAGCGATGGCGATGAAGTCGTCGGCCTTGAGGGAGGCGCCGCCGATCAGGCCGCCGTCGATGTCGGGGCAGGCGAAGAGTTCCTTGGCATTGGACGGCTTGCAGCTGCCGCCATAAAGGATGGCCATATTTTCGGCGTAGTCTTCGCCAAAGTGGGCGCAGACCGTCTGGCGGATGAACGCGTGCATTTCCTGTGCCTGTGCGGCCGTTGCGGTGACACCGGTGCCGATGGCCCAGACCGGTTCGTAAGCGATGGTGATCCGCTTGAGCTCGGCCAGCGTCAGGCCGAAGAGCACCGAAGAGATCTGTTCGCTGACGACATCGAAGTGCCGTCCCTCTTCCCGTTCGCTGAGCGTCTCACCCACACAGTAGATCACCCGCAGGCCGTTCTCCATGGCCAGCGTGATCTTCTTGACCAGTTTCTCGGCATTCTCGCCGTAATACTGGCGGCGCTCGGAGTGGCCGAGGATCGTGTAGGCGCAGCCGGCGCTTTTCAGCATTGCGGCCGAGACTTCTCCCGTAAAGGCTCCTTTCGGCTCATCGGCGCAGTTCTGGGCCGAGAGCGCGACCGGGCTGTCCCCGAGAATCTGCGCGACGCAGGTCAGGTGGGTGAACGGCGGGGCGATGATCAGCTTGACGCCTTCCGGAATTTCATTTACTTTTGCGACAATGGCTTTGGCCAGTTCTGCACCTTCGGCAACCGTGGTATTCATCTTCCAGTTGCCGGCTACGATTTTCTTTCTCATT
>ODAJ012179478.1_pt1 | contig 13176 bp, 9 predicted proteins | sample 1539241 | NCBI WGS metagenome assembly ODAJ01 (sample SAMN02144231, study PRJEB22623) | gut metagenome | biome: sheep rumen | host: Ovis aries | place: New Zealand | reverse complement strand
TGTGTGAATTGCCGCGCCAAATGCGCCACGGCGACTTGTCGCGCGTGTGGCAAGGTAATTTGCCGCCCCCATGGAAAGCGATGCAGAAATGGACGAAATAACGCACGAAATTACAATGATGTTCGTTTCAACGGATGCAAAGAACAGTCCCGCAATCAATCCGGTAAGTGATACGATTGCATCGTGCATGCCTAAAATAATAGCGGCGCGTTGTCGATTTGTCATAGCAATTTATATTTTATACTTTTTAAAGATTTTCAACAAGCATATTTTCCGTGGTTTTTTGTTGCATTTGGTAAAAAATGTTCTATGATTCGGATATTCGGAGAGAGCAGACATATAAAGGTAAAACAAAATGAAAAAGATTTTTGCTCTGTCCATTATGGGTATTTTGGCGGCGACATGCGCAAACGCCGACTATTATGAAACATATACAAATAATTGTGATATGAACGCTATGCGTGCGGAATTGAACCGCGCTGTTGCGGAAAATCGCGCTGTTATCACGAAAATCACATGTGAAAATACGGTTGCCGAACCAGTCGTGGTTGCAGAACCGGCGCCAGTTGTGGCCGACGATGCGCCATGTGGCGAACCATTTGAACGCGTTGTTAATCGTGAATACTTTGTTCGCGAAACAGTGCAACAGTATAAACCAGTTGTTCATTATGAACCAGCGGGCACATACACAACAACCCGTGCAGTTTGTGGTGATACAGGTTGCTAAGATTTGTCAGGCGAAAAGACATTTTATCTTGTCGGTGGACCAAATGGCAGTGGTAAAACCACATTTGTTCGCCAGATTCTTTCAACGAAAGGTATAGATGTTTTGGATGCAGATAATGTCGCAGCAATAAAACAAATATCAAATATTGATGCGGCGCGTCAATTGTTGAACGAAGATTTGCCCCACATGTTAAAGTCGGGGCGTTCTTTTGTTTTGGAATCAACGTTGTCTGGAACGTATGATACGCGTGTTGTCAAGATGGCGCGTGATTTAAAATACTATGTTAATTTTATATTTGTGTTTCTTGACTCGGTGGAACAAAACATAGAACGTGTCGCCAAACGTGTTCGTGCCGGCGGGCATAATGTTGATGTTGATATTATCCGTCGTCGTTATGAAAAATCGTTGCATAATTTTCACAAATTAATCCCATTGGTCGATGCGTGGCATTTGTATTATAACGGCAACGAAGGTGTTGCGTGCAATGTTGCCAACGGAACAAGTATGACAATTGATATCAAAAACAAAGAATACTATGGTGTGTTTTGTGATAACTGTTTTGATGCATCTGTGCGCAGAATGATGCATTTCGTTGAGATTGGTGCCAGTAATGCACGACTTGCCGCCGAGGGCATCGGAACCAATATTCCATTCGGAATCATAGAGCAATTGATAAAGGGACAACAACGATAAAATAAGTGCTTTTTACACTTGCATTTAATTCTTATTTTTTTACAATCATTTAGCTTTATTTAAAGGAGAACTTATGAGTAACAAATGGGTTTATACATTTGGTAACGGTGCGGCCGAAGGTCGTGCTGATATGCGGAATCTGCTGGGGGGCAAAGGTGCCAACTTGGCGGAAATGAATTTGGTTGGGTTGCCGGTGCCTGCGGGATTTACTGTCACAACTGATGTTTGCACATATTATTATGATCACAATCAAACATATCCATCTGATTTAATGGACCAAGTGCATGCAGGTATTGCACATATCGAAAGTATCATGGGCAAAAAGTTTGCTGATATGAACAATCCTTTGTTGGTGTCGGTGCGTAGTGGTGCGCGTGTTTCTATGCCAGGGATGATGGACACTGTTTTGAATTTGGGTTTGAATGATGAAACAGTAAAGGCTTTGGCAAAGTCCGCAAACAACGAACGTTTTGCATATGATTCATATCGTCGTTTTATTATGATGTTTAGTGATGTTGTGTTGGGTGCTGATATTGATTTGTTCGAACACACACTGGAACGTATGAAGGAAGACAAGGGATACAAAGTCGATACAGAATTGACTGCGGATGATTTGAAAGAACTGGTTGAAAAGTTCAAAGAAATCGGTGTCAAAATTGGCAAGGTTTTCCCACAAGATCCATGGGAACAGTTGAAATTGGGTATTGGCGCAGTGTTCGGTTCTTGGATGAGCAAAAAGGCAATCACATATCGTAAATTGAATAATATCCCAGGTGATTGGGGAACCGCCGTTAATGTCCAAGCAATGGTATTCGGTAATTCCGGTGATGATTCCGCAACGGGTGTATGTTTTTCACGTGACCCAGCAACCGGTGAAAACAAATACTATGGTGAATATCTGATTAATGCCCAAGGCGAAGACGTGGTTGCTGGTATTCGCACCCCACAGCCGATGAGCAAAGATAATTCCGGCCGTCAATCACTGGAAGAAACAATGCCAGATGTTTATAAACAACTGTGCGATGTTCGTGAAAGATTGGAAAAGCACTACAAAGACATGCAAGATATGGAATTCACAATCGAACATGGAAAATTGTGGATGTTGCAGTGCCGTAATGGAAAACGCACCGCAGCCGCGGCTGTTCGTATGGCGGTCGAAATGGTCGAAGAAGGATTATTGACCAAAGAAGAAGCAATTTGCCGTGTCGGTGCAGACCAGTTGAATCATTTGTTGCATCCAATGTTGGATCCAAAAGCGGAAAAGAAAGTTATCGCAACAGGACTTCCAGCATCCCCTGGTGCAGCGGTGGGTATGGCGGTCTTTAATGCCGAAGATGCAGAAAAATGGGCGGCCGAAGGCAAGAAGGTTATGCTTATCCGTGTTGAAACATCCCCAGAAGATATCGCTGGTATGAACGCAGCCCAAGGTGTTATCACCGCACGCGGTGGTATGACATCACATGCCGCTGTGGTTGCGCGTGGTATGGGAACACCATGCGTTTCTGGTTCGCCGGACATCAAAATTGACTATGAATCAAAAACACTTAAAACAACATCGGGCGCAATCATTCACGAAGGTGATTGGGTTTCCATTGATGGTGCCAAGGGTGAAATTATCGAAGGTCAGGTTCCAACCGTGTCCGTCGAAATGACTGGTAATTTTGGAACATTGATGAAATGGGTTGATGAAATCAAAACATTGACAGTCAAAGCAAATGCCGAAACACCAAAAGACGCAAAACAGGCGCGTGACTTTGGTGCCGAAGGTATTGGTTTGGCGCGTACGGAACACATGTTCTTTGACCCAAGTCGTATTCAAGATATGCGCGAAATGATTTTGGCAGAAGATGTAGAAGGCCGTCGTGCTGCGCTGGCAAAACTGTTGCCATATCAGAAAGCGGACTTTGTTGAACTGTTCAAGATTATGGATGGTTTGCCGGTCACAATTCGTTTGATTGACCCACCACTTCATGAATTCTTGCCACACACCGAAGAAGATATTGTGGCGTTGGCGGCACACATCGGCAAGAGTGTTGAATTCGTGAAACAACGCAGTGAAGCATTAAAGGAACAAAACCCAATGTTGGGTCATCGTGGTTGCCGTCTTGCTATTACATATCCAGAAATCTGCGAAATGCAAACACGCGCGATTTTGTCTGCGGCGTTGGAATGCAAGAATGCAGGTGTGACGGTAAAACCAGAAATCGAAGTTCCATTAGTTGGTTCCAAAAAAGAAGTCGATATTGTTAAAGCCGTTATCGATGCAACAGCGGAAAGCCTGTTTGCAGAAACCGGTGACCGTATCGAATATTCTGTGGGTTCCATGATTGAATTGCCACGCGCAGCGTTGTTGGCAAATGAAATTGCGGAATCTTGTGAATTCTTTGAATTCGGAACAAACGATTTGACACAAACCACATTGGGAATGAGCCGTGATGACACAGGTAAAATCTTGGACGAATATCGCGCACGCGGTGTTTATGTCGCAGACCCGTTCGCATCGGTTGATCAGTTGGGTGTTGGTTTGTTGATTAAAGATGCAGTTGCCAAGGCACGTGCAACCAAGGGTGACAAGATTCACCTTGGCGTGTGTGGCGAACATGGTGGTGATCCAGAATCTGTGGAATTTTTCCATCGTGTTGGATTTAATTCTGTATCGTGCAGCCCGTTCCGCGTGCCAATCGCGCGTTTGGCGGCAGCACAAGCAGCGGTTAAATACCCACGCAACAAGTAATAAAAAACGCCCGTTTGGGCGTTTTTTTGTTTTTTAAAATATTTTATTTATAACGAATTTACATGTTGCACCATTGCAACCATATTTTTCATAAACACAATGTTGCTTATGCGGGCGAAACGATGCGCGTCGCGTTTGTTCGTCAAACGAAAGTGTTCATAATAAACGGAATTCATATAATTCGTCACGCTTATTTCAGCGGTTTGGCCGTCTGTGGTTATAACAATACGATTGCTAAGTGGCGCATATTGATTATACAAAGCATGCGTGTTTTTACGTTCAATGGTCGGCATAACCGGTTCCCATTTTGCAACATATGCCGATGATTTAAGCAATTTGTAAATATCGTTCGAGTTTTCAATCATTTATATACCCTTTTGCAACAATTTAACATCTGGTAAAAAAATGTCAATGTTTTATGGAAATTTATTGACGGGTGGCCAGTTTATTCCTATTATTCGGATATACAAACAAAAGGGGAAAATATGAAAAAAACATTAGTATTTGGCGTGGCGGCGATTATGGCGGCAACATCTGCGAATGCTGGGTTGTTCGATTTCTTGGGTTTGGGGCAAAAGGCTGCGGAACCAACGACATTGGCCGAAGCGTGCAACAAAGATGAAATCAGCAAATTCTGTCCAGAAATCTTGACAGGCGAAAAGACAATTCCAACTTGCTTGGTTGATAATGTAAAATCATTGTCTAAGAAGTGCGCGAATTTCGTTAAAAAATCAGTTCAAGAACAGGCCGCTGAATTAACCGGTGTGGCAAACGCCGCAGGTGATGAAGCAACAGACGCAGCAAATGCTAAAATTGCAGAAGCCAACGCCCAAGCAGCCGAAGCAAAAGCTACCGCCGAAGAAGTAAAAGCGGCAGCAAAGCAAGTCGAAGCAGATGCCAAGGAAACCGGCAGTTTGCTTAAAGGGCTGTTCAAAGCAGAATAAAAAATGCCCTTCGGGGCATTTTTTATTCTTGTATTCTTGGTGGGCCAAGCCTGTTTTCTGTCTTTACAGATTGCGCTAAAAATGTTATAATAAAGACAAACTATAATGGTGGTATGTCCAGTTTGGCATGCCAGAAAGGGCGGATTCATTGGCTTTGCATCCGCAGGAGAGTAATGAATGAAAAGACGTGATATCGCATTAGTTGCAAAAAATGCAATGGGAACCGTGTTTCTTTTGGCGGGGGCGTTTTTTGTGTGTTCTACGTTTTTATCTATGCGTGCAGTGTTGGCGGATCCGATTGCGCCGGAAATTATGCCGGTTGCGGCAAATCAATCACCGCGCAGCACGGGTGCAACAAATCGCGCGTCGGGGCGGACAACAAACCGTGGCGTGTCAAACGCAACAATCGCACGGACGACATCGGCGACGGGACGTGTCGCGGGGACAACGGGCGCATCGCGTGGGGTTGTGTCGCGTGCGACAACAAATGCCACATCGCGTGCAAATACTGCAAATCGTAATGTCGTTTCGCGTGGAACAACTTCGCGGACAACATCGCGCAATGTTGTCGCGCGAACCGCAACAACGCCATCGCGTATATCACTTACTGGTAATGCTATTCAGGGATACAAGGGCAGTGCGGCACGTGCAAATACATACACATATTTGTCCAGCAAATTATACACCGGCAATTATTCCAACATTATTGATTCCACAACGGGTTTGATTTCCGCGGATGCATATAACAACTGTATGGAATCGTATTACGCATGTATGGATGAAATCTGCACGGCACGTAATGCAGCACAACGTCGTTGCGCATGCGCCGGTCGTGTGAAAGCATTTGCCGAGGCGGAAACCGCACTTGAATCTGCGAACGAAGAATTAATCAAGGTTGCAGGTGAATTGGCATTGCTTGTCGCGAACAAGGGCAAGGATGTTTCCGATGCATTCCAATTAACCGATGCAGAAAAGGTTATGAACTGCGTTTCATGGCAGGAAGTGACACAAAGATATGGCTTAGGTTCCGAAGAAGCAATCGATTGGTGCTATGACCACCATATTTACGGTTCAAATGGCGGCCGTGTATCACAATGTTCGCAACCGGCGTATTGCAGCACTAAGGGTGCCGGTGCAAACACATTTGGATTTGATATTGCAAATATTGATGGGTCGTCGTCTGATATTATCGCGTCCCTGCAATCGTGGGCGGATGCCAAGGAACAGACACTTACCATACTTAGCAACGACGACGACAATTTGTTGAACGCGTTTGACAATTTGTCCAGCGTGGTAAGCGGGTTGGCCGGAATCGATGGCGCATTTGCGGCATCTGATACATTGAAAGATTCGCTGGCGGAAACGTGGGGTTATGAATTGTTTGAATATGCCCACAACAATGTTTGTGCGCGTGTTCTTGATTCCTGCTTTAACGGTATTTACGAAGCGTGTGGCACACCACCGTCCGGCGGACGTAAATGTGGTAACGGCGCGTCCCAATGCCCATATAACTATAACAGTGTGATTTCGGTTAATAATACCGGCACATATGAATTGAATTTCGTGACACCGAATACGGGCTATTCTTCGTCTAATTCTGCAACGTGCTTTGGTTATTCGACATCGTCGGGCGACCCATATTCATCGTTGCGTGGGCCGGTTGCCGATGCCCGTCGCAGCATTATGCAGAAATATGCGTTGGACGCGAACGCAGATTGTGATGCATATGGCGAACAACTGCGCACAACCGCACAAAACATCGGTTATCAAAAGGTTGCCGCACAACAGGCATTGCAACAGAAACGTTTGCAATTCGCTAACGAAGAACGTGACACCATTTTGTCCGAAGCTGTCACTGCCGGTTCGAACTTTGACGAATGTTTAAGCGAAATCTATGACTGCTATGAAACTCAGGCGTCAAATACGACCGCGTCGGGCGCAAAATGGACGGATGCGCGTATCAAGACATACTGTGCCCAGATTGCCAATGTGCCGCATTGCTATGAAACGATGATTTGTAATCCATCGACGGCGCAATTCCGTGCGGTTATCGACAAACAAGACAGCACAGATTGTTTGAACAGCCAGGATTACACCAAAAATACATGCCGTAATATCGTGACATTGAACGAAATCTTGCGTTCGATTTCATCGTCGCCTGCGGTGATTGCGTCGGGCGCGAACGGTGATTCCGCGGCAATGCGCGAACAGTGCTTGCTGGATAACGGTGTTGAAGCCATCCGCAGTTGGACGCGTCCAGATTAGAACCCGGCTGCAAACCAGGCAACTACTCGTGAATGTCCCGTTCCGAACGATAGCTTTATCAAAAAAGCTATTCAAACAAGAGACGGGTCTGGTTGGGGTGTTTGTGTTCCAACAGAATGCAAGGCGGGGTATCTGTTAAGGGATGAATCTTGTTGCCCCGACAATGGTTCAACGGATCCTGTGTGTGAAGGATGGTTCGTCTTATAAATAAAAAGCCGCCCGTTTGGGCGGTTTTTTGTTTGTTGCACAATTTTTGGCACAAAATAAACTTTTTCTTGACTTTTGGCATAAAAAACATACAATTTGCATAAACTTTTCGACAAAAGTGCGAAAAATAACATAAAAAACGAACAAAAAGAGCAAGAATATGAGCGATTTTGCAATCTTTCAAACCGGTGGCAAACAATATCGCGTGCAAAAGGGCGATGTGATTAAGGTTGAAAAACTGAATGCCGACGGCAAAATTGAATTTGACCAGGTTTTAATGCTGGGCGAAAAAATCGGCACACCAACAATCGATGGTGCAAAAGTTGTTGCCGAAGTGGTTGAACAGAAACGCGCTGACAAGGTTTTGGTGTTCAAGAAAAAACGTCGTCAAAACTATCGTCGGACCAAGGGTCATCGTCAGTTCATTACTGTTTTGAAAATAACGGATATCAAGGGCTAAGGAGTTTAAACTATGGCACACAAGAAAGCAGGTACTTCGACCAGCAACGGACGCGATTCTGCGGGACGCAGATTAGGCGTTAAAAAATCTGGTGGCAGCCGCGTTATCCCAGGTAATATCATTATTCGCCAACGTGGCACCGCGGTTCATCCGGGGCTGAATGTTGGTATGGGTAAAGATCACACTTTGTTCGCGAAAGTTGCGGGCATCGTGAAATTCAAACGTGGTTTGGGTGACCGGAAAACTGTGTCGGTCGAACCAGAAGCCGAAGCGAAATAAAAATCCCGCGTTAAGCGGGATTTTTTGTGACTTTTTTTAAACAACCTCTTTTTTATTCGGGCGATTTGTGATATAATTTATTGTAATAATGAGAATGTCCAAATCGCTGTTTTTGTTGATGGCGTTGGCTGTCGGACCCGCATTTGCGGCCGACGGCGGTGTTGCATCACGCGTAATTTCGGGTAATTTGGGTGAAAATACAACGTCTGCGGATGTGATTGCACGCACGGCATCGCGTGCGACGGCAAACCGTGTGGTGTCGGCAAACACTGGACGTGGTGTTGTCGTGGATGGTGCGGCGCGGGCGACGACATCGCGTGCGACGACGAACAATGCGACGGCATCACGGGCAACAACGACGCGCGCAAATGCATCGTCGCGCGGTATGGCAACGCGTGCAGCGACAAATGCAACTGGGGCGGTAAAAACGCGTGCATCTGGGGATATAAACGAAAACCCAGCCGTTCGTCGTGCGGGTGTTGTTTTGCGGCCGTCGTTTGCTGATTTTGGGGGGCGTGCGACAATATCTGGCACGGGCAAGCAAACTGGGTCTAACATAGATTCCGATATTCAAAAGGTTGTTGGTCGTGCAACCAAGAAAACCCCAATAACCAAGGAATCGATAGCCGAAGCCAAGGAAAAACTGGAACAAACCGCCGAATTAAACAAATCGTGTCAGGAACAATACAACGAATGTATGGATCAATTTTGCGCAGTTGTAGATAGCAACCAAAAACGTTGCAGTTGCAGTTCTAATTTATCCCGCTATACCAAGGTTGAAAAAGCCGTGACCGAGGCTAACACAAAATTAAACGAGGTTGCACAGGCAATTCGTTATGTCGGACTTTCTGCCGATGAAATTCGCGCAATTATGACAGAAACCGAGGCCGAAGAAGCACTGTCCGGAACCAAGGACACATCGACCACGCGTAATATGTTAAAGCAGATTGAATCGATGATCAAGGACCCGACCAGTACCAATACATATGTTGCGGAAACTAATTTTGGGTTGGATATGGATTTGACGTTTTCATCGGAACCGTTGGATATATTTAATCTGGATTTCCTGAATCTTGGGACGAATAACAGCACGATTTCCAACCTGCGCGGAACAGAGTTGTATAACACTGCAAAACGTCGTTGCAACACCATTTTGACCCAATGCAAAGAAGTTGGCGCAACCCAAGAACAGATTACGGGAAATTATGATCTGGCGATTGATAAAGATTGCATCGCGTATGAAGCCGGTTTAAAGAAAATGAACGAAACATTGCTGTCCAATGTAAAAAGCGCGAATTTAATGCTGCAAAAGGCGCGTTTGGCGGTATTACAAAACAAAAACCAATTTGATGCCCGTGCGTGTGTGTCGGCATTGGATACATGTATGCGCGATGATATGGTTTGTGGCGACGATTACTATAAATGCGTTGATCCGACCAAGGCATACATTGACGAAAATGGCGAGGTTGTTCTGGGGCAGGATATTACCGTTATCCAATCGTTTATGACCGAATATAACAATGCGGCGATTGACAGTGCATTTTTACAAAGCGCGTATAGTGACACACAAATCGGGAAAAATACATGCGCTGGTGATGGAAAATGTGTTGTTAAATATTTGATGCAGAAAATCGGAACCAAGCAAAAATCTACGGACGAAGGTTTGTGCCGTCCAGTGTTGGATAAATGCCAATATTACACATACAAGGATGACAAATATCAACCATATAATGATATTGTTTTAAATTATGTTCAGCGCGCAATGGTTAATGTCAAAGCCGCCCAACAGAAAATCATATCAGATTATGCATCAACCTGCATTGCGGATGTGGCAGCGTGCTATAATTCCCAAATTACTCAGGTTAATTCGTGGGCGTCTTCGGCCAGTGCGGCTAATATTTACAGTGTAATGCGTGGCGCATGTCGCAGTGTGGCATTAACCTGTGGTTTTGCGTTATTTACCGGCGAACCGATTATAGAAGAGTATCAGCCTCTTACTGTTGATGGCAAAACATATCACGTTGATGATTGTCCGGCAGCGGCGGCACAACAATATGGCACGGCGGCATATAATGATGGTTTGATTAATTGTGTATCCGATATGTTTTATCAGTCGTTATTGTGCCCGGACAACAGCACATTTGATTTTGATGGTGGCACACATACGATTGCGACAAACGGAACAACCGGCAACGGAGCATGGGTCAATACAAAATGTAGATGTAACGCCGGATACGAAGTGTGGTCGGATAAATGTTTGGCATCGTGCGGTGACGACCAGACCCGTGGCACCAGTGGATCATGCGTATGCAGGGATCCGACCAAGACACTTAAAAACGGTGTTTGCGTCGCCAGCACAAGCACCGCCGATAACGGCGAAACACCCCAACCAGGGACATATACAGTAACTTATAAATGTAACGGTGGCAGTGGAAGTATAGAACCAACAACATGTGAATCCGGGAAAACATTTTACCCAGACGATGTAAAAAATTGCGGAACCAAGAATAATACTAATCCGACCATATGGGACAAATCATCCGCGACGTGTAACGGCGCGTTAACCTTTACGGCGCAGTGGCCGGGCGAAACCCCAACGACAACATATACGGTAAGTTATAGTTGTGGCGAAGGCAATGGAGAACCACCAACCAACCAATCGGTTCAGAGTGGGCAACAAGTGACTTTGCAACAGAATACTTGTACCGCCCCCGATTCAGATCATGTATTTAAAGAATGGTTGTGTAATAACGTTTCGCAAGCACACAGAGCCAGTATAACCGTTAACGCAAATATCGAATGCACGGCACAATGGAAGGAAAAAACTAACAATACTGTTACCGTACAATACAATTGTGGCGATGGCAGTGGAACACCACCGGCAGCCGATACTTTTGAGAATTGTATGGTTTTGCCAACAACCCCAGATAGTTGTTCTAAGACTGGTCAGGCATTTAGTGGTTGGAAGTGTAATAATGACAGGATGAGGACGTATATCTGTAATGGAGATTACAGTGATAGTGAGGTGAACTGTGTCGCACAATATGGCAGCACCGTCACAGCACAAAGTGCGCAACAATTAGTATCTGTGTCAAACAAAAAAGTGCAATCATTGCAGCAGCAGGTCGGATTTTTTACTACAAATTATTTGATGACCAGGACTGCGGATGAAATTTGTTTGTTGTATACGGTGAACAGTGACGAGACCGTGAATTCGACTCCGGTAACAATGGTAACGTGTGGTGTTGATACAGAGAATATGTGACGGTGGGGAATATGAAAAGGTTTGTTTATTTTGTTTGTGCGATTTTGATACCAACAATGTGTATTGGTGCAACCGTGCGGTCGCGTGTGCCGGCACGTTCGGTTGTCGCCCGCGCGGGAACGAGCGGCACTGCCACTGTTATTTTGCCATCGGGGTGGGATGAAAAGCCGTTGATGGTGGATGAAACGTTGTATAATCATTATGAAAATATAAGGTTTTATGTAAATCAGGCTGGTGGTGACTATAGCAATCGCATAATACGGACGATTACAAACGCATCCAAGGGCGTGGGTGCACCAAATTTACTGACACTGCTGTCTAATTTAACTAACCAGGGTCTGACCATAGACTATAACAGAAGTTCGTTTGGTGAGGATGGAAACCTTAAAAGTGGCCAGGCGTCAAATTCAACCTATGCGTTATATACATCCGTATGTGCAAGTCCGGACGAGGCGGGCACATGGGCGGGCTGTATGAGCAACGGATATAAATGCCCGGATGGATACGTGAACTATAACGACAGGTGTATAAGTCCCTGTGCAACACATTTGTATGCGCATGCCGATAAATCATGCACAAATGTGACTGGTAACTGTGTGGCACAATATTGCCGTTGCGACGATGGATATAGTATTATCAAGGGCGAGTGCGATTATGTCCACAGCGGATGTCCGGAACACAGCCATGGCACGACAGGGGTGTCAGCGGAGCAACTGTGGTGGAGTGAATGGGGATCGTGCCTGCCAGCCACCAAGGAAGTATGTGTTGAAGAAGATGGGGAAACACAATGCCACACAGAGTGGGATGAAGAAAATAGTTATGCATGTGATATGGTAAATACGGACTGTGCGTGTGACCGCGGGTATTATCCATACAGAATTTATGATGGTATGGTGGCTGGCGAATATGTACCACTAAAGGAAGAATGTTTGCCACCATGCAGCGGGAATGGTCAAAGACGCAATTGGTATGGTGTGTGCGAATGCCGGTCGGGTTATGTGGTCAATGCCGATGGCGATTGTGTTAAACCCGGCGTTCCAACCAATGCAAAGCTTGATTCCACATGCACCGCCACCGCGGTTGCCGCCGGTGTGGGTCCGGGCGACTGTGTCGCTGTGGGGTATCGGTGTCGCGGGTCCTATTACCCGGAAAACGGCGTGTGTATCAAGGCGTGTTCAACACTGACGGACCAGAAAAGAACAGCAGATTGGGAAGTGCCACAATTGGCGGGGTATTGCACGGGTATAGAGGCATCGGCGTCTGGCACACTGTGTGGATGTGTCGCAAAATATTGTGGGTGTCCAACCGGCGCGGTCGGATACGCAGAAGGTAGTATACGGTGCATGAGAAAGCCGACAAACACCACCACCACTATGTGCGGCTATGTTGCCGGATCAAAGGAAAATTCACAATGCACCGGGGGACAACAAAATACATATATGGGTTGCTATATGGCGGGACGCAGTTGTGATGAGGACTATTATTCACATAAGGAAACGTATACAAGGGGCACCGGTGACGATGCCGAAACCGTTGAAGAATGGTCGTGCCTTAAGGTCTGTGGCGGGGATGATGTCCATATCGCATCAAGCGAAGATACAA
>ODAJ014787959.1_pt1 | contig 13180 bp, 22 predicted proteins | sample 1539241 | NCBI WGS metagenome assembly ODAJ01 (sample SAMN02144231, study PRJEB22623) | gut metagenome | biome: sheep rumen | host: Ovis aries | place: New Zealand | reverse complement strand
AGTGAAATTTCTGACATACGCAAATCCTTGGGAACTTTTGTTCCTAAAGGGTTTGCGATTTGTCAAAGAAAAATGGCTGCGGAATTAAGGTGTTCAAAAAATCCACAAAAAGCGGCGAACTCCGGTTTTATCCGATGTTCGCCGCATTTTTAGTCAATGGTATTCGTACCCCTTACCTCACTTTTATCCCCTCAACTTATTTCCACACCTCTGCATCCCCAAACGAAAAAAGGCCCGATGCCTCAGCACCGAGCCCGTTTATCTCTCTACACAGTCTCAAATCAACTGCGTCAGGTCATAATACATAGGAATCGTCTCGCCCGTATTCTCTTTCCGCAACGGCTTAAATCCGTTAGCCGCATAGAAAGGCACCGCACTCCGCAGCGCATCCACCGTCACAAAACAGCAGCCCGTACGATTCTGCGTAATAAACGTCTGCTTCACAAAGTCCAGGATATCCGTGCCGATATGCCTGTGCTGCGCATGCACGTTCACACCCAGACGGCCAATCTTCACCGCCGGGTAGTCACTCCTGTGCTTCCTGTGCGGAAACGAACTGCGAATCCTCCGCCACGTGGCCTTATCCGACTCCGCCAGCGAGATCCGGTCATTCGACAAGGAGAAGAAAGCCACCGTACTATCCTCGTCCTCTACAACATACGTCACCGCAAGCAGTCCTTTCAAGTACTGCTTGGCATCCTGCAGCAAGAAGTCGTTCAAGTCTCCTTCGCCGCAGTCAAACGGTTTAAACACATGTTCCTGAGTAAGGCGTACAATCTTCATCTCTCCCGCTAGCCTACAAGATTAGAAAGTGAATGTAAGCAACGACTGGATGAACGACGCCCCCTTGGCCACACGTGCCTTCTCCTCTGCAGAAGCCTTCTCCTGCTTCTCCATCTCAGCCACGAACTCATAAGCGTCGTCGCCTTTCAGCACCGGTGTCGGTTCAATAGGTTTTGCCATATCCATTAATCTTTAATTACTTACGGACAAACATACATATCCGTTTCACGCTGCAAAAATACAAAAAAGATTCCATACCGTGGCCCTTTTTCACAAAAAAATTGCTCCCTGCCCCCTTCAAACCCCGATTTATTCCCTCAACTCATCCCCCTAACGCAAAAAAAAGGGGCCAACCGGCACCCATGCCGATCAGCCCCTATCTCTTCACTCTTCACTCTAAACTGCGAAGCCTTATCCTTCCTCGACGCCGGTCTCGGATCCACCCGTCGAAGAACCACCGCCGCCGCTGTTCCCGCCGGTGCCACCGCCAGGCTCATCCGTCGGATCCGTGTCATTCGTGTTCGAACCGCCGCCAGTGTTGTCACCACCGGAGCCGTTATCGGATCCGCCCGTGCCCGAACCGCCGCCAGTCTCCGAGCCCCCCGAGCCCGCACTCGCTCCTCCCACCGACTCCCAGTTCACCGGCGTCACCGCCGCACGCCCCGTACGGGCCGCCCGGCCGCGCAGCGCCTTCGGGTCCAGATACACACTCGTCGCGTTAATCCCCCCGTAGCTCTCCGCACTCGCGTCAAACGCATCCTCGCCCTGCCAGTGCGCCAGCACACTGCTGTCCACAAACAGACACTGCGTACCCACACGCACCTCGTCGCTATTCTCCGCCTCGCGGCTGTGGATCCACGCCGCAGCACCGTCCGTCACCGCATGACTCATCCCCAGCACATAGCCGCCCTGGCCGTCGCTCACCGAGCAGAAACCCAGACTGCCCGTCACCTCCCACAGCACCGTGTCGTCCGTCACCTCCAGCAGCACCTTCGTACCGCTGATCACGGCCCGTGGCGTCTCCGTCACCTCGTCCACCGTCTGCCTCCCGTAGAAGAACGTCAGCTGATCGCCCTCTTCCCACTCCGCATTGTGGCCGATGACAGCCTCCGCCAGCTCGCCCACCACCGTCTCCGGTCCGATCACCAGGCTTCCCAGACTCAGGTTCGTCACCAGACGCTCACCCTCACCCTTCACATACCTGATGCTCGGCAGCGTACCGCGCGTGATCTGATACGGAGCCAGCACACTGCCCCCGTTCGCCTTCACCCGCTTCGTGATGAACACCTTCACCACGTTGATGTTCGCCTGCACAAAGGCGTTATACACACTCATCGTGTTCCCCAGCCCCTCATACGCCTTCTTCAGCGTCTTGTTAAACTGACGATACACAGCCCCCAGGTTCACCCACTGCGTGCGGATATACATCTGGTTCTCAGTCCTCACCGGCGTAGTGCGCTTCGTAGGCGCCTCGCTCACCACCGTCCCGTACTTCGTCTTCCGGAACAGATAACCACCAATCTGCCCCCGCAGGTTGGTATTGATACCACTAATCTTTGCCATCTTTCAATTCTCCAAAAACTTTAAAATGTTAATAATTTCTGACCAATTCATGGCCGATTCATGTCAATTCGTGTTCAAAAAAAACTCTTCGTTTTCGTTATCGTTTTCGTTACCATCAGCCCCGTCAGGGCCACGATAATCCAAAACACCCACTTCAGCGTCCCGTGCAAAGCGGTTTTGCCACTTTTACCACCATCACTCTAAACTCTAAACTCTAAACTCTCAACTGAATTCGAGTCCCTCCGCTCCACATACACCGTGTCCCGCATCACTACCGTTCTCACATCCTCCTTCTTCGTTTTGTATGTCGCGATATGATCACGATTCCTCGTTCGCTCCGTCACCCGCTCCACCTTCACCGTGTCGCCCTGCAAGCCGTAAGCCGTAAGCGGTAAGCCAGTCACCGTCCACCTCACCACCTCATGCTCCGTCAGATTTTCGTTCAGATTTTGGAAAATTTCTTCGCGCAGCGAATCCCTTGTCTCCTCAACCATGAACCGTTCACCCTTAACCGTGAACCGTTCAGTCGTCTTCCTGCTGCTTGCGCATCCGCTCACGCACAGGACACTCAGCCCTATAAGGGCAGTCATTGATACCTTCCACTGCATCTTTCAGCTCCTTTACTTCCTTTCTCAGTTCACCAACTTCCTCTTGCAGAGGCTCCCCGATGTTCCTCCGGAACTCCTCCACATACTCCTTAGCTAGGTCCATATACTTCTGCCGTCGTTCCGCCTCCATCTGCTTCACCTCAGCCTCCAGCTTACCGACCTCCACCCTATACTTCCTGCGGTCTATCACCCACCCGCATCCGCCCGCCAGGGTTAGCACCCCCAGCACAATACTCGTCCAGTCAATCATCTCCCGTTCCTCCTTAACTCTAAACTTTTAACTATTATCTCTTAACTAAAAAAAACCCCGTTCCCTGCGGTTTTCCGCAGGGCATAAGAAAGGCCACAGCATTTCTGCGACAGCCTCCGCTCCTCCTTTCATTCACGCCCGACCGTCTATTGCCTCTTGGCAAATCGACCGCCCAGCACTTTACACATCTCCTCCGTCGTCAACACCGCATACCCGCTCTTTCCGGCAACCTTCTTCAGCACCTGGCCGCGATTCACGCCGCCACGCTTCCAGCTCACATGTACAAACCCCGGATACACAATCATCTGGTCGAACCTTCCATTCTCCCTGATAACCTCCACCAGCCGCGCCAGCTCAACCCTGAACCCTGAATCCTTAACCCGACGGGAACGATGTCCGCCGCTTCGCCCTTCATGTGCTGACTCCCGCGCACGCCGCCAACCGCCAGATTATGCTTCGGGCACCGATACCCACTGTTCACCCGTATCGGTCCCCCAAACCGCTCCCTTGCCGGGTCCAGCACCTCCCGCACCAGCGCCTCCACATTCGCCCTGGCCAAAGGCGGGAGTCCGCCGCAGCACCGGCACCTGAACTCATCCATCTTAAACCACTTCATCTCCCTTTCCTCCCTATCATTTATCTGTTAATACTTCTTCTCCCGTTTGTCGTCATCGCATGACGACCGTCCCTATAGTGAAGACCGCCGAGCCGATGTCCTTCCATCCGCTCGTCCCGGCCTTCACTATCGTTTATAGCCAAATCCAACCCTTTTTAGTCACCGGCACAAAAACTCCCGCACAATGTCCCTTGAGCGAGAGTTCGCAAACCGCATAGCAGTCCGCACAGCCGGTTCCTTCCTCCGACAATACAATTATTTACTAGACTCCACGTTGCCCGCCTTCTTCCGCCGGGCCTCTTCCACGTGCTTCTTTATTCTTGCCCTCAGTGCTTCCACCGACGTGCCGGTCATAGCCTCGTATGCCGCGTCGCTCACCGAGTTAGCCTCCAATAAAATATGTTTATCTAATAAGTTCATGATGTCTCTTTTACTTGATTAACTGTTTTACTTTGTCCTTTTTAATTTTTTCCAGTCGTCTCAGCAGCTTGCGCTGCAACTGATACACCTCGCGCATCGACAGACCCATCTCCTCAGCAATCACCTCGTAGTTGTTCACCTCGCGCATCTTCTTCAGATACACCCGCAACTGCTCGTCATCGCCCGCAGCCTCCTCTGCCATCTCATACACGATGTCCATAAAGTCCTCGTCGTCCTGCAGATGGTCTGCCACGCGCTCGTCCAGTTCCACCACCTCCGTGTGCTCCTTCTTCATCCAGTCCCGCAGGTGGTGGCTGATGTCGCTCAGCGCAATCTTCACCAATTGCGTATGCGGCGCACAGTGCGCGTTCCATTCCCACTCACCCGTGTACAGCTTGTCAAAAGCCCCGAACACGAAGTGCTCCGCCGCACGCATCCCAAACACGCTCTCGTCCAGCGCACCGCAATGATTCAGCCTGCTGATCTTCTTCTCGATGTACTTCACGGCCACTTCCATGGCCTGACCCCATTCCAGGTCGCTCACCATGTCTGCCTCTGCAAAATGTTTCAATTTTACTCTCGCCATAGTCTGGTCCTCCTGTATTTTTTTGTTGATGATACAATTTCATTTCCGTAATCTTTTAATCCTACTTCTGTCGAGAACGTCCGTCCTTCCAACCATTCTCACTTACGTTTATAGCCAAATCCGCCTGCTTTTAGTCACGACCTCAAAAAAAACACAAAAAAAGCGGCGAACACCAGAAATTATCTTCCGACGTTCGCCGCTCATATAGGTATATACCCCCCTGCCGCGACGAACCTGACGCTCGCCACGGAGGACCCTTGTTTACTCGTAAACCTCTCTCATTCTTGTTCTTGACTTCATCATTTTAAAATGTCATTTGCACGATTGCAGTTGCAAAATTACAAAATTTCCCGCACCCCACAAAAATTCACTACACTTTTCTTGCTCATCTCGCACAATTTCCCTACCTTTGTGCCTATCTTGGGTGATTAGGCTCAATCGCAACCACCCTCCCAGACAAAAAGAAAGTCGCCTCATCAGCGGCCTTCCATTTTTCTCTACTCAACTCCGAAAAACGACTTCAACCGTTCCATCGTCGTATACTTGGCACCTGTGCCATTATAAATCTCCCTAAAGTCATCCCAATGAACCATCAACGCGTCATACACCGTCTGCGCGTCATCTTCATTCTCTGTTTGCAATGCTATCACACAGTCCGACAAAACGTACGGCTTGCTCCCTGTGAAAATACAAATCTTTCCTCTGTTTGGATTACACACTCTTGGTATCAAAACCGCTGTTCCTGTCATACAGTATGACTTTCCATTCGCAATTCTTCTCACACCAGTCACCTTGTTCCCTTGCATGTTCGTAGTGTGTATCACTTTCCTGCCCTTGCGGCCCTCTGCATACACCACCTCATGCATACCTATCGTCCCCCTCACAATTCGCTTGATAGGCAAATGCGTAAAATCAAAGCCTGCTGCCTGTTCATCAACAGCGATAGCTTGATCACTCTTCAGACTCACCAACAGAATATTGGGCGAACATTTCCGCCAGTAGGGCCTGTCCATCTTCTCAAGCACCTTCAACTGGTAATTCTCCACCAGATAGTCCCACAGTTCCCTGTCTTTCTGCGAACACTTACAGCCAATCGGAAGTATCGCATACATCACGCCTCGCTCATTCAGATACCCCAGCGCCTCCGTCAAAAACATCAGTGCCGTACTGCACTTGAATGTTCTTCCCTCAAACTCTATCCGGCACAGAGTACTCCCCTTGCAGGTAAATGGCGGATTAAACACAATCAGGTCATAACGCCTGTCACCAATACCTTCCAACTTGCCCACCGTCTCCCGTTCCATAAAGTCACAGGTTCCAAGCGTCCAGTCACCATGCACCGCTTGCAAGCGCTCAATCGATTCTTCCGATATATCCACACCATAACATACGGCTTCAGGATATCTCCGTTTCACTGCTTTCAGCAAGCCGCCGTCACCAACACAAAAGTCAGCAACGGTTCTTATGTCCGTCTCCGCCACATATTCTATCAGCCTGTCTGCAAGCCGGTCGGGGGTATAGAATGCGTCTGGTCCCGGCATAATTAAGAGTTAAATAGCTTTGTCACATCACATATCGACACCCGGCCCACGCCGTTCGTCCTATGCAGCGTGCGCTTGGGGTTGTCATAGAGTATCTCAACATCATTGGGGTGCTTAATGGCATATACGATAGCACCAATGGCATGAGGCTTTGTGCCTATTGGAGCCACCACCATCCGGCTCTGGTGATTCTTATGGTAGATGTGATCCAGTTTAAAATAAATATCCACAATCGAGTTGGCCTCAGCATACTCTATTCTATTCCAGCAACGGCGCAAAGTTAGCACATTTCTGTTGCCCCATAGCGAAATATACGGATAGTTCATCTTGTAACCTGGCACACCTACAATAGGCCGTATTCTCTTGTCAAGAGGGTTCTGGTCACTAACAAGATAGGCGAAACGTCCTCCTTCAAAGCCTAATAAAGACACGAACACCGGTGGGTCGTCTTCGTCATAGGGTATCAGGTTCACAAAACAAGGCAGCGGTCTAACGCCTTCAACCATCTCCGACAGGTCTTTGTGCAAACCTTCTTTCTGAAACTCCTTCACAATATAGTCGCTCGGTTCCGTATAAACAACACGCGCTTCTATCTTCTCCTCCAGCAACACCTTAAGAATGGGAGCAGCCACCTTGCAACTCATACCGGTCACATCCAAATAGACGCACGACGGTGTTTTCTGTCTGATAACAGTCAGAATCATCAACGCTCTGTGCAGGTTCAGTGTGTCGGTGGGTACGCCTTCCTCCACCAAATCTACCATATCATCAGCACCCTCTACAATCCCTATAAACTTCACTGTCGGGTTGTTGGATCTCAGCTCGTTCGAGCAGTAAACGCTTCTGTCTTCCGTATCTTGTTCATAAAGGAACAGTGAGTTCTCTTGCAGTTTATGGCACTTGATGTCACAAAACTCTGTGTACAGATAATCTTTGTTAATCATTTCCATTGGTCAAAAAGCGTAGGTTGTTTCTCAACGTCTTCCTCCTCTACGAATATCTTCTTACGCCGCAATATGGCATCTACCGTGGATTCCGGGCTCTCCACACAGCCACGAATGTCTTCATCGGACAGTGATAGCTTCCTCTTTCTTCTGAAACTGAACTGGAAATAAGGTGCAAAAATCGGATGCAACGAATACTGGTAGGTCTTAATCTCTTTCCCTGACATCTTGTTAGTTGACATACGTATTAGAGCTAGATTCATCACTGATGCGTCTATCAACTCCTGTGTTTGAGGTCTCAGTTCGCCATTAATATCAAACTGAACCAGTTCCGGAGCAATTTTACCGCGATATGCTGCTATCTTGGCAAAAAGCGAACCAAGGGCTTGTACAAGCTTGGTAATCTGAACACCTTTCTTCCATGCTCCCTCCAATTCTGCCAAATTCCTCCAACCCACTTCGTGGGCGGCAGTCGTCTGCTTATCATAAGGAATGGGGTTTGTAATGTCTCCGTCATCCTGCAAATAGATGTAGTAAGCTCTGTAAACCAGTTCCATCAGGTAACGGATATTACCGTTAGCCAGTTTCACGTAGGTATTCCATCCTGCATAATACTTCTGAATACCACCTGCACCTCTGCCTCGCCTGATCTTGAATAACAATCCATATTTATAATTATCATATCTTACGTCCCACTTCTTCGTGTTCTGTTCGTAGTCATTGACAATAATTTCTATTCTTTTGTGATGAATGTCTGCCCAATAAGACAAAAAGAATTTATAAAGAGGATGCAGTTCATACGATTTGCCACTCTTTTTCTCAAAACCTGCAAAATCCTGATAGTAATCGCTCGTCGTGATTTTCAGCATCTCGCTCTCCTTCTCTATAGGCAGACCGGGAAGGGCATCTTCTATACTGAAATCTTTGGACTCTTCCTCACCTTCAAACAGTTCACTGATACGACGGTCACAAACATCCTTCGCGAATTTGGCAAACTTGTTCTTCTTGTCTTCACTCGAAAACTCCTTCGAAATGTTTATCAGCGAATAGTCGGCTGGTTCATTCAGCAATTCATCCTTATTCAGAGTATATTTCACACGCCACCCCATCTCTCTTACACCTATCTTGAAGGTATAACTCTCTGGAACGTGCTTTAAAAGGGTATTGACGGCTTGCTGCTGGCTATCCAACAAGTTTTCATACTCGTCAATCAGCAAATAGAACATCTTACCTTTCATCTGGCGAAGAGTCAGAGCTTGCTCAACAAAAAGTTTTATAGGATCGCCCAGCATTGACAGTCGGGGCAGACTCTTATCGCCGATATTGTTTACATCACTCTGAAACTCATACATTGCACTCTCCAGTTCCTTGCACAAGGTTTCAAATGAATCAATATCCTTGTCTATGTGTAGCGAAGTGGCTATCAGATTGCAGGCGTGGGTTGATAACACCTCATCGCTGCTATCCTTTTCCAGATGCCATTGCAGATATTTGCCTATTTCCCAACAATATAGAAGGTTGAAATAGTGGGCAAACATCTTCGACCAGTCCCCACCGTCTATTCCTCTGCCTTGGAAGGCGTGAACGTGATTGGTATTCACCCTATGATACAATCCCACAAACTCATTTTGGTCAAACTTTGCCATATCCTTATTCAGCAAAGCATACTGTCCTTGATACGACAATCCTCGCAGCACAGTGGTCTTGCCAGTCCCGCGGCCGCCTTGCAGGATACAGGGGCGGTTGTCTTTAAAAGTTCCAAAATAGGCTGGTGCCGCAAAGAAGTCAAATATCTTTCCTCTTAGCCATTCTGCTTTGTAGCTGCCAAACAACTCATCCAGTTTGGCTAATTTTTCACTCGATTCCATAACTAACCACGCTTTAAATGTTTCACTTTTAGGGGCACCCAGTTCTCTGCTTCCTTAAAGAATAATCCCGGACATGCATCTGGTATGCCGTTCGAAAAACCAAGAGCCAGCCCTTGGCCGTTAAATCCCCTCACGCTGCACACACTATTATCATCTTGAATGCCTATTGACAGGCTTTTCTCTTTAATTAAAGCCACACCGTCTTTATATAGATTCGTATCACCTTCCCAGCAGAGGCAATTAGGAAGGAACATATTCCATTGAGTTCCCAACTCGTAGGCATATTCAAGTCCTAACCCATCACACAGTCCGGTAATCTTGTACTTGCCTCTTTCGTTCACTATCAACGGTACATAGATAACTCTATGGCCTCCTTCCTCAACTACTTGTTTAAGTGGTTTATTAAAGTTATCATATAATTGCCGGTTCCAGGCATTCTCACATTGATTTCCAGTTCCCACAAAATCGTCTGTCAGTATCACATTCTGAGGCTCTGTTGCTTCTTCCAGCAAATGCAACAATTGACCGAACAACAGTAGCCGTTCTTGCGGCACCCCCAACACCTCACGAACTTTGCGGGTATATATAAAACCACTGTCAGAAGCGTTAGGGTCTTCTCCGGGAATAAAACTATACCAGCAGTTGTTGCTGAAACTGACATTGTTCCAAGTGCTGTCGAATTTCCTGAAGAAATAACCTGCCCTGCCAACCACCGTCCTGAACATCTGGTCAATGATATCATCCGGGAAATACACAAAGAAGTCTAAAATCTTCTGGGCTATCTTCTGTTCATCCATCGAAAAGTTTTCCAGCCACCCTTCGTAGTCAAAGTCTGAATTCTTTGGCCACATACGAATATCTTGATAGAATTTAAACTTTGGTAATAAGTCCTGCATCATAATCTACTAGATAAAACACAAGGCGAGCATCCACTCGCCTTATAGCAATTCATATTTACTTTATACCATTCCTGTTGCGAGATATTTCGGAGGATATATCACATGATAGCCCTTCACCCTGTTATACATATATATACATATCTGCATCGGAGGTGATAAATTCAGATACGAACTGTGGTAATCCACATATCTGACGGCATAATCGCCACCACACTCATTACTCAGAGATCTCACAGCTTGATAAGGGAATAAATTGTCCTTTTTCAATTTCGCTATAGCGAACGATACGGTAATCTCACGTTTCGAGTGCATCTTTTGAATAATCTCATAGTGTGACCTGAACTGCTCCAATTGCTGCATATTACCAGCCAAATCCAAATAGGCTCCATCATCCAGTTCTGCCCATGCACGACAAATCATATAGTTACCGCCGCAATGGTGCTCTCCCCACCAATGCGCACGCTGCATCAAGCCATCCCAAAAATAGTAGCCCTTACCCAACCAATGGCTAGTACTGCTAGGAAAAGGACCTGCCTCGTTCACATAGTCAGGATTCCCCTTATCACTTACGGTCTGTAGTAGATTGTCCAGTCGCTGCATATCACTATCTTTCCACCACAACGTGTTGTCGTAACGTCTCGCTTAAATCCGAAAGATTCATCGTCGGTATAACAATAGGACGATAGTTGGCTTGTAGCGAGAGCGTACTTACAAATGCTCTTACGTATGGAAAAATGATCGCTATGCTGTTGGGATAGAAATAATCAGGTATCTCTTCAAATCCTAATGCTTCAGCAAATATAAACTTACCTTCACAGTCAACCGAAATAGCAGGGACATCAGATTGATTTAGCCTGGCAATAAAAGCAAATTTCAGTTCAAACTCACGAGTCCTCTCATTATATTTCCCACTCGGAAATATATCCATCTTAAACTCATTGTTCTCTTCCTTTATATTTGTCAAGTCAATCAAGGCTTTCGGGAAACGATAGCCCTTCAATGTAAATGCCGCATTTTTCATAACCTACGCTGCTAAATAATATTGATTGGCTGAAACATTATCAAACTTGGGAGTATCCATGCTGTAATCTTCCAAAGGATACCGGGCAAGCATTGTCTGATACTCCACCACCATCTGGTCATACTGATCCATGGTTGGACCAAAATTATACTCCTTCAACTCCTCCCACTCAGCGTCCAGCTGTTCAGGAGTCATCGTATTTAGCTGTTCTACAAGCTTTTTATATATCGCATCCATAAGCATACATTTATCCAAATTAAGTGCAAAAATACACATTTTCTTTTAATTCAACACCAACGGACTTCAATCTTAACAGTTATTTAACATTCATTAACCTTGCTCACCCCCACTTATTCTTCCTCTTAACCCGTTCCGTCATTTCCAGCAGTTCTTCAAACTGCACCCTCCTCTCATCCTTCATTTCTCCACTATTGTATAGTTTCCGCTGACGCTTCACACGTTCTTCAATCCATTGTGTCAACAAGCCTTTATCCATATATATATGCTCTTCTAAACATTACAACGGCAAAATTATACATTTATTGTATATATTCGCATCTAAATTGCATCATTCCCCCTCAAACTGATAGTTTTCCCTCCAAACATTTATCCTCTTTTAACAAACAAAGGGGCCAACCAGCACCCCTGCCGATCAGCCCCCAACTCTTCACTTTTAACTTTTAACTCTTAACTTTTAAATGTATTGATTCTTCCTCTTAACTTTCTCCCCCAGCCTCAATAACTCATTGAACTTATCTATACGGTCAGACTTCAATTGCCCTGCATTCATCCTCTTCCTGTTTGCCTTCACCCAGTTCAGCATGTCATGCTCCTCGATGCGGTGCTTACTCGGATTCCGCTTATTCGCCTGAATAAACGCCACCACCTCATTATACCTTGTCAACCATCGTGTTTCTTGATCCATCTTACATCTTCCCTCTTACATCTGACATCAAACGCCACTTTTCCTCTTGCGTCATAATCATGAACCCTTAACCTTGAACCGTCAGTTGACCATGAACCATGAACCATAAGTGATTCGTGAGATTCGTGTTCAAAATATTTCTGTGCTTTCAGTGATTTCTGTGTGAACTCCCCCATTGCGGCACAAAGAGGTATGAGCAAAACGCCCATACCCCTTCAAAAACTTCTTCATCTTTCGTTATCGTTTTCATCACCCAACAATTGCCGACTTGATTGTCTCCACAATATACTTCACATCCTCATCCGTCACATACGGACCGGCAGGCAGGCACATACCCACCTTGAAAATAGCCTCACTCACTCCATTCACGTATGCCACAGCGTTGTCATAAGAAATGCACTGGGCTTCACGACCATTAACCTTGAACCTTGAACCTTGAACCGCATTGCCATGCCTATAACAGGGCTGGCAATGCATAGGTTTCCACACCGGTCTTGCCTCAATCTGTGCTTGATCCATCAGTACACGCAGTGCCTCCACGTTGTCATTGGGCTGACAGTCCGTCGTGGCACTCTCCGCCATGTGAATCACCCCCGCAGCACCACCGACAGCACCTGTCACAATGGTCTTATAGGCATCCTCCTGTCCCTTCACATTCCCATCAATCGTGATGGTACACAGCCAGTAGTTACTGTCATATACAGGAACCTCCACACCATTAACCAAAAGTAACCCTGAACCATGAACCATTAATCATGAACCAAAAGTAACCTTGAACCCTTAACCATTAACCCTGAACCAAAAGTAACCTTGAACCCTTAACCATTAACCCTGAACCAAAAGTAACCTTGAACCATTAACCCTGAACCAACGATGACTTTTCACTCATTTCGAATCAATTTTAGCTTTCATCGTTTTTACGATTGAAGTCAAAATCTTCAAAATCCTATCGCAGTCATTCGATAAAGAGTGAAATTGTTCATCGTTAATGTATCCATTGTCATGCAAAAGGTTCATCCAATAGTCCGTCTCATCCGCCTCCTTATATGCAATACTCATCTTTGAAAGGAAGTCCGCATCACTCTGTGCATGCTTACTCTCCCTCACATTAGCCCCTACAGAAGTCCCGCTCCTATATATCTGTTTCGCCATCACG
>ODAJ012117616.1_pt1 | contig 13184 bp, 8 predicted proteins | sample 1539241 | NCBI WGS metagenome assembly ODAJ01 (sample SAMN02144231, study PRJEB22623) | gut metagenome | biome: sheep rumen | host: Ovis aries | place: New Zealand | reverse complement strand
CCCCGCTTCGCTTCCCGGAACGCCGGGAGCGCAGAGAAGCTTCAGGTCCCTGGCCAGCGTGGCGCTGTCGCAGCTCACGTAAACCACCCGATCCGGCCCAAGACGGCGGATGACGCGGAGCAGGCTCTCCTCGCAGCCCTTTCTGGGCGGGTCCAGCACGACCACGTCCGGATGGACCAGCGGCGTGTCCGCGTCGAAATATCCGCGGTCGGCGATGTCCTCGGCTGCGGCGGCATAGAAGTGGGTGTTTGTCAGCCCGTTGCGGGCCGCGTTGGCCTTGGCATCCTCGATGGCCTGGGGCACGATCTCAACGCCGTAGACCTCCTTAGCCTTATCTGCCATGAACTGGGAAATCGTGCCGATCCCGCAGAAGAGGTCGTAAACGACTTCCTTTCCCGTCAGACCCGCGAACTCCACGGCTGTGCCATACAGCCTGACAGTCTGGATGGGATTCACCTGGTAGAAGGAAAGCGGTGAAATCCTGAACTCGTGACCGTCCAGGGAGTCGGTGATCCAGGGCTCTCCGTAGAGCGCCTTCACCCGGTCCCCGAGAATGACGTTGGTCTGCTTCTTATTTATATTAAGGCAGACGGAGGCAATATACGGCTTCCGCCCCTCACTCTCATCAAGCTTCACAGCGAGCAGCCTTTTCACCAGCTGCTCCGCCTTCGGCAGAGTCTCCCCATTGATGACCAGACACACCAGGATCTGCCCGGAAATGAACCCCTCCCTGATCAGAAGGTGCCTCAGCAGCCCCTTCCCGGTCGTCTCGTCATAAGGGCGCACATGGAATTCCTCTGCAAATGAGACCACTGCCTCCAGGATCCGCGCATTGTGCTCCGGCGACAGGGCGCAGTCCCGGATATCAATGATGTCGTGGCTCCGCGCGGCGTAATACCCGGCAACAATCTTTTTCTGCTTCGCGTCCCACCCGATGGGATACTGGGCCTTGTTGCGGTACCGCCACGGCTCCTCCATACCCATGATCGGCTCCATGGGAACGTCGGTAAAGCCGCCGATCCGTTCCAGGTTGCGGCGAATCTTATTTTCCTTGAAGGAGAGCTGCTTCTCATAGGAGAGGGCCTGGAGGGAACATCCCCCGCAGCGCTTCGCAACCGGACAGCGCGCCTCCACGCGGTCCTGCGAGGGGGTCAGGAGCTCCTCCAGCCGTGCGTAAGCGAAGGTCTTTTTCGGCCGGGTGATCCGCGCCACGATCTCATCGCCGATCACAGCGTCCTTCACAAAGAGGGTGCAGCCTTCCGCGTGGCCGATGCCCTCGCCGTTCTCGGTCATGTCTTCTATCGTCACTCGGTAAAGTTCATTTTTGTCCATAAATCAATCTCTCGCTAGTTTGGAGGTTGGGGGGAAAATGGGAATCAGGGACGGTTCCTTTTCCCACTTTTCATTCTATGAAAAGTGGGAAAAGGAACCGTCCCTGATTCCCATTTTCCCTCTTTTCCTTCTTCGAAAAGTGGGAAAAGGAACCATCCCTGATTCCCATTTTCTCACTCCACCTCTGTTCGTCTCAGATTTGAATCGAAGAACCTGTTCCAGCCCAGCCAGGCCTCGCCGTCGGCGCCGCTCTCCAGCACCTCGGACATGGTCTCCAGCTTGGCGTCCGCGTTGTCCGCCAGGTTGAGGGCCAGAGCCTCGATGATGGCCGGCTTCTTGGGGGAGCCGAACTCGTACTCGCCGTGGTGGGCCAGGATGCAGTGCTTGACCTGGACCTCCAGCATCTCGGGGAAGCCTTCGATGGCACGGATGTGGTCGTGGACCATCTCGGCGCCGATCATGATATGGCCCAGGAGCTGGCCGTCGTCTGTGTATTCATTTACCGGAAATGCGGACAATTCCTTCACCTTGCCGATGTCATGGAGCATGGCGCAGGTGATGAGCAGGTCCCGGTTGATGGCCGGATAGTGGGCGGCCAGGTAATCGCACATGCGGGTGACGGACAAGGTGTGCTCGAGAAGCCCGCCCACGAAGCTGTGGTGGACCGTCTTGGCGGCTGAATGCCCGTAGAAGACCTGCATGAAGGCCTTGTCCTCCACGAAAAAGCTGCGGAGGAGCTGCGACAGATACGGGTTCTTGACCGACCCGGCCAGGGCCATGAGCTCGTTGTACATGGCTTTGCGGTTGTACTTGGTGACCGGGAGGTAGTCGGCGGGGACATACTCGCCGGGATCGGCCTTCCGCACCTGCTTGAGGGAGGCCTGGGGCGACCCGTTGAACATGGAAACCGTGCCGGCCACATAGATATAATCCAGCGCCTCGAATTCATGGATGGCGTCCGAGGTCGGATCCCAGATCTTGGCGTCCAGCTGGCCGGTCTTGTCCTGGAGGATCACATTTTCATAATTCTTGCCGTTCTTGGTCACGGCGGACTGTCTGTGCTTGCAGAGATATACATCCTGTATACGGCTGCCGTCCTTGAGCTCACTGATAAATCGCATACCTACTCCCTTTTCTCTTTGCTTACGTCAGCCGGCCTGCCGTGACGGTGTAGGTGTACTCCACCATGCCGTCACTGCCGCTGCGTTCTACTGTCACTTCCATAGTTGTCCCCGGCTCTGTCTCCATGAGCCGTTCGTGATAAGCCTGCATACTTACGATCGGTCTTCCGTCCACCATAGTGATGATGTCTGCCACACGGATCCCGGCTTCAAAAGCCGGTGACTCTTCGCTCAGGGCTGTCACGTAAACGCCGGCAGGCAGCTCATAAAGCTCTGCCATGGCGGCTGAAATATCCGTTCCGAAGATGCCTGATCTGGGAAGATCCCCGTTGTTGGAGAGGATCTGGATCCGGCTCTTGATGAGGGAAATGGGCACCGCGTCCAGCACCGCCGGATCGCCCGCCGTGATGGAGGCGGAGAGAATACCCATGACCCTTCCCTTGGTATCGATGAGCACACCGCTGCCTGTGCTGCTCCCGTACATATTGGTCGAAATGAGATTGAAGGTCGCATCCTCCAGCGACACCTGACCGCCTATGGAGGTCACATTTCCGAAATTGAAGGCGCCCGCCTGGCCGTTCGGCCGGCCGATCACAATGGCCAGGTCTCCGGGCTTGACGCTGTAGGAGTTGCCCAGCACAGCCGGCTCAATGACATCCATAGTCTCTTTCGGAATTTCCGTGAGCGGCACGCGGATCAGGGCAAGGCCCGTCGTGGGGTCTTCCTTAAGCAGCGATGCCTCCACCATGGTCGCGTCCGTGAAGGTCACCGCGATCCGGTCCGTATCCTCGATGGCCCTGTACTCGGCCAGAATGAGCAGGTCCACGCTGTTGTCGGCGATGATGACGCCGCTGACCGTCCGGCTGTCCAGGTAGGTGGTATTGAACCAGTCCTCCTCCGCCTTGTAGCCGGTGACCGAGACCATGGATTTCATGGCGGCTTCGGCCAGCTGCCCGAAGGCGGCATGGATCTCGTTATAATTCTCCAGGATAGAGGCCAGTTTTTCCTCCTCGGTCATCTCCGGCTCCGGCGTCGGCGTCACGTAAATGACAACAGTCTCCGGATCCTCCCCGTCGCTCTCTGAGGGAACTGTCCCCTGTTCCGCCGTCTCCTCCCCGCTTTCCTCCGCCGCCGCGGATGCCGTCGGGGATACTTTCTCCTTCACCTCATCCGCCGGAATGGTGACCGTCGAGGGTGTCTTCCCATTGTTCAGACCGGTGACCCGGATAAATACCCACCCGGCCACCAGGCCAAAAATGCTTGCCCCGACAAGGATTCCCAGAAGGATGTAGAAAACCCGCCTGGGGCTCACGGGCCGCTGCTTGTATGTCTCACGGATAAAGGAATACTCTTCGTCCTCGCCGCCGGACGTCTCCTCCCGAAGAAGGTCGCTCGAATCCGGCCGTCTGTTCAGCTGGTCTTCATTTCTCATGACTGACTCCTGGTTTGGCTCCAGAACAATAATCGGCACAGCATATATAGGTATTCTACCAATATTTTATGAACAAAGTATGAATGTCAGGTAACTAATACGCCCGGCCCCCTTGAAAACCCCCTTTCCTTGACAGACCAAATGGGTTAAAATGAGGACATGAACGATAAAGCATTACACACACTCGAATTTGATAAAATCATAGACCTTCTGGCCGGCCGCGCCTCCTCGGAGCCGGGCCGCGCCAAATGCCGTGCGCTCCGCCCGCTGACCGACCTGGATGAAATCAACATGCTCCAGGACGAGACGGCCGCCGCGGTCGCCCGCCTCTTCGCCAAGGGCAGCATTTCCTTCGGCAACACTGTGGATGTAGGGCTTTCCCTGCGCCGACTGGAGATGGGCAGCGCTCTCAATATCCGCGAGATCCTCGAGATCTGCAAGCTTCTGGAAAATGCAGGCCTGGTCAAAAATTACGGGCGCCGTGAAAGGGAGGACGCCCCCGAAGACTGTCTTTCAGGCATGTTCAATTCCCTGGAAGGCCTCCGGCCTGTGACGGATGAGATCCGCCGCTGCATCCTCTCCGAGGACGAAATCAGCGACAACGCCTCCTCGACGCTCCGCTCCATCCGCAGGAACATGAAGGCGGCAGGTGAGCGGATCCGCACCGAGCTCACCAAGCTGGTGTCGGCCCACGCCAAGGACTATCTCCAGGACAGCATCATCACCACCCGCGACGGCCGCTACTGCATTCCGGTCAAGACCGAGCACAAGGCCTCCGTCCCGGGCATTGTCCACGACATGAGCGCCTCCGGCTCCACCCTCTTCATCGAGCCGGCCTCCGTGGTCAAACTCAACAACGACATCCGCGAGCTGGAGCTTGCCGAGCAGAAAGAGATCGAGGTCATTCTGGCCAAGCTCTCCGAATCCTTAGCGGAATCCGGCGGTCTGATCCGCCAGGACTACGAGGTCCTCTCCGCCCTTGATTTCATTTTCGCCCGCGCTTCCCTGGCTCTGGAAATGAACGCCGTCCGCCCCCTGATCGGCGACGACGGCATCATCGACCTCCGAAAAGCCCGCCACCCGCTGATTCCCAAGAAGAAGGTGGTCCCCATCGACGTCCGGGTCGGCGAGACCTTCGACCTCCTGGTCATCACAGGTCCCAACACCGGCGGTAAGACCGTCACCTTGAAGACCACCGGTCTTCTGGTCCTCATGGGCATGGCAGGCCTCCACATACCGGCGGCTGACCGCAGCCGCATCGCCCTCTTCCGGGAGGTCTACGCGGACATCGGCGACGAGCAGAGCATCGAGCAGAGCCTGTCCACCTTCTCCTCCCATATGACCAACATCGTGGAGTTCCTGGAGGAGGCTGACACCGACTCCCTGGTCCTCTTCGACGAGCTGGGTGCCGGCACCGATCCCACGGAAGGCGCCGCCCTGGCCGTGGCCATCCTGGACAGCCTCCACCAGCGGGGCGTCCGCTGCATCGCCACCACCCACTACAGCGAGATCAAGATCTACGCCCTCCGGACGGAAGGCGTGGAGAATGCCTCCTGCGAGTTCGACGTCGCCACCCTCTCCCCGACCTACCGGCTGCTCATCGGTGTTCCCGGCAAGAGTAATGCCTTCGCCATCTCCAAAAAGCTCGGCCTCCCCGAAGCCATCATCGAGGACGCCCGTTCCCTCCTGTCCGACCAGGCGGAGACCTTTGAGGACGTCATTTCCGACCTGGAGACGACGCGGATCAACCTGGAGAAGGAGCGCCAGGAGGCAGAAACCACCCGCCGGGAAATCGAGAAGCTGAAGAAGGACCTGGAGTACCAGAAGGAACATCTGGCAGAGCAGAAACAGAAGCTGATCGCCGAATCCTCCGTGGAAGCCAGACGGATCCTCCAGGAGGCCAAGGACTACGCGGACAAGACCATCAGTTACTTTGCCAAGCACGGCGGCATCGCCTCCGGCAAGGAGATGGAGCAGCAGCGCGAAGGCCTCCGGAGCCGGATCGGCGACATGAACAAGAACATCGGCGACTTAAAGGGCGCCGACGAGAACAAGACTGGCAACCTTCGTCCCCAGGATATCCACATCGGCGACGCCATCCGCGTCATCAGCCTGAACCTGAAGGGAACGGTCAGCACCCTGCCGGATGCCAAAGGGTATTTATTTGTCACACTGGGCATCATGCGGACCAAGGTGCGCCTGAACGACCTGGAAAAAGTTGCGGAGGCGGACATCACCGCCCCCGGCTTAAAGCACACCTCCTCCGGCAAGCTCCGCATGAACAAGTCCTCCTCCGCCACCATGGAGATCAATCTCCTCGGCAAGACGGTGGACGAGGCCTGTATGGAGCTGGACAAGTTCCTGGATGACGCGGCCCTGGCCCACCTGCCCAGCGTCCGCATCGTCCACGGCAAGGGGACCGGCGCCCTCCGCAAGGGCGTTCAGCAGTACCTGCGCCGCAACAAGCACGTCAAGTCCTTCCGCCTGGGCGAGTACGGCGAAGGTGACGCCGGCGTGACGATTGCTGAAATCAAATGAACTGAGAACGGAGAAAACCATGGCAGTCAAACAGAAGATCCTGATCGTCGACGACGATCTCAATATTTCGGAGCTCATTTCCCTCTATCTGACCAAGGAAATGTTCGAGACCCGGACAGCAGCCGACGGCTACGAGGCTCTGGACCTCTTCGAGAGCTTCGCCCCCGACCTGGTCATCCTGGACCTCATGCTGCCCGGCAAGGACGGCTACGAGATCTGCCGGGAGATCCGCCAGCGCCGGGACACCCCCATCATCATGCTCTCCGCCAAGGGCGAGACCTTCGACAAGGTCCTTGGCCTGGAACTCGGTGCCGACGACTACATCATCAAGCCCTTCGACTCCAAGGAGTTGGTGGCCCGCGTCAAGGCCGTCCTCCGGCGCTACGTGAAGGCCACGGAGACCCGCCGGGAAGTGCCCGCCGGGGTCGACATGGTGGAGTACCCCGGCCTCATCATCAACCAGACCAACTACTCCGTCATCTACAATGGCAAAAATGTAGACATGCCCCCGAAGGAGCTGGAACTGCTTTATTTCCTGGCGTCCCAGCCGAACCGGGTCTTCACCCGAGAGCAGCTCCTGGACCATATCTGGGGCTATGAATACGTCGGGGACACCCGCACCGTCGATGTCCATATCAAGCGCCTCCGGGAAAAGATCAAGGACCGCAACGGCTGGTCCATCGCCACAGTCTGGGGAATCGGCTATAAATTTGAGGTGAAGGAAGGCTGATTCCGTCTAAGCATGACCACAGCAAAAAGGCGGCCGGGTTATGGGAAGGCATCCGGCTTTCCCGCACCGGCCGCTCTTTTCTTTCAGACGGAAATAAATGCCTGATCCCGGTATTTCTTCTCCGAACTGTCCGTCCTGGTCATTCCTCGATTTAAGACGAACGTAAATGCTGCATCCTGGAATATCTTCCCCGCACTGCACACCCCGGTCATTCTTTTTTCAGGCGCAAACGTATGCTGCATCCCGGAATATCTTCCCCACACTGCCCGCCCGGTCTTCCCATCCAGAAGGTAAACAACCATGAAGCGATTCCTCTACCTCAAATTCATCGGAACATACGCCATCCTCGCCTTCCTCATGTTCTTCGTGGTGGAATCGCTGGGGACCCAGCTGATTGAGAACCGGCTGGTGGCCCAGCGGGCCGAGGACCTCTACGTGGAGGCCAACCGACTGTCGACGGCCGGGGCCAGGTCTTATTTTTCAAAGACCGAGACCCTGGAGGATCTTTACGAGAACCTGACGGTCATCGCCAAGGTCTCCGGCACCACCATCCGCCTGATCGACACAGGCGGCAGCGAGATTCTCAACACCGGCAGGGCCATCACCAGCGCACCTCGCACCATAGAGAACTTCAATTACGCCGCCTTCGGCCCCCAGTATTATGAGATCGGCAGCTTCTACGACCAATACGACAAGGATTACCTGAATGTCATGGTGCCCGTGACCAGCGGCCTGCAGACCAGAGGATATCTGGCTGTCAGCCAAAGCATGAGTATCATCACCGAGGATGTCAGGTCCCTGCGGATAGCCCTTCACTGGGTTACCCTCTTCAACTTCCTTCTGTCCTTCTCCATACTCCTCATCTTCAGCATCAGCGTCTATGCGCCCCTCAAACACATCATCGCCGGAGCCCGTCAGTTCGCGTCCGGCAACTTCAGCCACAAGATCGAGGTATCCTCCCACGATGAGATGGGCTACCTGGCCGACTCCCTCAACATGATGGCTGTGGAGCTCCAGAAGAACAAGGACTACCAGACCAAATTCATCTCCAACGTCAGCCACGATTTCCGGTCGCCGCTCACCTCCATCAAGGGCTTCACCGAAGCCATGATGGACGGGACCATCCCGCCGGAGCTCTATGAACGATATCTCAAAATCATCAGCTCCGAGGTGGACCGCCTGGAAAAGCTGACCAAGTCCATTCTGACCCTGAACAGCGCAGATGCCGACCGGGTCGTCCTGAACATGTCCCGGTTCGACATCAACAGCATGCTGCGGGACACCGCCGCTGTGTTCGAAGGTTCCTGCCGGCGCAAGAAGATCGGCATAGACCTGGTCCTGACGGACGAGGCCCTCTTTGTGGAGGGGGACAAAGAAAAAATCGAGCAGGTCGTCTACAACCTGCTCGACAATGCCGTCAAATTCTCCGACCGCGGCTCCCGCATCAAGCTGGAAACCACGCTCCGGAGGGACAAATGCTATATTTCCGTCAAGGACGAAGGCTGCGGCATCCCCAAAGATGAACTGCCCAAGATCTGGGACCGCTTCTACAAGACCGATGCCTCCCGCGGCCGGGACCGGACCGGAACAGGCCTGGGGCTTTCCATCGCCAAGGAGATCATCTCCGCCCACGGCCAGACCATCTCCGTCATGAGCACGGAAAATGTAGGCACGGAGTTCGTCTTCTCACTGGATGCCCGCTGACAGACGGCGGGTGCCGGTTACTCATGAACGCAGAAAATGAAGGCACGAAGAGTGCCTTCTCGCAGAATCCACGTCGGCTGAAGAGCCTCTTTTCCCTCTGAAGGACCGGTATTTTCCCCTCACCGGATATCCGTAGTCAGAAAGCTGTCCGCCTTCGGCCTGTCCAGGCAGCGCACGTGGTCCCCGTTCAGGATCAGCCTGTCCGCCGTATTCCGCAAAGTCCCGATGACTGTGCCCGACAGGCCTGCCTCCCGCAGGGCGGCAAGGACCCCCGCCGGGTCCTCCGTCACAGCCAGCACTGCCCCGCCCGACAGGGCGTAATATGGATCGATCTCGTAGACCTCCAGGATCTCGACCGTCTCCTGACGGATCGGGATCTTTTTCATGTCCACGATGAGGCCTGTCTTCATTTCCTCGGCCATGATCCAGAGGGCGGAGAAGAGGCCGCCCTCCCCCAGCTCCGAGGCCCAAAGGGCGCCGGAGGACCGGATTACCGCCAGCGCCTCATCGGCGCGGTCCAGGTCCGGCAGAGCGCGGAGGCGGTCAGTAAAAAAGGGAGGGAACCGATTCATGAGTTCCCTCTCCTGCATGTTCCAAAGCTGTATAGATGCCGCCAACGCAATGGGGCCGGCGACGATCAGCGAGCGTGTTGGCATTTTCTTAATACCCGTAATCGTTCAGGACCTGGTAGACCCTGTTGATGTTGTTGGTGGCGATGGCGGATTCGACCGCGTCCAAGGCCGCCTGGGAGCTGGTCTTACAACCCACCACGTAGGTCAGCGGCGACATGGCGTATTCGCTGTAGTTGAAATCGGTGGAGGTGGTCTCCCCGTTCACGGTGACGTCCTTCCAGAGCCGCGCGTCCAGCCCGGTATGGCCGCTGCTGGAAATGGAGACCTCGCCCATGGGCTTGGAAAGGTCCCCGACGATGGCGGTCCCGATCGGCGTCTCCTTGAGGGTCTCGCTGCGGAAGCTTACGCTCCGTTCCTCCGACCTCGTCTCCACCCCGTAAATGCCAATAAAGAGGGTGCCGTCCCAGGCGCTGCCATAGATATAGATGGGATGGTCCAGGTTGTTGGTGAACTGGAGGTCCTTGCCGCCCTCCTGGGAGATGGCGGCGTCCATGGCCGGGACAACGTAGTTGACGATCATGGAGTGGGCGCACCGCATGTCCACCTGGAGCTCAGCCCTGAGCAGGGCCATATACAGGGTCGTCGATACCTGGCAGATGCCGCCGCCGTAGGTATCCACGACAGAACCCTCGGCATAGGATGGCGCCAGCGCGTAGCCATTCTCCTCGGAGAAGGGGACGACCTTGTCCAGCATGGAGAAGGAGTCGCCGGGATATACGATGGTCCCGGAAATAAGCTCCACCCCGTTGTGGATGTTCTGAGCTCTGGCGCTGGAGCTGGAGGAATAGTCCGTCTCCGCGCTGCCAAGGAGGTCATGGATCTGGGACAGGGCTTCCTTGTCACCGGAGGGATCGATCTTGTCCGTGATCATCTCAAGGGTCGGGTCTCCGGAGACCCAGCCGGTGTCCAGGTAGAGGAGAAGGTTGTTGATGGACTCCTTGGTAAGGATCCGGAAGCCGTCCGCCCCTTCTGTCACCGTAAGCTCATAATTGTCGTTGAAGGTGAGGCCGTAAGGCTTGCTGGGCGTGTATACCTCATCCGCCAGCTCCTCCACCATGGAGGAGACTGTCTCATCGTTGAAGGACCGCTCGATCAGGTAGCTCTTGCCGCTGTGGGCGACCTGCTTCCGGCTCTTGTAGCGTTCCAGGATGTTTCCCACATTGCCCTCGCTCACAGCCTCGTCCGCCACGTCCTCGTTCACCCAGGTAAAACCCAGGTCCCGGACCGGGGCTGACAGGGATTCGCCGCCTGCGCGGATAGTCAGCGTGGCGTTCTCCAGTTCCTCAGCCTGCGCGGAGACAGCGGCGGCGGCTTCCTCCCGGTGCATGCCCGAGACGTCGATGCCGCCTATGCTGACGCCGTTCAGGATGACCGCGTCATCCGGGATCCGAAGGCAGTCGCCTGCGACGGCCTCCCCGGCTGCTTCTGATTCAGGGGCTTCCTCCTCTTCGGATGCCTCTGTCTCTTCACTGAAGCTCTCCTCCTCGTCCGACGGTACATCCTCAGAGGCGCCGGCCGGGACGACCAGTGAAAGCAGCATGGCCAGTGCCAGGAGGATGGCTATGACGGCAGCGGTGATCCGCTGCCATTTTTTGTTCATCATAGGTATTTCCTTGTCATATGCGAAAAGTACAGGCGGCCGAAGCCGCCTGGGTGGTGTTCCTGTCAGTCCGTTCCTTATTTCTCAAGCGGGTACTTGTCGGTCAAGGTCTTGACGATGGCACGGGCGGCGGGGATATTGTCCTCGCTCTCGATGACCAGGGCGATTGCCTCGGCGATTTTGTCCATGTCCTCGACGCCAAGGCCGCGGGTGGTGACGGCCGGAGTTCCGAGACGGAGACCGCTGGTCACGAAGGGAGACCTGGGATCGTTGGGGACCGTGTTCTTGTTGGCTGTGATGTTGGCCTCGTCCAGGCGGTTCTGGAGCTCCTTGCCCGTCAGCTCAAGGCCCCGCAGGTCGACCAGCATGAGGTGGTTGTCCGTGCCGCCGGATACGATCTTGACGCCTCTGTTCATGAGACCCTTGCAGAGGGCCTGGGCATTGTCCACAATGCGCTGGGTATAGTCCACGAAGGCGGGCTCCAGGTTCTCCTTGAAGCCGACAGCCTTGGCTGCGATGCAGTGCATGAGGGGACCGCCCTGGGAGCCGGGGAAGATGGCCTTGTTGAGCTTGTGCTCCTTGGCGAATTCCTCGGTGCTGAGGATCATGCCGCCACGGGGACCGCGGAGGGTCTTGTGGGTCGTGGTCGTCACGACGTGGGCATAGGGGAAGGGACTCGGATGAATCCCAGTGGCCACCAGGCCGGCGATGTGGGCCATGTCGATCATAAGATAGGCGCCGACCTTGTCAGCGATCTCCCGCATCCGCTTGAAGTCGATGATGCGGCAGTAGGCGGAGGCGCCGCCTACGATCAGCTTCGGCTTGTTCTCGATGGCCAGACGCTCCATCTCGTCATAATCGATGAAGCCGTCGTCGTTGACGCCGTAGGGTACGCACTTAAAGTAATCGCCGGAGACGTTGGCGGGTGATCCGTGCGTCAGGTGGCCGCCTTCATCCAGGCTCATGCCCATGAAGACGTCGCCCGGCCGCAGGAGAGCATAGAAGACGGCGAAGTTTGCCTGCGCTCCGGAATGGGGCTGGACGTTGGCGTAGGTGCAGCCGAAGAGCTTCATGGCGCGGTTCCTGGCCAGCTCCTCGATGTCATCCATGTACTCGCAACCGCCGTAATAGCGGTGGGCGGGATAGCCCTCAGCATACTTGTTGGTGAGGATGGAACCCAGAGCGGACATAACGGCCTTGCTGGCCCAGTTCTCGGAGGCGATCAGCTCGATGTGGGAGTTCTGACGCTCGAATTCCGACTCTATAGCGGCGGCGATCTCGGGATCAGTGGCTCGGATGTCGTCGATTGTGTACATTTTCAGTCTCTCTCCTTTTCTCCGTCAATATTCCGACCTGCGTTCTTCTTCATATTGGCGAACTTGGTGAGGTCGGACAACCAGACCAGCTTGACGGTGCCGATCGGGCCATTTCTCTGTTTGGCTATGATGATCTCAGCGATTCCCTTTTCACTTGAATCTTTATTATAATAATCGTCTCTGTAGATGAACATGACAACGTCAGCGTCCTGCTCGATAGCCCCTGACTCACGGAGGTCGGACAGCATGGGACGGTGGTCCTCACGCTGTTCAACGCCTCGGTTCAGCTGGGAAAGGGCTACCACAGGCACATTGAGCTCCCTGGCCAGCGATTTCATGGCGCGGGAGATATCGGAGATCTCCTGCTGGCGGTTGTCACTTCTGCCGCCGTTGCCCGCCATGAGCTGGAGGTAGTCTACAAAGATGATTTTTATATCGTGTTCCAGCTTGTACTTCCGGCACTTTGACCGGAACTGCTGGAGGGTAAGACCCGGGGTGTCGTCTATGATGAGGGACGAGTTGGAAATGATGCCCGCCGCCTCCACGAGGCGGAGCCAGTCATCATCCAGCAGCTGCTGGCCGGTCCTTATTTTCTGGGAATCCACGTGAGAGACCAGAGACAGGAGACGGTTCATCAGCTGGTCCTTCGACATTTCCAGGGAGAAAATGACGCCGGCCTCCCCTTCGTGGAAGCAGATATACTGAAGTATGTTGAGCGCGAAAGCCGTCTTGCCCATGGAGGGGCGGGCGGCGATGAGGATAAAGTCAGAGTTCTGAAG
>ODAJ011855809.1_pt1 | contig 13191 bp, 11 predicted proteins | sample 1539241 | NCBI WGS metagenome assembly ODAJ01 (sample SAMN02144231, study PRJEB22623) | gut metagenome | biome: sheep rumen | host: Ovis aries | place: New Zealand | reverse complement strand
TCTCCTAAATAATTTTGCAATAAGTACGAAAGTGCCACAAGCCTCGTTTTCCTGGTTGAGCCGGCTCGATTGATCAGTTGAGCCGGCTCATTTGATCGTTTGAGCCGGCTCAACTTTTTGGGGCCATTTCAATAAAATTAGGTATAGATGTGCGTTTTGGACTAGAAAAAGTAACTTATCAAGAAGGGAATTCTTCCTTTTTTTAACAAAACAGGCTGACCGATATTTCTTCAGCCAGCCTATTTCATATTATGATTGTGGGATTAGTTTACGACACGGAATGAAAGCAGTCTCATCCTAGGAACTTGCCCCCTTGATTATTCATGCTCATCTGCATTCGCATGTTACTTCTTTTGATTGATGAACTCTTCAAATGGGATTAAACGGAATTCTGTGTCATCGGGAACATCATACGGCCAACAACTTAAGTTATTCAGTAAAAAGATTTTCCCATCTATTACAACACAATACATGTCTCCTGTGCCATAACGAAAGACTTCGTTCGTATAAAGATCTGCTCTATTCCCTCCATTAAAAGCGAAAGAAATCTTATTTTCTGCCACCAAGCGACCTAACTCATCTGCATTATAAATTTTCAGCCAATCTGATGGTTCCACAAATCCGGCTCTTATTTTCCCGACCAGTTTTCCTTCTGGAGTAAACAGAAAGGTATCTGCACTTAAAAGACTTCGGAACCAAGATCTTTTTCGTCTTACACGAAAAAACTGCAGTTTCTTCAGAAACGAATAATCCAGATACTCCTCTTTTGTTATTGAACAATTGGTTTTACTTTCCAACCAAAAGAAGTGCAGTTGTTTTAAGTTTGGATATTTCCTGTAGGCAGGATTCTTCCTCAGCATTCTAAGGTTATATCTTTCCAATTTCTCAATTTCGTCTTTACAAAAGTCTAAACTGTCAATAAAGCATATTCTGTCTTGAGAATAAATTGTCACGCAGAATGCAAATAAACAAAGAAAAATGGAAAGCCTCATATTGCTATATACTGGTAATTGTTTGACATATTTGTTTTGTTAAATATCTTGGGGCAATTGGTTGAGTTTTTCTTTGCCCTGATGCAAAGGTAACACTTTTCATCGACAAACGTTCCGTTGAACTAAGAAAAAGTTGTTTTATAACCTCAAAAAAAAGTTTCTTTAGTTTTTATATTAAAGAAAAAAAATGTAACTTTGTAGTAAAATAACAAGAATATAATGATATGAGTTTTGATATTTGTGTATTTCATGCTTCCGCAGCACCAAGGAATCCAATTGACTTTGTAGAATGGTTTAACCGGACAACAGACTGGGAACTTAACAAAGAATATGACAACGATGCGGTTTGCCGACCCGATTTGAGGGAATGGTATCATTGTATGCTAAAACATTATCCCGCCATGAACGGAAGAGACTGCGAGAGTTCCCGCCAGGCATATCTCATCTCTCATCCAGAAATAGCAGGTGATGATGCAGAGCTGATTGTGGATGATCTGTCAGCAGATTATTGTCTAACTCCGGACTTAATCTATGCGGCATTCAACTGGGATTTTGCAGAAGATGTTTATAAGCTTTCCCGCGATGAAGCTTTCCGATTGGGGCTTGGCTTCTTTGACCTTACTGACAATTGTGTAGAATTTTCTCCAACAGAAACTATACGATTGCCAAACGAAGAAGAAGAAAAGATAGAAGAAAACTTGCAACCCACGGAAACGGCGAATGTTAACACCCCCATTGAGCAAAGTCGTACGCCCCAAGGAATTGAGCACTTTGCCTTTAGGAGTAAAAATATGTACAATGTATTATTCATGTTACCCATCATGATTCTGGTGGCAACTTTTCAGGGTGTAAGACATGGCAATGCCTCAACAGATACACTTGGTGGAATTCTCTACATTGTCGTATTTTCTTGGATATTTCTTGGTGCCATAGTTCTCTTTTTCATGGGAGTTATAGGCAGCCATCGCCTAAAGCATCGCACAGGATGCTATTTCCTGAATGAATTATAAATAATCTACAATAACAAGGGGGCAGACTTTTCGAGTCTGCCCCCTTTGGTTGTTATTGACCGTTTTAATCCACTCGGGGGCTTACTTCATTCCCCGATACTATTCATCCACGATATGAGCAACTTCGAACTTGAATCCTTTTAGGTTGTTCTCCTTTATAAGTTTCATCATGCGATTGGAACAGAAAAATAGGTGTGATGGACGTATTAGTCCTACTCTTCCTCCAACAGTTTGCCTGCTAGCAAAAAAATCCAAGTCTTTCAGTACAGGATTCGACCTCATATAAGCTTCAGACAAAATGTCAGGTATATTGTCTCCATTGGGGCATTCTCCTGATAAATTAAAAGGGTCCTGGCCAAATACAGATTTCTCAGAAAAATCCAGATAGTACTGAGGACGTACTTGATAATAGTTCAATTTCTGGCCCGAATTCGCAGAACTAATCACCGGTTCAAAGTCCAATCCCTTAAGCTTATTGTCCTTAACCATCTTGACAAACCTTTCCGAGACTATCGTCTCATCTCCCCATGCAATAGTTACTGCCATATCCGCTTTAGGAATAGAGCTTCGTCTCAACTTAAGTGGTGACAATTGCTTCGCCCCAGATCCGCATATTGGGCAAGCAGAACTTTCGTCATATATGGTTCCGCACTCCTCACCTGCTGGCTCAAAATGACGAGTCTGGAATATCTGAAACCATTTGGCATTATTTATTTCAGTTTCTGTATAATACCTCTTATACTCATAGTAACTATAGAATATATCGTTATTTTCTAATGCTTTTTTCTGCAATTCTCCAATAGCATCAAATCGAGGATCATTCTTATCTATTCTTATGACCTTGACTGAATCACCAAGGTTTGTACCTTCATCATCCCTGAACAGAAGATGAGCATATTCCATTATAATACGAAATTCAACAAACTCTTTCATATAGAAAATTATTACACAATGCAAATATACGAAAATAATTATTGATTACTTGTTTTTTTATATGAATTTTATTGAGGAAGAGGGTATTTCATATATACTTTTTGCATAATGCCATGTCTAACAGATCCATCCAATATTTTTCTAGTACCATATGGATGAATGCTTCTAAATTCGTTGGTTATCATTTGATGGTATGCTGCATCCAATGGGATTAATTTACCATTAGAGGGTCCTCCCATATATTTTGGATCAACATGATGCAATTGTATATGTCCCGCCTTATTTGGATACCTTGCTTGTGCCTCCTTCAAAAGTTCTAAATAATGTGGGTCACTCTTAGATATATATACCTCACCCGTGAATGTTGTAACAGATTTACCGGTCCTTTCGAGCAAACCTGCGTTACTATGCATAGCCGCACTACTTTGTCTTGCCTGCATTCCTGTTTCTTTAGCCACCTCTGAGGCTTCTGCACTTGGCGTAATTGCTTTTCCTGCCTCTGCCTTGGCCGCCATAGCATCTGGCCCTGTCTTTAATGGCCTATGGCGTGTTTGCATTATCTTTGACAGTTTAAAATCGAACTTATTAGCGATAACTCCCATTCCAACTGTTGCTACGGCAATACCCATATCAATACCCATTTCGCTCCAACTGAAATGGAACGGCGTACCTGTTAATGCGGAATAAGTAAGATTATAAGTTAAATAGCCAGCAGCGGCACCTACAGCAGCACCAATGAATGGTGACGCTTCACCGGCTCCGAGATAAGCGCAGCCTGCTGTTACAGCGCCTCCAACGACAGCTCCAACTCCTATTGATACTCCTGCTGATACATATGTCGCAAAAGCACCACAAGCAAAAGAGCCAACGAATTCAAAAAGGTTATCAATATGATCGAAGTTTGCAGCAGCAAAGGCAAAACCGCCAATCATAACAGGAATCAACAACGGAATCTCTCCATTCCTATCTATATACTTATAGGGATTGTTGTTAGCATACACATAAGGATTATAGTCCCATGCACCACCCTCGCTGTTAAGCAATGGATCAGGACTGACGAAGCGACCAAGATAAGGGCTGTACAGACGGGCGTTGACCTTCGGTCGAGTTTGCTCACACTCGGAAAAGCTCAAACAAGTTTGGCTCTCCTCTCACTTAATCGCAACCTTGGCATTTATCAAGCCGAACATCCACAGGTCTTCATGATGCAAGTAATATGCAGTTTCTCTAAAAGAATAAGGCTGACCGATATTTCTTCGGCCAGCCATTTTTCATATATACAAACGTTCTAAAATCTGACTGTCAATTCTTAAAGATGATGATCTTCTATTATCATGTTATCGGCAATTAAAGATACATTACAGGTATCTTTGATGAAAGGAGTAATATCAAATTCCTCATGCGGTTTATGTACTGGGAATGATTGGAATTCCTCCCTATTCTTTTTGTATAGAATAAGCTTACAATTGGAGTAATGCCGGACGTTTGGGAAAAATATAGTTGCATAGGACTTGTCATACATTAGCATAATGCTAATATAATCATCTTTCACTACAGGTTTTATAGAATCATTTCTTGTATCAATGAGGCTTTGCGGCAATGAGGATTCCTTTATTTTATCAACGTATGGGTCAACAATTGAATAGCAATACTCTAACCTTTCATTCGAAAACTTGAAGAAAAGAATTCGCTCAGTATCATATGTATTCGTATCAACAGGTTTCTTCACACATGTTTTTTCTATTTTCCGGTTAGCATAAAAACCATGTGCATCGCGAATAATCTTTTTATCCAAAATATGTCGTATGATTTCTCTATTTGTTTTGCCATATATCTCATAAAGCATATCGCCATGATCTATATAAGAAACACTAAACAAGCCTCTATCCTTATTACAATAGAACTCACAACTATTAGGCCTATCTCTAAAGAAATCTGCTTCAACTCTGTGTCTTCTCATAAAGGAAGGTTCCAAGTCGGGAATCTTGTCTAAAATATCTTCGGCCATATTAAAAACAGGTACAAGCCATTGTATTTGTTCGTCGGTAAGCATGTCAATTTACAATAAATATATTGGAAAAGTATAACAATTTCTATACAAAGTTCATGAATAATAATGAGTTATACAAGAAATATGCCATAAATATTAAAAGAAAATATATTGTTATTAAATCAGCCCTACAAAAGTAGGGCTGATAAAACTCCAAGTATTTCTTTTTTATATATGTTTAAAAGTGAACCGTTATTATCTTGATATAACCATTGTCCAGCATATACTGAGGAGTCATAAAACCGCCTGTCTCTGGATGAATGAATCTATACTGAACACCACCACCGGGCAAGCCAAACTTTGGGAATGGGGCAGCTATGCTACGCTCTACATCCAAAGGTCTTAACAATTCCCACTGTGCATAGGGAGCGGTCTTGGGATCATACGGTATTGCACGCATATCTACGGAGACACCTGGTTTGGAAAAATACTCCCCACCATGTAACCTATCAAAAGCCGTATCATACTGACCTGGCATAGAATTACAATACCTGTCCACTCTGGTTCCTGGCTCAAGTGTTTCTAGGCTTGTCGTACCAGGAACACGATCTGAAGGTGGCCAATCACCTTTTTGAACTTCCTCTCCATGCTTAAGATATTTAGGACCTGCTTTTGACTCTGCCATGGCAGCCATCTCATCCGGGTTTGTTGCTGTTGGTCTATGACGAGTTTGCATAATCTTTGAGGACTTTGACGCAAGTTTACTAGCGACTGTACATACCCCTACTGTTGCTACGGCAATCCCCATCTCAATCCCCATATCTTTCCAACTGAAGTTGACGGGTGTCCCTGTTAATGCGGAATAAGAAAGATTATAAGTTAAATAGCTAGCAGCAGCACCTGCAGCAGCACCAACGAATGGTGCCGCACCAGCAATGACTGGTGACCCAACAGAGACACCTATAGCACCAACGCCTGCTGTTACAACAGATCCAACGTAAACTCCAACTCCTATTGACAGAGCTGTTGCAACAACACCACATGCTTTTACTGCGGCGTCATTACCATGAAAGTATTGTAAAAACGATAATATGGGGAATATAATAAATTCTCCGTTCCTGTCAATATATTTAAACGGATTGTTATTAGCATATACATAGGGGTTATAGAGTAATGGGCCACCCTCGCTGTTAAGCAGTGGATCTGGGCTAACGAAGCGACCAAGGTAAGGGCTATACAAACGTGCGTTGACCTTCGGTCGAGCTTGCTCACGATGATTTCATCGACCTCGAACGCGACTCGGCCATTAGAGTGCGAGCACTCATGGCTCTCACTGCTTACTCGGTTCGGGATAGCTCAAACGAGTTTGGCTCTCCTCTCACTTAATCGCAACCTTGGCGTTTATCAGGCCGAACATCCACAGGTCTTCATGATGCAAGTAATATGCAGTTTCTCTAAAAGAATAAGGCTGACCGAAATTACTTCAGCCAGCCCATTTCATATCAAGATTGTGGGATTATTTTATAACATGGAATTGATTATTCTTGATCATCAGAATCTGAATACCTTATATTCGTATCGCATGCGCAATTTACGGAGGGTCCAAATCTTACCATGTCCATGTCCATTGCGACAGAGTTTCTTGCTTTCTTCATTTCGCGAGAAAAGAATAGACAACTGACAACTGTAACTACACCCAATATACTGATGTTTCTTCTATTTGTATTCATGATGATTGGTTTTATTTCTTGCTATTGAACAAGCTATCAGTGATGATGAATTCTGTATGTTTCTTATCTGTATTTATGACTTCCTCAACTCCACCTCTTCCCCTATAACATACAGACTTCGTTTTCGTTTCGAATTTGAAGAAACAAGTATCGTTAACAATCAACATTGAATTAAGAACCCAAAATCTTAATTTAAGACTTGATCCTGCATCAATTTCATGAGAAATCGTGTCAGTGTCATGCGAAAATGGATGTTTACCAGAAGCCACCCCCATATGAACCAGTTTAACAGGTGATGACGTTTGATTGCAGAAGTCTACTCCGACGCGCCATGTCCAACAGCATGAACTGAGGAATATGCATGGGCCTAAAAGGAATAATATGTAAAATCTTACAGTTTTACCCAACATATGTGATTCTTTATTTAAATATAAATAATAACAATACAACGAAATATACTAACAAAGAAAAATAATTAATTACAACCTTCCAAACATCTTAACATATATTAACGAAAGAGGATATCTATATTCTATCATGAATGTGTTCTATTCGGTTTACGCTTTAATAAGATTCGCATTATTCCTATATAACAACCTTACCAGTTTTTCTTTTTAGGAGATTTCCCCCTTAATCCTCCATATTTGTTTGCCTCATCCTCAAGAGGACCACGATCGAATCCATAACGCATATACTGGCCTGTAACAGCTCTATAAAATCGTATATAGCCTCCATTTCTCTTCATTTGCTGAAGATGTTTGTTTTCATGTTTTCGAAGCCCTTCTGATTCGAGAGGTTTTGCACCTTTCTCTTCAGTAAAAACATATCTACCGTGAGAAAAGCCACCGCCCTTATTCTCACTTCTCATAACAAGACTTGCAATCCCGCCTTTTCTGTAGACGCCATCGTCACCATAGGAAACAGGTTTTCCGTTTTCGTCTAGTGGTTGATATCCTGCACCAAATACAGCATTATGCGCTACTGTTCTTACGCAGCCACTAAGCGCACCACCAGCTGCACCTTTCAAAACCAAGGAAGGATCATCATGCACAATAGCATTAACGACACCTGACGAAAAACCAGTCACTGCACCTCTAAACGTATTAATCCCAACTTCAGACATAACATTTTTGAATACATTCGTCCCTGAAGGGCTATAGTATGGAAGTTTTGCACCGATAGATGCTCCAATAATCATGCCCGGTATATCTCCAAATGACATACTTTCTCCAAAAATCGCATTTGTAACAGTATTATTCACCATGTTGGACATTATATTCATCGCAAAGTTATTTCCTGCTCCACAACCAATGCCCCCCACTTGAAGGGCAGATGATACGGCAGCCATGCCCATGGATTTAAAGAAATCACCGGCATTCCAATTACCACTAATAGCAGCAGTGACAGAATAGACTGTCGCCTCAACGGCCGCATTAAAGAGAGCATTAAAAGCAAAGTCAAGCAAACATGCAACCAATCCACAGAACTCCCCATTCCTATCTATGTATTTGTACGGGTTATTCCTGGCATATACATAAGGATTGTAATCCCATGCACCACCCTCGCAATTGAGCAATGGGTCTGGGCTGACGAAGCGACCAAGATAGGGGCTGTACAAACGTGCGTTAGCATTCAAGAGACCGAACATCCAAAGGTCTTCATGATGCAAGTAATATGCAGTTTCTCTAAAAGAATAAGGCTGACCGAAATTGCCTCAGCCAGCCTATTCATAATATCAAGATTGTGGGATTACTTTACAACACGGAAGGGATTATTCTTGCTCATCAGAATCCGAATACCTTATATCCGTGTCGTAGTTACCATCCTTATCCCTCGTGACAACCCATTTTCGATATAGCTTGTTCTTACGTATTTCATCCCATGTGTACTTCCTCGCATCACTCCATTTGATAAGGAAGAAATAAGCGGTATCAGTCTTGCGGAGCAAATAATAATCTGTCCAGCAAGTAGAGTCTGGAAGAATAGCTTCATTATTATGTATGTACAAACCATTCACTTCAAGTAACACATAATCATTCATACATCTTGATTGTGAGTAAAGAGGAAACGCTCTATCGTATATACTATCAATATCATTACAATGAGACGGACATATAAATAGGGTATCGTTTGTACAATTTACGAATAATTCGTTTCTTACATAGTCTATTACGACAGGTTCTTTTGCTAAGTCTATTACGATAGTGTCTCCTATTTCGATAGAGTCCCCTATTTCGATAGAGTCACTTTCTTTGTCCATTGCGACAGAGTTTCTTGCTTTCTTCATTTCGCAAGAAAAGAATAGGCAAATAATGAAAAAAAAAAGCCCCAATTATACAGATATTACTATTAGTTTTGTTCATGACATACGTTTTGAATTAAACCGTTTCATATAGATAATAGCTGCTGTTTGATTACATATCAATATGACTAACAAACATGACAACAAGAAGTTTTCGCTTCATTTTCTACAAATTATGTGTATTTTTCGTTCATATTTCACTTTTATGGCTTCAAAATTACTATTTCTTACTTCATTCTCCTAATAAAAGACGAAAAAAATAACAAAGACGGAGAAAATAATGTTTATTCCTATTAAGCCAAGAAAAACAAACTCCTAGGTTAAAGAATTTTTCCTGCTTAACCTAGGAGGAAAAACAGGCTGACCGATATTTCTTCAGCCAGCCTATTCATATCAAGATTGTGAGATTACTTTACAATATGATATGGATTATTCTTGCTCATCAGAATCTGAATATCTTATATTCGTGTCGTAGTTCCCATCCTTATCCCTTGTGACTATCCACCTACGATACAACTTCTGTTCACGGATTTCATCCCATGAGTACCGCTTCGCATCACTCCATTTGATTAGGAAGAAATAAGTGGTATCTGATCTACTGAACAAACCTGCATCAGGTGTTATGCATATGGAGTCAGGATAAACGACATCTCTACTTCCGAAATAAAAATTGCCATTTCCCAACAGAGTATCAGGCCCGCTGTCAGAAAAGGGACTTTCGCCCCATACAACATATTTCACACTATCTATATTATTATAAAGAGACGCACCAATAAACAACGTGTCATTCGTACAATTCTTGAAACATGGAACTCGCATACAAGTGGTACTGGTACACAACAAGAAAGCGATAGCCAAGATCATCCTAAACAAATATTTTATTCTTATATTTGTATTCATAATAACACCTAAATACTTTACTATACAACAATAATATTAGCCTTCTCTTTTATTAACAATCATAACTTTTGGAATGCTGTGGACAACACCATAACCCATATTATACACTTTGCTATTGCAAAAATAGAAAAACCCTTCAAATAACACAAGATTATTCTCTTTTTCTTTCAAAATTTATCAAAATAGAATGGCGCGCTTTCATAATATATTACCATTTCTCAATAAATTACTCACTTAAAAGAGTTAACTCTATTTAAATTCTCGGGACTGATATTAATCGCAGGGTATGCCTCCCTAAAACGCCGACGAAGGCCATACCATTCCTTGCCAAAATATTCTTTAGATAAATAGTTTGCCCATGTTTCCGTCCAGAATTCATAATGGTTTGATGAATGATATCTTGCACTGTTAAAGCTTTCTTTTGCTATCAACCCCCAAAAAGCATTTCTCCCAACCAGACGATATTGAAGTATATGTCCAAATTCATGTTGTAACAAAGCTGTTCCTGCTTCTTTAAACAAAGGAAGTTTACTAGTTAACGTACCTTTTACCGCAAATATTCCAACTTCCGGAATTGTACAAGCCCTCCAATTGTTTTTAATGTGCCCAATCAATCCACTTTCAAAAACAGGCACTTCTTGGAAGTCTCCAACATATTTCCCAACAACTTCCATCAAAGTAAATTCAGAAGGCCAATAACCTGTATAGTGGGATGCACCACTTAAGTTGACTCTTTTTGTTCCCGTAAAGAAATTAGTATTTTTGCGGACTGCATCCATACCGCCCTCCACTCCTCCTAAAAATGCAGAGAAAGCAGTTTGTGTAAAAATACTTCCCAGACTAAATTTACTAAAGTCTCCAGAATATGCAGCGTTCAGTGTTCCCCCGATAGTACTGGAAATATATCCAGTTATAGCGCCTGCAACAGATCCTGCAATAGCACCTGTCGCTCCTAGTCCAAGAGAGACCGCAGCAGACGGGCCGATCCATCCACCCAAGGAACCAGCTCCAGCTCCCGCAAAACCATAAAAGAGAGCATCACCAAAACAATGAATGTTGTCTGAATTTTGCCAGATATTAAATCCTGCACCTAGAACTGCCCCAAAAAGCAGCCATGGGAACTCTCCGTTCCTATCTATGTATTTGTACGGGTTATTCCTTGCATAGATATATGGATTGTAATCAAGTGGCCCACCTTCGCTGTTAAGCAAAGGATCAGGGCTAACAAATCTGCCAAGATAGGGGCTGTACAGACGGGCGTTGGCGTTTATCAGGCCAAACATCCACAGGTCTTCATGCCCTGTATAGGTTCTGTAGAAAGGACCATACCCAGGTTCCTCTCCTGGCTGATAGAAGTAAGTACTATTACCTACTTGATATGTTCTAACTCCCCAAGGTGAATATGAATTCTGGTAATAGTCATCTCGATAATTTACATATAGTAAAGCGCTTCCCAGATTGTCTCTGGTAATAGAAAATATGCTGGTGGTATTATTCTTATCAAAGAGCATGACCGCAGGCGCAGTATAAACATCCCCGTCTGCATAGTACAGATTGGTTTGATGGCCGCTTGCATCTTCAGTCATCTCTACGTTTGGCCCTAAATAATATCTTGTAAAACTAAGAGTGGGGATTCCTGATATCTTCTCGTATACTTTCATCATGATACGGTCTCCGTTCCCATCATAATAGAATTCAGCCTTATACCTATCATTTTCAATGCTTTTGGGCCTTTCTATAGCTTTATAATAGCTGACATGAAGATCTCCATCAAGGAAATTGATGCCTTCCGAAGTCATGTCATCCACTTTAAAACCATTGTATGATAAATTTCCAACGAGTGGTTGATGGGTAATGTTACCCCTCTCGTCATAACTATAGGTATAGTCTCCATATCCTGTCAGTCGATTCATGTTATCATACGTAATTGGAATACCATTCTTGCTAATCATATTCCCCGTATGTATGTCGTATGTATATGTTTCTTTGAGGCCATTTACACAAGTTTCATCATATCGCTCAAATGAAAGCATATGTCCATAGTCATCATACGAGTATAATGTATTGCCCAGAAAATCTTCATGTTCAGTTACATTTCCCCATTTGTCCTGCGTAATCATCTCCCATACAATGGTATCATTCAATTCATCCTTGACTTTGTAACCATTCTCATAGGTGAGGTGCTCTGAAATCTCAAAAGCTTCATCATCATCGCTGGATTTCCAAATTCGACTGTATAAACCACCAACATGGTTGTCAGAATCATAACCAAGAGAGAGATACAAAATTTTATCTTCGTTCGGAATCTTGCTCGGAATGGTATAATTCTTTCCACTTGGTCTTCCATACGAATCATAGCTGTAACTATAATAGTATCCTTCACCCTGCTCTTTAATCAAACGAAATTTCTTATCGTATGTATAAGCAACGGTGTGAGGAGATTCGCCAGCATCAGCCCATGATTTACTGCGTAGTATGCCATACTTATCATAGTTCGTTTCTACTGTGCTACCATCTATAGTTGTTTTCCACAAATAACCATTTTGGTCATACTCATATTGCTTGACAACACCGTTCATGTCAGTTGTTTGAACCAACCTGCCAACGGTATCATATTGATATTGCGCGGTTCCAGCATCACTGATTATGGAAGAAACATTTAAGTCTGCATTGTAGTCATACTTCACACTTCCTGCAGCATCCTCCACCTCGGATATTTTATCTTCCGTGAAATATTTTGTGGTTGTCGTTACACCATCTATACAACTTGTAACTTGCTTGGGACTGTATACCCATGTGTTTGTCTTTCCGTTTGAATCCACTTCACTTATCTTTCGGAATAAAGCATCATAAGTGTATGTAGTACCTTCGGAAGTCTGTTCGTTCTTCTTATGAGGGAATGAAACAAAGCCGAGTTGTCCATTAGGCAGGTAGTGATAATCAGTGTACATAACCGTTCCGTTGGCAAGAGGTGCAGACTCTGCAATCTTTCTTTCCCATGCATCATAATAAGTGGTTATAGGTGTTTTGCCAGTTACAACTTCCTTGATGGAATAGATTCCACCACCGTAGTTGGAAAGTGCCCTTGTAGTCTGGCAAGTTTCTACATTAGTATAACTTCTCGTTTCCCTAAGGAACCCATCGTATGCGTGTCGGGTTGTCACCGCATCATAATCACGAGCAGATAACAAAGTTCCATTTGAGGAGTTATAGGTGTATCTTCTATACAACCCCCTAGAATCATATTCTTTTAATAGTTGTCCCTTATCATTATATTCGTATCTTGTAACAAGGGTGTCCGTAGAATTGTATGCTACGGTATAATGCTGAGTCA
>ODAJ014776022.1_pt1 | contig 13193 bp, 9 predicted proteins | sample 1539241 | NCBI WGS metagenome assembly ODAJ01 (sample SAMN02144231, study PRJEB22623) | gut metagenome | biome: sheep rumen | host: Ovis aries | place: New Zealand | reverse complement strand
GACGGCAAGAAGGGTGGCTACTTCATCTACTATTCTATTCTGAACAGTGCAGAAGACAAATATGACCGCATGTATTACAGCTATGCCGACAAGACGTTTACCAAGCTTACACAGCCTCGCCTGCTCTTTGACTGGGGATATGCTACAATAGACGCAGACATCAACTACGTCCCTGCCGACAAGATGTTCCACATGATGATAAAGAAGGAAGGCGGCAAGAAAGGACTCTTCACGGCAACTGCTCCTAAACTCACCGGTCCTTGGGGCGAACCTGTTGAAGACGATTATGTGAACTTTGAAGGCAAGAAGAATTGCGAGGGCGTAAGTGCTTTCCAAGTGCCAGGCGAAGACGGTTGGCGCATAGCATATATAGAATATTCTTCCAATCCCAAGCACTATCGTATCTGCAAGGCGGACAAGTTTATGCGCAACTTCCGCGACCCGCAGGACATCAAGGGTGTAACAGCTCCTCAGCATGGTTCTTTCATGCGTATTACAAAGAAGGAGTACAACCGTCTGAAGGCTTGGTCAGAAGCGAGGAAGAAAGGGAAGTGAGAAGGGGAGAGGAAAAGGGGGAGTGAAAAAGAGGAGTAAAAAGGGGAGTGAAAAAGAGGAGTAAAAAGGGGAGTGAAAAGGGAGTGAAAGAGGAGTGAAAAGGGAGTGGAAAGGGAGTGAAAAGGGAGTGGAAAAAGGGAGTGAAAGGGGAGTGAAAGGGGAGTGAAAAAGGGAGTGAAAGGGGAGTGAAAATAAAAAAAACTCTGTAAAGAATATTACATACAGGCATGAAAACAATGATTATCACAGGCGGCAGCTCTGGCATTGGTAAGGCTACTGCTGAATATTTTGCTGATAACGGCTACAAGGTTTATGAACTATCACGTCACGGAGTAGATCATGTAGGTATTCGCCACATCAACTGTGATGTCACCAATCCCCAAGATTGCAATACCGCCATTGAGCAGGTTATTGACGAACAAGGTGTCATAGACGTACTTATCAGCAACGCTGGAATGGGTATCTCCGGTGCCGTCGAGTTTACCAGCCAGAAAGAACTCCATCGCATTATGGACGTAAACTTCTTCGGAGCCGTAAACATTTCCCAGGCAGTTCTGCCATACATGAGGAAAGAGCGCAATGGGCACATCATCTTTGTCAGCAGCCTTATGGCAGTATTCGCTATTCCCTTCCAAGCTTTCTACAGTGCTTCCAAATCAGCTGTCAACGGATACGCTATGGCACTAAGAAACGAAATGAGTCCCCACAACATCAAGGTATCATGTATGCTACCTGGCGACGTGAAGACCGGTTTTACGGGAGCACGCGAGAAGAACGAGAAGGGACAGATAGAATACCCCGCTTTGGTAAAAGCCGTCAAGACGATGGAGAATGACGAGCAGAACGGTATGGACCCGAAGGATATTGCCAAGACCATATACAAAATGGCAGAGACAAGTTGTCCTATGGCAATGTACACCTCCGGATTCAAGTATCACCTATTCCTATTACTCAACAAACTTGTACCCCAGACATTGGCTTACAAAATAATATCATTAATGTACTAAATGTTTGACTGCGGAAAAATAGCTATCGTAGGAGGCGGCAGTTGGGCAACAGCCATTGCGAAAATAATCGTCAACAACACCCATCATATCGGGTGGTATATGCGTCGTGATGACAGAATTGCCGACTTCAAACGTCTTGAACACAACCCAGCATATCTTACGTCAGTTCATTTCGATATCAACGAAATATATTTCACATCAGACATCAACGATATCGTAAAGAATTATGACACCCTTGTACTGGTAACCCCTTCACCCTACCTTAAAAACCACCTACGCAAATTACGTGTTCCGATACGCGACAGATTTATCGTTACTGCCATCAAGGGCATTGTGCCAGACGAGAACCTTGTCTGTTCAGAATATTTCCACGAAGTCTTCGATGTACCATATGACAACCTCGCCTGCATTGGGGGTCCCTCTCACGCCGAAGAGGTCGCTCTGGAGCGTTTGTCATACCTTACTGTTGCCTGTTCCGACCAGGAGAAGGCAGAAGCCTTCACCAATGTCTTGAAAGGACGCTACATCAAGACCAAGACATCTTCTGATGTCATTGGAATAGAATATGGCTCTGTCCTGAAAAACGTATATGCTATTGCCGCCGGCATCTGTGCAGGATTAAAATATGGTGATAATTTCCAGGCTGTCCTGATGTCAAATGCCCTTCAGGAGATGTCACGCTTCCTTACCTGCATACATCCAACGAAACGCAAGATGGAAGACTCTGCATACATTGGCGACCTGCTGGTAACGGGCTACTCAAACTTCTCGCGCAACAGAACCTTCGGCACAATGATTGGCAAAGGCTATTCCGTGAAGTCAGCACAAATGGAGATGGAAATGGTAGCAGAGGGATACTACGGCACAAAATGTATGAAGGAGATAAACCGCCACATGCATGTCAACATGCCTATCCTCGATGCAGTTTACAACATACTCTACGAACGTATCACACCACAGGTAGAAATAAAACTGCTTACCGATTCGTTTAGGTAATGCATCATGCATAATGAATGCATAATTACCTCTCAGCTATCTCTCCAGCTTCAGTCCTAACTGCTTCTGCATCCTTGCAAAAGCAGGATTTGTTTCTACTATCTTGTCGAGTATTTCCTGAGGTGTTAGTTTCGTTACCACCTCTTCCTTATTCGCTAACCGCGTGGTGACAGTCAATCTACCATTATGCAACAATTTTGCGAGTTGATTCTGCACCTGTGGCAACATATTCTCCACATCATCCTTCAGCATAGTGTTTTCGAACACCGCCTCGACCTTAGGCCATTCCGGCATCTTGATAAGGACATTGTGCATGCGTGACGCAATTGCCACATCCTTTGGATTCTGAGCCAGAAGGTTACACAGTCGCAGCCATTCTCTTCTGACATCGTCTTCCGTAAACCTCTCGTTCTCGTTGGCTGTTTCCCCCAAAGGAGCCACATCCCTTCTCTGTTCCTTCTTCATACTTAATGACGCGAAGGAACCTCCGAGGGAGCTAATATTCAGTTTCTTTGGCTTTACCTCAGCCGTTTTCGTTGGCTCTGCCGATACGGCAGGCTTTGCAGCAATCTTTCTCTCTACACTCTTCTGCACCGTTCCCTGAGGGAGCGTGAGCAGGTTAAACAGGGATTTTAAACGCTTCTTAGGGCTACGCCCCGCGCTTTCCCCATCTTCCTCCTGTGTTATCTGAGCCACCTGTATCAGGGTCAGTTCCACAAGCAGTCGCTTATTGCTGCTCTGCCTGTAGCTGAGGTCACATTGATTTAGTAATTTCAATGCTCTGTACAGGAACTTCGGAGTGCATCGCTTTGCCTGCTCTGCATATTTCTGTCGTTGCGACTCGCTGGTTTCTATCAGTTGTGTAGTACGGGCATCCGACGACATCAACACGTTTCTTACATGAGAAGCAAGTCCGTTTATCATCAGTCCCCCGTCAAAGCCATGTGAGAAGATGTTGTTTACTATCAGCATCACCTCGCTAACCTTATTTTCCAGAGCCAAGTCAATAATTTTGAAATAGTTCTCGGAATCCAGCATATTGAGGTCTTCCAACACCTTCTGGTATGTTATATTTCCTTGACAGAAAGATGCTGCCTGGTCAAATATCGACAACGCATCTCTCATTCCGCCGTCCGCCTTCTCGGCTATCACGTTAAGAGCCTGCTCTTCGTATGTAATGCCTTCGTTCTTTGCCACATACTCCAGATGGTTCACAATGCTCTGTACCGACATACGTTCAAAGTCGTATATCTGACAACGCGAGATAATGGTTGGAAGTATCTTGTGCTTTTCTGTTGTGGCGAGAATAAAGATTACATGTGCCGGTGGTTCCTCCAAAGTCTTCAGGAAAGCATTGAAGGCTGCTGTTGACAGCATATGCACCTCGTCAATGATAAACACCTTATATTTTCCTGTCTGTGGCGGTATGTGTGTCTGCTCCATCAAGGCTTTTATATGCTCTACACCATTGTTGGAAGCAGCATCCAGTTCAAAAATGTTCAGCGAACGTCCTTCCGCAAAAGCCTTACAACTGTCACATTCTCCACAAGCGTCTCCTGTGGCAGTCGGGTTAAGGCAGTTAATGACCTTTGCAAAGATACGGGCACATGTTGTCTTACCTACTCCGCGAGGTCCGCAGAAAAGGTATGCATGAGCCAGTTTTCCGCTACTAACAGCATTCTTCAATGTCGTGGTCAGCGAACTCTGTCCCACAACGCTGTCGAAAGTCAACGGACGATATTTTCTTGCCGATACTATGTATTCCATTCTTAGGGAATTAAGAATTTTGAATTATAAATTAAGAATTAAAAGGTGAAAGGAAGAAGGAAGAAAGTTTTATACTGACTACTCCCACAAATAAACCTTCATCCAAACAAACCCTTAAACTTTATTAGCTGCATCTATGTATGCCTGGAATTCCTCTACCTTTGGATTCTCCAATCCCAGCTTAAACTTCTTGTTTACTCCACATACATCCATCTGCAACTTCTGTGCCTTTACATCCTTCAGGTCGCTGATGAGGTAATAGCCAGCCTTGTTGAAGAGAGGTATCCATTCCTTTGCAACACCTATTGCCGTCCATTCCTCTTCGCTTGCCTTTGGCTGCTTTGGTTCCGGTTTCATCTGTGGGAAGAAGAGCACCTCCTGTATGAAAGCATTTCCAGTCATAAGCATCACAAGTCGGTCGATACCGATGCCGATACCCGATGTAGGAGGCATACCATACTGCAGGGCACGCAAGAAGTCGTGGTCTATTATCATTGCCTCATCATCGCCCTTGTCGGCAAGCTTCATCTGGTCTATGAAACGCTCTTCCTGATCTATTGGGTCGTTGAGTTCTGAATAAGCATTTGCCAACTCCTTACCATTTACCATCAGCTCGAAGCGTTCTGTCAAGCCAGCCTTAGAGCGGTGCATCTTCGTCAGAGGCGACATCTCTACAGGATAGTCGGTAATGAATGTAGGTTGTATGAAGGTACCTTCGCAGGTCTCGCCGAATATCTCGTCTATCAGCTTGCCCCTACCCATTGTCTCGTCAACCTCTATCTCCAGTTTCTTCGCTACCTCACGCATTTCCTCCTCAGACATTTCAGAGAGGTCGTAGCCAGTCTTTTCCTTTATGGCATCCAGGATAGGCAGACGACGGAAAGGAGCCTTGAAAGAAATCACCTTGCCATCAATCTCTGTCTCTGGCTTGCCATTTACGGCAATACATATTTCCTCAAGCAGCTTTTCCGTAAATGACATCATCCAGTTATAGTCCTTGTATGACACATACAGTTCCATACAGGTAAACTCCGGATTATGGTTTTTGTCCATACCTTCATTACGGAAGTTCTTGCCTATCTCATAGACACCCTCGAAGCCACCTACTATGAGGCGTTTCAGATACAGCTCTGTCGCTATGCGCATATACATAGGAATGTTCAGCGCATTAAAGTGGGTTATGAATGGTCTTGCAGAAGCACCTCCGGCAATAGACTGCAAGGTCGGTGTCTCCACTTCTGTATATCCAGCCTCGTCGAGCACCTTTCTCAAAGTCCTCAATACTGTCGCACGTTTCAAGAAGGTGTCCTTTACGCCTTCATTAACCACCAAGTCAACATAACGCTGACGATAGCGCAATTCCGGGTCGTCGAACTTATCGTATGCCACACCATCCTTATACTTTACTATAGGCAATGGTTTGAGCGACTTTGCCAAGACGGTCATCTCTTTTGCATGAACGGAGATTTCTCCCATCTGGGTGCGGAACACAAATCCCTTGATGCCGATAAAGTCACCGATATCCAACAGCTTTTTGAACACCTTGTTATACAGTTCCTTATCCTCGCCTGGGCAGAGGTCGTCACGTGTGATATATACCTGTATGCGTCCCTTTGAGTCTTGCAGCTCTATGAAAGCCGCCTTTCCCATGATGCGTTGTGACATCATACGACCTGCGATACATACATCACGCTGAGGAGCGTCATCCTTAAACTCTTTTATGATATCTGTCGAAAAAGCATCTGTTGGATACTCGGCAGCAGGATATGGGTCAATACCCATGTTTCTCAACTCCTGAAGGCTTTCCCTACGCCCTATTTCCTGTTCTGAAAGTTCTAATATATTCATTACCTTATTATTTAATTTGTGTGCAAAGGTACGAAAAATAAGCGAAAACCAAAACGAAAACGAAAACTTTTCTTGCTCAAAAGAGCTTTTGTGTGCAGAAAAGTGAAGATTTTTTGAAGATTCTTTGGTAGTTATCTGAAATTTGCATACTTTTGTCCCGCTAAACGCAAATTTTTTATCACATAATCAAAACTGTTTAACAAAGAACATGAAAGAAGTAACGACAATGTTATGCCGAGCGGTTATAAGGCGAAGTTAACACTTTGACTTGTAATTCAACGGGTGCATTGCGTCTTGTCGCTACCGATGCGTTCTTTGAGGCTCCGCCTCGAAAAACAAGAGCGCCTCAGCAATTCAAGCGAGCTTGATTGCATTCGGCTTTTGCGTTCTTTGACCTATTGATACAGTTTTGTCCGATTATGTGATAGAGAAATCCCTAAAGGAAGACTCTATAATATACTCTTAGGCACTTGCATAATTGCAGTTGCCTAAATACTCTCGTGCCCCCCCTATTCCAACCGGTCAGGGGGAACTTCCTTTTACACTTCCACTTTTACTTACATTTATTAAAATTATGGAAAACATTTTTGACATTACTACTACAGACATTTGTTTATATAATGCGTTTTGCAAACAGAACAGAAGAACCTTCTGGACGTTTTTACACCACCTTGCGCAGCAAGAAGATATCTATTCCACCCACCTTACTGACTTCGGACCCTATAAAGATAAAGATTCTGACCCAGTTGACTATTACGTCTTTTCCTATGGTAAAGAGATAGTCCTCCTGTTTCTGGAGAAATACACTCTTAAACAGGAAAAAATCGACAAGGCAAAAGGTACATTTTGGAGTTCACGTGTTGATGACTTGGTACCGATTATCGATGCTACCCGCTTCGTCAAAAGAAGAGTCGATGTCGTTGCTCCGGGAACAAAGGTACAAAGCATCATGCTGTCCGATCGCGAATGCTTTGCCGACCTGATGGAATGTATGGAAGACATCGAGTTTCCCTTCCATATCATCGACAACCTCCGCACCCTCAGCAAGAGGTCCATTGAGGTGAATGAACAATATGGCGAAAAGGGCAAAAGCCTAATGGATGCCGTAATCCATTGTGACAGCATCCTCCCCGAAGAAGACGATATCACAGTCAAAAAATGCATTGAAGAAGGCGATGATGATGAGGAAGAGGAGGAGAAAGAAGAAGAAGCTCAAGATGATAAGGAAGACAACTTCGACAATGAACTTGATGAATTTATCAAGAGGATGGATGAATGTTCCCCATATTGCAGTCCCACTTCTTCAGAGGAAAATAATGATGACAATGATGAAAAGGAGGAGAATGAAGATGATGATGATTACGACTTCGACCAAGCCCTCCAAGATTTCCTCGAACGCTCTGCGGAAGAGGATAGGAAAGAGAGACAAAGCCCCTTCTCCACCTCCCATAGTGATATTGAGATGAATGAAAACACTCATGTGAATGTGGAGATACTGCGTCTCAATCAGGAACCACAGCTTGCACTTCTGAAACTCGTGGGATGTGACGAGATAAAACGTCGCATGGACGAATTACTGTCGCTTGGCATCTATAACAATCTCATGCGTAAGCACTTCCCTGACAGCAAGCAGCACGACATCTCTCTGCATAGCATCTTCTACGGTCGCCCAGGAACCGGTAAGACGACAGTCTGCAAGATTTACGGTGCCCTACTCCATCAAGCCGGCGTCCTTTCCTCCGGCCATGTCGTAGTATGCGACCGTGGCACCTTTATCGGTCCCCTCTGGGGTGATGAAGAGCGCGCCCTGCGAAAAGTGCTTGAGATAGCAAAAGGTGGAGTGCTGATGATTGACGAGGCATACCTGCTGGGCGGAAAAAGCGACCGCGACCCGGGAAGGCTCGTCATACAACTGCTGATGAACATCCTTGCAGACGAGAGTCAACGTGATCTTGCTGTCGTACTGTGCGGATACAAGGAACCCATGAAGCAGCTTCTCGCTGTCAATCCGGGACTCGACTCACGATTTCCTAATAAGTTTGAGTTCCCTGACTTCAGTGTCGAAGACCTTCTTAGGATTACCCTGCGTCGCATCGACGAGTACAATTATGAGTTCACCGACCAGGCGTGGGAAAAATACTGCGACATACTGAAAAAGGCCTACCAGCAGCGCGACCCCGACACATGGGGCAATGCCCGCTTTGTAGCCAATCAGTTAGACAGGATATACATACAGCACGCCGCCCGCTGCGTACACCATATCCCTAAAGACATCTCACAGATGCGAACCATCACAGCAGACGACATTCAACCCATCGAAGTTCCCAAACCCCGCATGAGGATAGGATTTTGATAATGCATGGAATATAGAAATTATTTTTTCGACCTTGATATTATGCGAAAACGAAGTATATATTGTGTGTGCCACTGCACACCGACAGATGGCATTACCCATCTTGAAGCACGCATGCTTCACGATATGATAAATCGACAGATACACGCATTGTTCAGCCTGAAGGACTGCCGTTGGAAGTATAAACGCGGTTTGTATATGGGCGACCTCTGTGCCTCTTCCGGACATCCTTGGTGGGCAATGAAGGTATGGTGCCTCACGATGGCACTGATAATAGAAAAAGACTATGACGACTGGATATATGAATGGATAAATCCAGAGTATGTCAGCATCAGAGGGGTACTGTCCGAGGAGGAAAGCATCATCCTTGGGCGTCGTATCGACGATTTGTGGCGAAAACTCGGACATCCGGAGAAAGCTTACATGGAAGAAGTAGCACGAGGCAGATATGACGATTTCTGGTACGAAAAGTATGACTACGACCGCAACTGCTTCGAAGAATCTGGGGCTGAAGAACAAGAGTATGAAGAGAGACTGAAGACAGAAGCTCTGTTCCACGAGGGACAGAGCTTTTGCTGTTAAATGTCTCAAGTCAGTTATCATTTAAACTTTATCCTTAAACTATTATTTTTTTTCTTTTTGGTTTTTATTAAATTATTTGTAACTTTGCCCACACAAAAATTTTCTTTTCTATTTTCAAAAAAGTTGAATAAGTTATTATAAATTCCAAGCAAAGTAAGACCATTATGAAAAAGAAACTCTGGATGCTTGCCGCCATTCTTACTATCTGTGGCTGCAGCACCTTTGCGTCATGTTCAACGGATGACAATACGTTGACAAGTAAGCCTACCATGCAGCGGATTACCCATCGCGGCACCCTGCTGGTAGGCACTACTGGCGACTATCGTCCCCTATCCTTCTGCGAACCACAGACAGGAGAGTATTGGGGCTTTGACATAGAAGTAGCAAGAGAGATAGCAAAGGCTCTTGGTGTCGGAATAACTTTCGTCAAGACCTCATGGCCTACTCTCACGGCTGATGTGTTGGCAGAGCCGCAAACATTTGATTTCGCCATTGGCGGCATCACGATAACGGCAACCCGACGCGAAAGCATGCTGATGAGCGAAAGTTATCTTGCTAATGGCAAGACAATCCTATGCAGAGTCACAGACAGTAACCGTTACAAGTCACTCGCAGACATTGACAAGCCCGAAGTGCGCGTGATGGTCAATCCAGGCGGACTGAACGAAAAGTTTGCCATTGCCAACCTTCCGCATGCCACCATACTCGTTCATCCGAAGAATGAAGAAATCCCCACCCTCATAGCCGAAGGCAAGGCAGACGTCATGATAACCGAGATAACAGAAGCTCCCTATTATGTCCAAACCGACAATCGTTTGGCGGCACCATTATTACAAGAACCCTTCACACATGGCGAGATCGGGGTCCTGATGCAGAAAGGACAGGAAGACCTTCTGCAATTCGTCAATACCACCATTCAACGTATGAAAACAGACGGCACCCTCCGCCGACTTCATGAAAAATACTTCTATAGGTAAAATTCCCTCCCCCTCCGAACGAACAGTTTGAACAGTTTCTGAATAAAAATTACGGCTTCGCAAAATGTCGTCAATTGGTGCTGAAAATCGCCCCAATTGAAGGGCGGAATTAAGCCCGAGTCCAGATGACATTACTACGTTACAAGAACGGCACGGGGCTTTCGATGGTGACAGTTTCTTTGGTGACGGGATGTTCGAAGGTGAGTTTTGTGGCGTGCAGGTACATGCGGTCAGCTGGTTCGGAGCCATAGAGCGGGTCTCCCAAGATGGGCATTCCCAAACCGTCGGGATGAGCACAATGTACTCGCAGCTGATGGGTGCGACCTGTCTGAGGATAGAGCTTCACGACATTCGGAGAGAGAAATTCATAATAGGTTATTGCCTCCTTGCCGCCATCATAATCTACTATCTGCATGGGACGATTGTAGAAGTCGGGGGACAAAGGCAAGGCGATAGTCCCTTTAGGGAGAGAAGAGGGAAAAGTGAAGACTGAAGAGTTTTGACCTCCGACTTTTAACTTTGCCGAAAGAACTGCAATGTATTCCTTTCTGACGTTCTCGTGGAGGGCAAACTGACGTTGCATTGCTTTATAGACCTCCGGGGTCTTGGCAGCGAGGAGGATACCACTGGTGTCCATATCGAGGCGATGGACCATTTTCAGGTGTCCCCTCCCGACCTCCCCGAGAGGGAGGAGAGATGAGAGTTGGCTGCACAATATTTTCTCGGCACAATGACTATCTCGCTTGCCTGGCACGCTAAGGAGTCCTGCAGGCTTATCGACTGCGACAAGCCAAGGGTCTTCATAGAGCACTTCCAGATGCGTCACAGGCGGGGGCGCAGGGCGGCTGCCTATTACCTCCTGAAGACGGTTGCCCAAGAGGAATGGCAGAATAGGCTGACACTTTGCCTGACAGGGTTCGTAGGTCATACCATGATGGCGTATCTCACCCTTTGGGGATTTGCCGTACCAAAATTCGGCAAGGGCAAGGGGGACCATATTATGGCTGTTAGCATAGTGCAACAGCTTTGGGGCGCAACACTCCCCTGTTCCGCCTGGCGGTTGTGTCTGCTTGGAGTGATTGGCTGCCGCCCAATCGGAAAAGACATCTCGAACAGAACGCCTTTCGCCTTCAGGAGAGCATAGCACGAACTTCGAGAACAGCCACCTCTGCAGTGCGGCAGAACGTTCCCGTGTAGGCTGTCCGGCATCGTGCAACGCCACTATCTCGGCTTCATGGCGTTTGAAATAGCCGTCTGGTTGGAGGTAGTCAAAGACAGGGGGCACATAACCTTCCCAGTCGCTCCTGCCACAGATTTGTCCAGAATAGGCTTTCAGGACGCTACCATCGGCAGTGACGAGGATTCCGAACATCTTGCCCTGAGACACCTCTTCACGCCATTCGGCATGAGCCTCGATGTCGGCTATAACGTCGTTGATATGTGGTCTAAGGTCAAAGGTCAAAGGTCTAAGGTTCCTTCCCCCTTGGGAAGATTGGGATAGGGTCGCTTACAAATCTGCGAGGTGGCGTTCTACGGGGATGCCTCGGTTTTTGTCTTCATTATCCTTATTGAGGTCTATCCAGTGGCGGAGGGTGTCCATAGAGGTGCGGGTGGCATGCTGCAAGGTGTCACCATCCTGAAGGCGACCTACTATGATAGAGGAGAAGATATCACCTGTTCCAGGGAACTGTACCGGGGAAGCCCCTACTCCGCCCTCGCCCAGAGAGGGAGTGGTGTATATCACATCGTATGGCAGGCGGAGATATTCTGCCGAGAAATGGTTGTAGCCGATAACAGCCGGCTTGCCATCAACGACACAACTGGTGATGAGTACCGACATCGAGCCAATGCGCCTCAACTTGTTTATCAAGCCCTTTGCCTCATCCCATGTCATACCCTCATGACGATAATCTACATCAGCCAAGAGACAAGCCTCCGTATAATTAGGGAAACACAGATGGGCTACAGACAGCATCTCACGCATGCAACGAACAGTACCCTCGTTGGCACCGGCATACATCTTACCATAATCGCCCATAACGGGATCGACATAAATCTTCGTTCCCAAAGAAGCCTGCTCACGGCAATAGTGCGCCACCAGCTGAGCCTGACGTTCTGACGCCATGAAGCCTGTCACTATAGCATCAAAGCGAAAGCCCAGCTCATTCCATTTCGCCATTGCCTCCTGAATATAGTCAGTGCTCTCGAGAATAGCAAATTTTCCGTATGGGAAGGTATTGGATATGAGCATAGTAGGCAGATTGAACACATCGTGACCCATATATGAGAATATGGGCATCTGACATGCTGCAGCAACCTTTCCATAACCGCACATATCGCTGATGAGAAGTATTTTGCTTTTAACCACGCCGCAAAGGTATAAAAAAAAGTGAAGAGTGAATAGTGAATAGTGAAGAATAACGTTTAATGTTCAAAATAAAATTAAAGAATAAAAAATTTTTTCGTTTTCGTTTTGGTTTTCGTTTATTTTTTATATCTTTGTGCCCGTATGGCAAAACCCCTAATACTAATATCCAACGATGACGGCTATCATGCTAAGGGCATGAAGAGTCTCATCAACTTCATACGCGACATTGGCGACATCATTGTATGCGCCCCAGAGAGCACCCGTTCCGGTTTCTCCAGAGCTTTCAGCGCCACCACCCCGCTATTGCTGAAAGAGCGTGAGATAAGGGGCATCAACGACCAGCCGCAAGATTCCGAAAACTATTGCAAGGTATATTCCTGTTCAGGCACTCCCGTTGACTGTCTGAAGATAGCATATAACCGCCTATGCCCCAAGAAGCCCGACCTTGTGCTCGGAGGCATCAATCACGGCGGCAACGAGAGTACCAACAGCCACTATAGCGGCACTGTGGGAATAGTGATGGAAGGAGCCCTGAAGGGTATTCCGAGCATTGCCTTCTCACTATGCGACTTTGACGACGATGCAGACTTTGAACCTATGCGTCCACTGGTGCGCAAAATAGTGAAGAAGGTATTGGAGGAAGGGCTGCCGACATACGTCTGCCTCAACGTCAACATACCGAAGGAATGGAACGGTGAGGTAAAGCTATGCCGCATGGCGCATGGTCATTGGAGGCAGGA
>ODAJ014756286.1_pt1 | contig 13198 bp, 3 predicted proteins | sample 1539241 | NCBI WGS metagenome assembly ODAJ01 (sample SAMN02144231, study PRJEB22623) | gut metagenome | biome: sheep rumen | host: Ovis aries | place: New Zealand | reverse complement strand
AGTCTGAGAATCCTAAAGAAAGACTAACAGCCAGAATCTTCAACAGCAAGTGGAGAAAGCTTGTTACAGTGATGGCGAGTGTTGTCGTCTTCACGACAGTTTACGCACTCATCCTGCCGGCAATCACAATGAGTGCTCAGGATGCAAAGTGCGGATACGAAGAGCATATGCATACGGAGGAATGCTACGACGCAGAAGGAAATTTCATCTGCGAGTTTGAAGAACATATCCATTCGCTTGCGTGCTATTCGGATTTGTATGCGGATCTTGAGAATCCGGAGACTTGGGAGGCATCGATACCGGCGCTCAGTGGTGACCGAAATGCGGATGTTGTTGCGATAGCCGAAAGTCAACTTGGTTATAGAGAGAGCGACAAGAATTACCTTGTATCTGATGAGGATCAGACACAGGGTTATACGCGTTACGGTCATTGGTTCGGCGACGTGGTAGATGGTAGCGGAGAGAGGCTTGAGAATGGGCTTAGCACATTTGCATATGCTGATTGGAATGCAATATTCGCTTCTTTCGTCCTGGACCATGCAGGAATTTATGATTTCGGTTTAGATAGTGACGCCGGTAACTGGGCCGGTGCACTTGCTGCGGCTGGAATCTATGAAGACGCTGCTGACTATATCCCGGAAGCCGGTGATCTTGTCTTCTACACACCGTATTCAGGGGCAGGTATTCAGGTCGGTATCGTAACAGGTGTCAATAAAGGATTCTTAGGTTTCGGTGATATTTCATCGATCTCAGTTATATCAGGTGACTCGGACAACGCTGTTGATGAAGTCAGAGTTGCGGTAGCGGATTATAATGAGGGTGATGTTGTATTTGAATCCATTCACGGTTACGGTGTTCTGACACCCAGAGAAGAGGGGACAGAAGATGTTTCCGAAGCACAAGAGGTTATTGACGAATCTGGTGCAGAGACTGAAATTCCGGCTGATGAAACAACAGCCGACGAAGCAGCTCTTATTTCAGAGGAAGTACCGGAGGAAGAGGCTGTTGCAGATGAATCCGTAACAGAGACTGCTTCGGGTAACGCAGTAGAGGTTGTTTCTGGAGATGTTTCAGTTGTAGAACAGTTGATCCCGGAAGGTACGTCCGTAGCAGAGACAGCAGAGGGCGGAGTAGCAGAGGATCCGGCGGAAATTAAGGAGGAACTGACGAAAGAGGAAGTAACAGCAGAGCAGCCGACTGAGGGTGAGGCTGATGAGGCAGCCGACGGCACCGAAGAGACGATTGCAAATCTTTCAGACGATACAGAACATGTTATTGGCTCATCTTCTGAAGATCTTGAGAAGGTTGAGGAGATAGCAGCTGGGAACGTACAGGTAAATGCGCTTGAGACTTCCGGTTTATCCGAAGAGGGTTCTTCTGTTATCATGAACTGGCACATCGCAGCTCAGCTTGAGGAAGATGTTCTTCCGGCAGGAGCCATTATTCGCGTAGATACAGCAACAGGTAAAATGCATGCAATGTCTGTCGAGGAGGCAAAGGCATGGGCCGGCACAGTTTCAGTTGGCGGTGAGGAAGTAGCTCTCTGTGAAGATGAGAACTATGAGGTGATTTTTGTAGGTAATAATAATCTCCTCTATACATGGGCTGACGTTCAGGCCATGAATGAAGATGCTGTCACAGCGTTCGTTGGCGTACAAGTCAAGGTAATGACTGACGTTGAGATTGCTGACGGCACGATTGCATTTGATTTTGCAACATCTGCGAAGGTTGCTGATGCAAATGTCGGTCAGAACTATTATGTAACAAAAGTTAATATCAATGGTTGGACAGGCTCTGGAAACTATGTTTATGAAAACGGAGTGGCTGTACAGCCTGATGATCAGGAAAGAGTGCTGCAGGATGCAGGACTCGACTATGTTGCGCCTTCTACTCTCGTCGCTGAGGGCAATGACTATACGGTCACTATGACATACGGCGAGGATGCTCAGATCCCGGATGTCGCTAAGCTCTATGTTAAGGAGATCGTTAGCGGCACTGAGGAATATGACAACTATATTGCTGAGGCAAAGAAGGCTCTTGGTATCAGCGAGGCGGCTGAAGTTGTGCTTCAGGGCAGATTCTTTGATATTAAGATCATGACGAAGGACGGCGAGTTTGAGCCGAAGGCGCCGGTGCAGGTTAATATTGAATACCATACTGCAATCGCGGATATCCCGGAGGAGAATGTAAGTGCTGTACATTTTGCAAAGGATGGCGCTGAGTGTGTAGACGTTGAGACAAACACGAAAGCCGGTGAGGTAAATGGAGTTGGTTTTGAGGCAGATAGCTTCTCGGTTTATGGCGTAGTATATACAGTTGACTTCGTTTATAACGGATATGAATACTCACTTGACGGTGATCATGTAATACTTCTCTCAGAGCTTCTTCCGATTCTGGGAATTGATGAGGAAGAGACGGATGTTCAGGACGTTATTGTTGAGCTTTCCAGACAGAATGACGAGACTGCTGACGCACATGAGTTTTATGTAGAAAAGATAGACGGAGAGTGGATTCTTAAAAGCGATGTGGGATTCAGAAATGAGTATCTGATGACTATCGCAATGAAGGATGGAAAGAAATATGTTGTTCTTGTACGTGATGATATACAGGAAACAACGGATCTTTCTAAGATCGTTACGAAAGCAGCTGTAATAGGCGCTACAATTGTCGATGGTAAGTATTTAGTCAAAAAAGGCCAGAATTATGGCATGTCCGTTTCTTTCAAAGAAAACCTCAACTATCAATTAGATAACGATGCTGTTCTTACGTATTCAATGCCGAGCGGACTTACAGTTTCATCTCAGCAGACGGGCGATCTGACTTTTGCCGTAACGGTAGGTAATGAGTCTTATGATGTTGCTGCATCATATTCTCTTGGAACGGATGGACTGCTGCAGGTTACGATACATCAAGATGATCCAAACTACAGCAAGCTTACATCGGCCACAAACGCTTCATTTACATTTAATTTTAATGCGGAATTTAATGAGTCTTCGACAGTTATTGACTTCGGCAACAATATTAAGAAAGAGCTCATATTCGATCAGAGTCCTGATGCACAGGTCACAACTGAAAAGACTGCGACATATGATGAAGCAAATAAGCGCTTCACGTATACTATAAAGGTCCATAGCCAGGGCGGAGCTGATGCCAGAAATATAAGAGTAAAAGATATTGTTTCTGGAGACGCATTGACCAATGTTAGCAGACCGGTCGTCTCTGGAAATTCCAGCAATTATAGTATAAATTTCGAATCGAATGGATTTGATTATACATTCGATAGTATGGCCGATAACGAGACCATTACCATTACATATACTGCAGATGTTGATCTGAGCAAAGACACTGACAACAATGGTAAGATTGAATGGGATCAGACAAAGAATATAGTTACAGTGCAACCTGAAAATGGTCCTGAACGAGGTGCTGATTATAAACATGAGATAGTGTATTCGAGTATTGGTAAAAGCGGTTCTATCGTAGCTCAGCATGATACTGAGAGAGAGATGGAATGGACAGTTGACGTAAATCCGCAGGCACTTGTTTCGTTGAAAGATTCTACTTTTACAGACGCGATAAGTGCAACAGGAACACCTGTAGTATACACTGGTGACGGCATTACGATTAAAGTATATGACAGAGAGGGTGGTTTAGTTGCAACAAGGCCGGTTCGTTGGTCTGAACTTGGAGTTACGCCGAACTCAACAGCTTCACAAGGATATCAATTTACATTTAATGATGACACACCGTACCATTATGTTATCACTTACAGAACGAAAGTTGATTTGGAAGATGTTACAGCGGATGTAAATGTCAAGAACGAAAGTACATACAAATATGGAAAAGCAGAGTCATATGTAGGAATCCCTAATGATGATAAGCCGGATGTTACTAAGAGTGCATTATCTTATAACACACAGGAAGTAACCTGGAAATCGGTTCTGCACGTTCCCGAGTCTGGCTTGAGAACAGCTCATGTCATAGATACATTGCCACATAGGCAATTGGAAAGTCTTGATTGGCAGGAAGTAGTTGATTTTGTCAAACCAGGCGAAAACGTAAATTCAAGAATTCGAGTAGAAGGAGAATTACCTGGAGAGACACATACTACAGTAATCGCTGAAGACGGCAAAACCTTTACTATTGACTTTAGTAGCAATGAACCAGATTATGCGCTTAAAAGACATCCGGGGGGACACGATATCACGGTTATTTATACTACTGTGGTGGATCAAAGATGGATACAGGAAGCAGCAACACATTCAGAGGATTATTGGCAGGTACATACAAACACAATTAAATTCAATAATATTGAAAGAACCGCTGATGTACACTTGGGATCGGCGGATGTTAATAAACTCGGTTATAATGAGAATAACGAGTATCAATATGGTGGTAAAAGAGAGCCACATACTGTTATAGTTGATGGCAAAGAGAGAACAGCATATCAATTCGATATTGTTTTAAAGAATGTCTATGAGGATTCGTTCACCGATCATTTGGAGGTTATTGACACATTTGATACTAATGTATTGGAGTTATTAGATCCTTCGATTACAGAAGTTTATGAAAACTCTAACTATCTAAATATGTATATATATGGTGGCAATGACTCAAATCAGTTCCTTGATAGGAAGCCCGTGAGCTATAGAGATACTTCTACAGGTGTTGTGTTTATTGTCAATGAACTTCCAAGAGAAAATAATGGCACTCTCTGTAGTTACTTCAGAATTACTTATTACCTTCTTCTCAAAGAAGGCATAGATTTAAATGCATTAGCTGCTGAAAATGGAGGGACGTACAGTGTTTCCAACACGGCAAACTGGAGTGGTCATGAGCATACCGCAGAATATGAAGTAGAGTATGATTATCTGAAAAAGGAGATGCTTGAAGAAGCTGTTCCTAAAAACCATTATGCTACATTCAAAATTACATTCAATGAAGAGCAAGCAACGCTGAATGATAATAATACGATAGAGATTACCGATTTGCTTCATGAAATGTTGAGTCTGGATTATAGCTCAGTAAAAATTACGACTGAACCGGCTGGTAGAGAAGCGACATATCGAGTTGATGGTCAGGATGATGATACTTTAATGACTTTCAAAGTTCCGGATTCAACGAAAGTTGTGATTACTTACAGAGCTCTGGTTATTTCTGATGATGAAGCAACGGACGTGGTGATTAAGAACGACGTTCATGCCCTGGACAGGGACGTCAACTTCAACGAGCAGAAAGATATAACCAGTGCATCTCAGGGTGAAGCCGACGTCTATACAATGATCGTTGCAAAGATTGATGCTAATGATGCAACGATTAAACTTGCAGATGTTCATTTCCAGCTTACATGTGAACGTGAGGACCTGCTTCCGAATCAGCCGGTGGATCTATATACGGATGATAATGGCGTTTTGACGATAATTGGTACTGACACAGAACATTTCCCGTTGGGCCTGTTTCCAGGTGTTCAGTACACTTTGACTGAAGTTGAACCAAAACCGGACTATCTGATACTTGATCATCCTTATTACTTTACGTTTGTCGACAGCATGAAGGATGTTAATTATGACAACGGTGTCTGGAAATATTTCAAAACAGACTCAATGCAGATTAAAAACTGGCCTATGCAAGGATTGATTGTTCAAAAGCAGGTTGAGAGCAATCAGTCTTCGGATAAGACGAAAGACTATGAATTTGAGGTATCCATACTCAACGAGGATGGGACAGTAAATGAATCCTACAATGATAAGAACGGTGATGATCAATTCGTTAACGGTAAAGTAAGATTTACATTGAGTGACGGAGAGCAGAAAGCATTCTGGGGATTCACAAAAGGAACAAAGTATAAAGTCGTAGAATTAACAGACGGTTACGCTACCTCGGTAGAATATAAAATATTCAATGAAGATGGGGATGTAACTGAAATCAAAACGGATGCGGGCAAAGAACATGTAGCCGAACTGACGCAGGATAAGGAGATAATTGTCTTTAAGAATGCTGCTAAAGGGAGTCTGAAGTTAACCAAATCTGTGACGGTAAACGGTAGACCACCCGAAGTATCTAACGCATATCTTACAAACGGAACGTATGAGTATACTATTACAAATACGGAAGATAGTTCCATTACTCGAAAAGTACAAATTACATTTGAGAACGGCAAAGCAAAAAGTTACCAGATAGATTCGGGTGAAGTAAAAACAGTTAGTGGAACTGATAATTCCTGGACGGTTGAAGTTCCGGATCTTGCAGCAGGTTCCTACACAATTGAGGAGACAACGCCTTCAAATGGAACTACGATATCAAGTGCAACTGGTGGGACAAGTGTTACCGATAACGTAATCACAGTTGAAGTAAAGTCCGGTAAGTCTGGCACAGATGTAATACCTGTGAGTATAGGTAACTTCGTCAATAACATCGACACGGGTGAACTGGACGTAAGCAAAGATGTAGTTTCTAATCTTAATGCAGATGCAGAACAGTTATTTGACTTCAAAGTACAACTTAAGAAGGGCAGTGTAGCGTATGCTAACAAAGATGTTACAGTGAATATCTACACAGGTACCACCGCTGGCACTCCGCAGAAAAAGACTACGAATGCTGAAGGCTATATTGATTTTACACTAAAGGATGATCAAACTGCTAAAATAACCGACATCCCGGTGGATGTTACATATGAAGTTGCAGAAATGACAGAGACTTTAAGTGAAAGCTTCGATACAACATCTGTGAATGCATCAGGAACAATCAGCCGTTCCGTATCGACTTCTGAGTTTACGAACAAGCGCAAACCCGGAGAGCTTGATATTAAGAAAGTTGTTCAGTCACAATTTGATCCGGATAAGGTAAAGGAATTTACGTTTGAGGTTACACTTAAGGAGGGCGATAATGCATTTGCAAATAAGAGTGTAACGGTTCAGATTAATACTGAGACGGGACAGGGAACTACACAAGGCGAAGCTGAAAGTCGTACGACCAATGAAAACGGAGTATTGACAGTCTACCTCAAAGACAATCAGACGGCTAAGATTACAGGAATTCCTACAACTGTGACTTATTCAGTAGTAGAAATTCAAGAAAATGATTTTGAGCCTACAGTAAACGGAAGTGACACCGGGACAATCAGTACGAATGTAAGTAGTGTTGAGTTTAATAACGAACGCAAAACAGGTGAGCTGTCAGTTACTAAAGCGGTTAAAGACACAGCTGACGATAGTACTATCAGCGGAACATACAACTATCCTGTTGAGATTTCAGTAGTTATAGATCAGACAACATACTATGTACAGGATTCAACTGGAAAGCTTGGAACAAATAAACCGGCAACACCATTAACGGTAAGTAACACGGCTGAATTATCTATTAGTAATCTTCCATATGGCAGATACACTGTGACGGAAGTAAATCCGGGAACCGAAGTGACAATAAGCGGATATAGCTATGTTACAGTTGATAACAGCAAATCGAGTGGCGATACAGATGTTAATACAACAGCAGGAAAGGTCGACCTTGTCAACTACTATACCAAGGGCATTTCTTGGCAGCCGCAAGCAATCAAGCTATTGAACGATGTTAACTATGATGGAAGCGAGTTCACATTTAATTTGACTGGTCTTAAAGATGCATCAGGTTATACAGACAGCGTTACAATTGTAGCTTCTGGCCAGATTATATTCAAAAACATTCCGTATTCTGTTACTCATGTTGGAAAAGATTTGGTCTATAAGATTGAAGAGACGAGAGGGTCAGACAGTGCTGTTCAATATGACAATACAACTATCTATGCCAAAGTAACAGTCTCCAACGTAGGCGGTTCTCTTAATGCAGACGGTAAGTATTATAGTGACGAGGCTTGTACAAAAGAAATCACTGGAAATCCGACATTTAAGAATACTGAAGTCGGTAAACTTACTGTAGAAAAGACGGTTGATGGGGCATACGAGCAGTCAGCTGAAGATACTTATCCGGTTACAATTAAGAAAGGCGATAAGTATCTGAATGCGAACGGAGAGCTTGTTGATTCTGATCCGGGACTTACTGTTAAAGCAGGTGCAGCGAATAAGCTAACTTTTGATAATTTACCGATCGGAACTTATGTAGTAACGGAAGGTGATGCAGAAAGAACTGGTTATGTGGTTACAACAACCTATAAGGTTGGAGCAGATGGAAATGAGGTGACTGATAAAGCAGAAGCTATTGTGCAGAAGGGACAGGAAGCGGCAGTAACTATAACGAATAAGTACCGCAACGCTGAACTTACCTTGACAAAGACTCTTAGTGGTATTGAAGAAGAGGATCTTGAGAAGGCTGCACAGTTGATTATATTTAAGGTCGAAGATCTTACGGACAGCACAAAGGTGATACCTGACTGGGTAGTAAGTGTTGCAGAACTTGAAGGAAATCAGGTTAAAAAGACATTCACTATTGCTGATGGAGTCCTTCCGGATCATAAGTACAAGGTAACAGAAACGGTTACAGCGCCTGATGGATATATACTTCGCAGCACAAGTTATGTCGTTTCTGCCGGAACGCCGGATGACAATAATAGTACAAATACGGTGACAGGTGCTTTAACACTTACTGATACAGATACATCAAAAGGTCAAATTGATTTCACGAATGTCTATGAAAAAACAAAACTGACAATCAGCAAGGCTATGAATGCCGGAACGTCCACTGAGACATTTACCTTTGATGTTACGATTAAGAACGGCACTACATCATATACAGGAGACGCTTATATACCTAAGACTGATGGCAGCGGATACGAAAAGATTAGTTTTGACGACGGAGTATATAAAGCTTCTATCAAGGCCGGTGAGAGTCTGACTATTTACGGTTTGCCTGTTGGTTACACATATGAGATAAAAGAGGATACCAAGACAGGATTTCTTCTTGTAAGTGTTGATGGTGATATTAATAAGACGGCTTCGACAGGTGCGATTGGCACAGAAGAGAGCACAGCTGCATTTGTCAATAGGGAAGTAACCGAGCTATCTGGAACAAAGACATGGGTAGATACAGTTGCGACACATACAAGCCCGGTACTTACACTTACACGAAAGAGTTCGAAAGCTGGTGCTACCGCTGAAGTAGTGAAGAATTCTGCCGGAACAGAAAATCTCCAGCCTACATGGGAAGGCAACAACTACAAATATACGGATCTTCCGAAGTATGATGACGAAGGTTATGAGTATACATATGAGGTTGCTGAAGCAAGCTTCGAAGTGAATGGAGTTACATACACAGCTGTTAAGGCAGCAGACGGTACATATACTGTTACATCGGACAATGCGTCGGCTTCCGGTTACACGACAGTGCAAAACGGAAATGATTTCATCAATACTGAGCTTACTAAGTTCGAGTTTACGAAATTCTGGACAACAGGCGGAAGTAGCACACATGATGCTTGGCATGAGGGAAAGACTATAACTGTGACTCTCAGCCGCAAGCTGATTCCTGAGGGATCAACAGAGCCAGTGGCAGATCCGGATTCAACATTTAGTGAGACGTATGTCCTGAATAAAGATGGAGTTGTTGGAGACAGCACGTATCCGGTGACGGTAACGGCGAGTGGCAATGACTACACGTTCACTATTACAGGACTACCTGCAAACGGTAGCATGTCTATTGGCGGGGCGGAAACAACAGGCATCTGGAAATACTACTTGTCAGAGCAGGCAATTGATGGATATGATGTCTACTACTATGAGAGTGGAGCATCAAATGAAAATCATGGTAAGGAGTCTATAGATAACGGTGGATCCATCCAGAATGATCTGAAGACATTCGATCTGCCTCACACAGGTGGAATCGGAACGATGCCGATACGCATGGCAGGTGTTGTAATGATTGTTGCAGCACTTCTCGGCGCCTTCCTAATCAGAAGACGGGAAAGGAGATGCGATGGCTGATAGGCTGTTTCCTACACCTAAAGTAGGTGCTAAAAGCAGAAGTCCGAACAAGGAGATTACTTACAGTTTTCTATGTGCGAATCATTGGTATGACAATGATGGCATCTTAGCTATTGCAGTTTACCTGAAAAGAGGTACGCTGTTACAAAAGATTTTCAATGCAATATTGAGGGAAAGGAGGCATATTGCCTCCGCCCTCTGAGGGGAAGGCATATTTTTGAGAATCAAAATAACAAAACATGTGACCACATTAATAAAGAATAAGGAGGAAAAATAATGAAGCGCATGAAAAAGATCTTAGCCCTTACGCTTGCTGTGGTAATGACGATGGCTATGAGCGTAACAGTATTTGCATCAGGAGATACTGGAAATGATCCGACCGGCTACACAATTACTGTCGACGGATCTGAAAAACTGAATAAAGATGTCACCCATACATATGAGGCATATCAGATATTCAAGGGTACTATTTCCGACGGTAAGCTGATTGGCATAGATTGGGGTACAGGAGTCAACGGAGCTGCGCTCCTTACAGCACTCCAGAATGATGCAACATATGGAGATAAATTTACAGCATGCACGACAGCTGAAAATGTAGCAAAAGTTCTTCAGGACGAGGCAAATGATTCAGCGTTAGCACAGAAATTCGCGGCACTTGCAGCAGAGAATAAGGCAACAGTAGCTGATTCTGCTGATACAACCAATATGAAAGCAGAACTGAGCGTTACTGAAGCCGGTTATTACCTCGTTATGGATAAAGAGGGTACTCTTGTAAATAAGGATGATGCTTATACAAGATATATCCTGAGAGTTGTTGAGGATGTGACAGTCGTTCCGAAGAGCAAATATCCTTCAGTGGACAAGCAGGTAGCTGACGATGATACTGATGATAACACACCGGAATCAAATACTACAAATAAGAACCGCGGTGTAGGAGGTTTCTATGAGTCTGCCGACCATGATATCAATGAGTCTTTCCAGTTCAAACTGGTAGCCACAATACCGGCCGATGTAGATGTTCCGAAGTATCCGAAGTATCTTGTTAAGTTTGAAGATACAATGTCTGCTGGTGTGACATTTGAGAGAATCGATTCTGTGACGGTAAATACCACTGATGTGACAACTTATACAAGCACTGCAACAGTAAATCAGGAGGGTGGAAGTTGGAACCTCGAGATTGCAGATATTAAGAAGGTGCTTCCTGAAGCTGAACTTACAGGTGAGATTACAATAACAGTTCTTTACTCTGCTCATCTCAATGAAGATGCTATTATTTCCGAAACAAGTGGAACAGGCGTTGATACTAACAAGAATACAGTAGATCTTGTATATTCAAATAATCCGAATGCAAGTGCTACAGATACTTATGAAGGAAAGACTCCTGAAGACAATGTTTTTGTATTCACTTATAAGATTAATAATACGAAGTACTTTGATGAGGAGAAAGCTGAAAATGTTTTGAAGGATGCCGAGTTCCAGCTTCTTGACAGTACGGGTGCTGAAGTGGCTCTCATCTGGGATGAAGCAAAGAAAGCTTATCGTCCAATCGCTGAAGGAGAAACAGCAGAGACGCTGAAGTCTAAAGATGATGGTAAGTTTCCAATTATCGGCGTAGATGCCGGAACTTATACAATCCATGAGACGAAAGCTCCAGAGGGATATAACCCTGCAGAAGATATCGCTGTTTCTATTTCTGCTAAGCACAGCGAGAATGATGATACTGTAAAGGCTAATCTTGAACTTACAGCATCTAATACAGATAACAAAATCATCGATAGATCCGGTGCAACACTTCCGACAACCGGTGGTATCGGTACAACCATATTCTATGTTATTGGTGCTATCCTTGTAGTAGGTGCAGGTGTTGTTTTAATAACACGCAGAAGAATGAGCGCTCAGTGATTCGGTTAGGGGTTATTTTAGTTGATGCTGATCTTAAGTCCCTTATCAAGTTTTACGAACTGAACTATAATTTACATTGCTAAACTTAATAAGTAAGATAAATCAGGGGTTCACTCCGGGAGATTCTCGGAGTGAACCTGATTAAAAAATTAACAGCAATATGGATTTGTACAGATAATAAGTGTAAAATAGTATTAGATTTCACGAAAAAAGAGCTAATTGTGGAGAAATAAGAAGGCTGATTATCTGTAGAAATAGATATTACATGGAAGTAGCAGATGTTTAGTTGGATTAAAAGAAATATAGTTAATGTATTTCTATTTGGAATTATTATAGTAGGATTATCTTTGATAGGGTATCCTACATTTGCAAACTGGTGGAATTCATTTCATCAGACGCAGAATGTATCCTCGTATGTTTCCCAGATAGCGAGTATGAATCATGAAGAATATGATGAAATGCTCAGAGCCGCCGAAGAATACAATGCTGAGACGGCAAAAGTAGGAAATCTCTGGAATTTGTCTGAGGATCAGATGTCTGTATACAATTCCTTATTGAATATTGATGATTCCGGTGTAATGGGATATATAGATATTCCGTCAATAAATGTTACCCTTCCTATATATCACGGAACGAATGAAGATATATTACAGGTTGCCATAGGACATCTTGCCGGGACAAGCCTTCCGGTAGGAGGGGAGTCAAGCCATTGCGTAGTATCTGGACATCGAGGTCTTCCATCTGCAAAGCTGTTCACAGATATCGATAAGCTAGTAGTTGGTGATACCTGGACACTGAATATTCTGGATCAGACCCTGACATATGAAGTAGATCAGATACGGGTTGTGACGCCTTCAAATCTGAAGAATTTGCAGATAGAAAAAGGCAAAGATTATTGTACATTGGTTACATGTACACCATATGGCGTAAATACACATCGGCTGCTGGTTCGGGGACACAGGATACCGAATATACAGGGCAACGCACGTGTTACAGCTGACGCACTACAGATAGACACGAAGTTTGTAGCACCATTTATTGCGGCCCCGATTCTTATTATTCTTATTATTCTTTTACTTTTTACAACAAGAAAGCAAAAGTAATGAAGAGAGGTATTGAATCGTACGCAAAAATAAACTAAAATAGTAATGTGGGCGTAAATGTTATAAAGAATGTGATTAAGCTCTTTAATAGCATTAGTGATAGAATGAATGACTAAAGTAAAGGAGAAGGCACATGAGGAGTATGGGAAAAGCTAAACAGGGAATCGTACTGATTCTCGCAGCAATACTTGTATGCGTGATGAGCAGCGTGAGTGCATTTGCATTGACTGTACCCGACACCGGCAAGTCTGGAAGCATTTCGGTCACAATGACGGATCCGAC
>ODAJ011693060.1_pt1 | contig 13199 bp, 9 predicted proteins | sample 1539241 | NCBI WGS metagenome assembly ODAJ01 (sample SAMN02144231, study PRJEB22623) | gut metagenome | biome: sheep rumen | host: Ovis aries | place: New Zealand | reverse complement strand
CTCCTGATACAAAAGCAGTTACCATAATCTTGTCACTGGACGGTGTAAAAGACGTTTTTGTCGCACTACGAGTAGAACCTTGAAACAATGTGTCATCCTCGATGGTGTTATCTTGATGGACTGAAAGTGTAAAGACTTCACCATCATCACTCAATAAAGGAATATCATGGTCATCACATATCGTCACCGCAGAACGAGTTATGGTATCCCTACCAGCCTCAAACAATTCATCATCAGTCCATTCTACGGTTTCAGCCGTAAAATATAGGGCATTAAACTTTGTACCTTTTGTAATTTCCTCTGCACAAGAGAAAACAATTAAAAGGGTTACAAATATTACGAATACTATTACTTTTTTTTCTTTCATATCTCTATTCATTTAAGGAAACCATTCTTCTCCTTTAAAGTTGGATGAACTATTTTCACCACCCCCATATTCCCATTCCAAATTCTCATTTGAACCTGTTGGGGTTGTTATTGTTGTGGCAGTATTGTCAATAGTCTGGAGCACATAGTAATCAATCTGATTAGCAAGTTGATCCCAAGTTTTGACAGTAACGGCATAAGCCTGAATCTTTGATGCTTCTATTTTCATCTCAAACCTATAACTCTTTTGGTTTTCAAAAGTAAACGATTGAGAAGCCTTATAAGTAAGGGTGTGTCCATCTACTAACACGACACGAATAAATGAGGCATTTTGATTGATCGTCTGTGCCGGTATTATACATTCTGCAATAGCATGTGTATTTCCTGCTCTCATCTTAATGGTAGATGTCGGTGTTGCATTAGCCGCACTTACTACAGGATTTGCATTTTCATAAGTTGGCATCACTATAGAATTGGTTGTACCTATTCCCAACAATTCTATATGATCTATATCCGGCGGATCCAAATAGTCCAATGTCGTTATCTCAACTTCTATACGGCACATTAAATGTTTGAATGACAGGGGAACCTTATAGCTGTTCCCGCCAGAATTACCATGTGGGCCTTTATTTAATTCCCGAGTAGCAAGAAGGTCACTGGTTGAAAAATTGGCATTGCTACTTTGATCAGTCAACACAGTATGGCTAACCGCAGTAGTCGGTAAACTCACTCCATTCTCTGCGTAGTTAAAGTTACCATGCAATGCATAAATATCAATATTGGTGCCATCTGATGGGTAGTAATGGGCTGACCCTGTAAAACCTCCGCTTCCATTTGCTGTAAGAACCCATGTCTTAAAATGATCTGTAGAGGTGTGCGTTCTTTTTGCCCATACATAAAGTTTCTGTCCAGAAATAAGTTGTATATCTTGCACGAATGATGCACGAGTAACAGTTTCTGGTGCCGGTTCTGTAATAAGAACAATAGGAACCTCTGATGAAGGAGATTCATCAGAATTACACGATGCTATAAATAAAGCCATCAATGTAAAAAAAACTATTCGTTTCATATAGTATTTTTTAACTATCACCTTCCAGTTTTTGATTTGTATAAGTAGTATTTCCTCCCCATGTTGTTATGGTCGAGACTACAGTTACATTTCGCATATCCACCTGCACATCGTAAGTATAGATATAGTCAGGCTTGAAAACAAGAGCCGTAGGCGATGAATATCGGGCAATATCGCCTTGAGCAGTCACAATCTCGAAAATCGGCGTATTCGCCGCTATGGTTTGAGGAGGCACCATTGCGGCTCCGTTGGTAGTCATCACGATGTCTATGGCATTGCCACTGGCAGCCACAGCACCTGTTGACTTGGTAAGCGTTGCAGTTGGTTTGAACTGCAACAGCTTTACTGTTGTCGGCAACACGGGTACACCATTACGCGAGGTCAGTTTTACTATAATCTTTGACATTCGGTGATGGAACAGGAGTTGTAGCGCATTAGTTCCCGTAGTTCGTGTCGCATTTAAAGTAGCCCACAGCAGTTCTCCTTGCTTGTATGCGTTATCAGAAGTCTGGTCGGCAGCTACCGTTACTGATGTTGTTGTCGGGTTTTCACTCTTTGGATAGCTGGCACGAATGGTCACTGCGCCATTCGCGGTAACAGGGAAATAGGGTTGCATATCCGTTGGAGGTGTCATTTTGCCATCGTCAGCAATCGTATATACGATGTTCTCTTTGCCTATCACCTTGTTTGCGTCAACAGCACTGCCATTATAGATGCTGACATCTATCTGCTCTCCACCATAGAAACTATTGTAGAGCGTAGTAGCTGCACGGGTTTCGTCGGCTATAGACTGGCTAATGGTGCCCTGCAACTGGATGGGGACAACATCATTGATATACTGAATCTCCTTATCGTTGCACGACAGCAGGAGGCCAGTACCAATCAGTATGTATGATATATTCTTCTTCATCATATTCATAACGTTATTACAGGTTGTGCCTCATGTCCTTGGTCAGTGTCTCCGACAGTCCAGGGGTCGATTATAGGGTTACCAGTCAAAGTCAGTTCTTTGGCATGAACCGTCATATGGTAGGTATTCACCTTTGTAGAGGTAAACGTACACTTTGCATTAGGCTTGTAGGTCAGTACACCTCCGTCTGCCATCGTGACCTGTATGAAAGCCGTACTTGCTGCTATTTCCTGAGGCGGGATGATACATGCTATCTGCCAGGCAGATGCAGCATCGTCTGGGTCTACGCGTTCCGTTCCCGTTGCTATTGTACCCACTGTGATAGTGGTTGAAGCTGATGCTGCGCTCAATGCCTGAGGCTTGGTGATGGTAAGCGTTGGCTTGATAGTTAACAATCTCACCGTCGCACCAATCAGTTTACTATTAGCTTCTACTTGTGCAGCCCGTTGTTGTTCTTCGGTTGCACCATTCCGCCACCCTGTATGATTGATATTCAACGAGCGGTCACCTTTCAGCGTTACTATCACTTTGGTCAACAGATGAGTAAAAGTCAGTTTGACTCGGGTTTTCTGGCGACGTACCCCTGTTGTCTGCGCTGCCATCAGGTCGCTCTGCCGATAGTTCTCTTTCGAGCTTTGATCGCTTAGCACCGTGAATGTATTGGCTGCTTCCAAATTGGTTACCTTTCCTGATGGATAGTAGGCATAGATATCAATAGAATGACTATCATTATTTGGCCATACTACTTCACCGATTGCCGTCGAGTTGTGTTGTGGGTCTGCCAAGGCATAAAAACCTTCACCATCAACAGCAGGCGATGCACTATAGGTAATAGGCTGCTCATAAGTAACAGTAGAACCACCGTTTTCGCTGATAAAGACATCTACTTTCTGGCCAGAATCGAAATAGGTGCTCTGTACTGCGACACCAGCACGAGTGGCCGAACGACCGATATTGGCCTCGAACAACAAAGCGTCCGAAGTACCCGATTCGGACACATCATTCGTGCAGGCCGTCATTGCCAAACATAATATGTATATGTACTTTTTCATCTTATTCAAACATGGTTGTACCGTCTTTGCTTTCACCCGCTTCCCAATCATTGATTTTCGCACTGAGCGTAATCAACTGGATAGTCTGCTCGCCTGTTTCCTTGTAACCGGCACCAAATGCCAACTCGTAAGTATATAGTTTATTAGGCTCCCATGTGCCGCCGATTGCAGCATAGATGTTACCATAAGCACTGGCGTTACCGGCATAATAGGTATTTTTAGCGATATTACGAATCTTACAATTGATGATGACATAGCTGTGCTTATTGGTATTGGCCTGATCAATTGTTTCCGCTGTTGGGTCAAGTACCCATGGGGTTAACGCCTGGGGCATCAGAAGCAACCGTTCGTCATTGGTAGTCTGCAGACGTACTGCTGCAGAGGTTCCATTGAATACTTTCGGTGTGCCTAATTGAAATACGTAGCTATTGGTAGCCGCATCAGTAGTTGTCCATCCCTGCGTCTCATAACTAAACTTTCCTGCTGCATGGACGTTCACAATGGTAATCTTGTTAACTGTTACATCCCAGTTCTCTGCCACCGAAGCCGTGAACACAATCTGTGACAGAGCATGACGAAACTCCAGGGGAATATCTTCTTTATACTTATCGAGACTGACAGCGTAGATATAGTCATATTGCTTGGTGATGTCAGTAGGAACCGTATAGTCAAAAGTATAGTTCGTTGGGTTGGACTTGGTGAAATTCGACATATTTCCATTGCCTGCCACCACCTCGGCAAAGAAGTCAAGAGGCTGATCCGGTATCCAGAAGTACTTGTTGATAGTCCAAGCCCCGGACACGTATTTCAACCGTTCATTGTCAATATAGACTTTAGAATGGTCATCATAATATTTAGCCGTCACACGGATGTCCGTTGCGTCTTTCTGCAGGTCGGCAATACCACTAAACACACTGGCACGCGTAACAGATGACAGCTTCTGGAAAGTTGGAGTCTTGAACTTAATCACGTCTGGCGACGCCTTTTCTTCCACCGTTTCCTTGGAACAAGCTGCCAGTGTGGCTAACAGCAATATGTATATATACTTCTTCATCTCACTTTTTTACGAACTTACGACCATTGCGAATATAGATGCCTTTAGGCAGGTTGCTCACGTCAGACACAGGACGCCCTTGGAGATCGTAGACGCGAGAAACATCCTGAACGTCGCTCTGAATGCTATGAATAGCAGTCTTGTCACCATCAACCAATTTGACATGGAGCGGACTATGAGTCGTTGCAAGCCATGCTGTCATTGGCTCAATTTCCGTGTCTGATGTGACCTGCCAGTCACGATTGTTCAGCACGTATGCACTGACACTGAGGCTGCTGACATCAATACGCCGCATGGTGCCCATGAACTGCACATCGCCGACATAAACATCCGTATTACGAAGATAGGGTGTTACCTCTATATTTGTTCCACCTAATTCAAGTTGCTCAACTTCAGCAAGAGCCACATAAGGCTTATAGGGTTCTGTTTTTTGCACTTCCACACACACGAGACTGTCGCCCTCCTGCTGTTTCATATCGTACAAGCGCACCTTATCGCCAGAAGTTACGCTGATGGGCAGAGCTATGGTGAAAGCCTTCTGAACCGGACACGTGCGTTGGCACACCACCTCAGCAGCGGTAAATGTGTGAGACGTGACAAAGTCAAAACCTTCAGTGATGACGAGCCGTTTGCACGTAGCTCCACTATTCTTTGCCACCACTACATTGTCGGCTTCACCTTTGTAGTCGATGGTTGCAGGAATGTAATATAACGTATTGTTCGTCAACTGACCGAAAGCCGTGTCAGCCACCTCTGTAACTTTGAAGTCGAGACGGGCAAAACTAATCACCTCAGTCACCGAGTGTTCTCCACCTTGGTTAAGCAAAGAATCGCTCAAGTGGAGTATTTGAACAGTCTTCGCATCTGTGTCCAACTGTGTTATTTCGTAAGTCACTCCTTCTATTTCTGTTCTTGTACCTACACCTGCCACCGTAATCACACACTGGGCACTCAAATCCGGACGAGCTACTGACGTGGCAGTAATCGTCGTTTGGCCTTGTTTCAGGGCTGTTACGACACCTGCATCTGAGACCGTAGCTACTGTAGCATCCGAGCTATCCCAACGAATCGTTTGAACGGCTGTTGAAGGTTTAACTTTTGCTCTTAGCACCTCCTGGTCACCAGGCAACATATTATAACTATTGCGATTGATCCATACTGAGTCTGCTGCAGGAAGTACGGTGACATAGCAGATTGATATCAAGCTCGCCCTGTCTTTCGGAATGGCTTCGACTGCAGTACGGCCGGCAGCAATTCCACGAATAAGACCATTTTCGTCAACGGTGCAAATCTCTGTATTCTGGGATTGCCAGACCACATCCTGAATAGCCTCAGCGGGATAAACAACGGCAGACAATTGAAAAACAGGGTCGGCAACGGCTGAGAGCGGAATCGTAATTTCCGTCTCTGAAAGTTCTACCCGTTCTACTGTCGGTATGACAGTAACGGTACACGATGTTTTAGCCGATGGATTGTCTATTGACACGGCTGTTATCACGGTCTGCCCAGCAGATACACCAACAACTACTCCATCAACGTTTACCGTAGCTACATCCGGGTTACTGGAAGTCCAAATCACTTCTTGCCGACCGTCCGACGGAGCAGCCGTTGCCACCAATTGCACCTTGCGGGCTTCAATAGGAGTTGACATTTTCAAGGAAACAGCAGCATGGTCCAGTATGACTGATTCCGTAGAAGGACAAGTATGAACGATTATATCCTCGGACAGAACAGTAGAGGCAGTAAAACGACGGGCGGCATCATCTGCTATATAGAAACTGACAGGCTGCGCAGCATCAAAGCCCATTTCAGCAGCTGACGGCAAGGTTACCGTTTTCCCTGTGTTTGCATAACGATATTGTTTAGACACGCCCATAAAAGATGCCTGCCATACACGCTGTGTAGTAGCATCACGCATAGGAACGGGAGTAGCGTCACTGCCAATCTGCTGGCCAAAGACAGGCGATTTAAACCAGTCGTTCATCAACCAAGTAGCCCGGCCATTAGCAATTTCTTCGGAGGACATGGCTATCACAGGGCGACCCACCTGAAGTCCAACAGGAGCTTGGCCACCTATCACCACGTTCTTCTCTGATGTAGCATTATCAGCAGGCAGGTAAATCATGGTGCGCAGGCTGACACCGGCAAAAGTTCCCGTAGTACGGTTGACCGTAAAACCAGTAACCCCTGTCTGACGCAGGTCAATCGCAAAAATGCTGTCTGCCTTGGTTGACATAAAGGCACCATCAATAATATCGTTTACACGGAAGCCATAAATATTTTCTGGAACTTGGAGCAAGTAAGCCGGTGAAGAGGAAGATCCCTTGTTGACCATACTTTGTTCGTCGACAGCAGCGATACGCATCGTCGCAACAGAACCAGAAGAAGGAGGAGCGACATAAGCATAATAAAGGCCTTCGTATGCGGTTCTCAGCGACATATTGCCTCCAGCGGATATCCATCCGTAATTGTCACCGACTCCAGTCATCATCTGGACATAACTAGGGAAATATTCATAAGGTACATATACATAAGTGGGATTTGAAACTGTACCCACATTATTGAAGGCGGTCAGTCCAAGCGTTGGAGCAGTAGACAAGAAACGAATGGTGCGCAAAGAAGGACAAGCACCGAAAGCCGAAGTTCCTATATTTAAACCTCCTGAGGTAATGGTCAGTTGAACTAAGAATCTACAATTGTAAAAGGCAGCAGTCCCGATTGTGGTCAAAGAGGCCGGTAATACAGCTTTCCCGAGGGCGTTGCAGGAGTGAAATGCATTGTCGCCTATGGATGTAAGCCCTTCATTAAAGGAAACTTCCTTAATGAGTTTGCAAAGATAAAAAGCATAATCACCAATGGTCTTTATCTGACTGCCCAACTCAACTGAAGTAGCTGTTGCACACTTGTTATAGATGGTAGCATCAAAGGCATTGGCAGCAACTGCCGTAACAGGCTTGTCATCAATGTAATCAGCCACTACTATTTTGGAATCCCAGTTCTCAGCCTCAGCATTGGACGCATCAAAAGCTGTAGCCTCATAATGATCACCGACAAGGGTGTAAACCACCCCCCGTTTGGTGACCGTCTGAGCAACAGACTGTACCATCCCTGCTAATAGCAGTACTGTGAACACTATAGCTTTACGTATATTCATTGTCATTTCTATTTCTTCTTTATAATCCTGGGTTGGGGACAGTGCCTGACTTCCAGTCACCACCACTGACGGTATAGGTAATATCCATGCCATTGGACTTGCCCTGACTGTCACGGCCCAGACCAAACGTCAGGTGGTATGTGTATATCTTATTCGGTTTCCATTTTCCACTCAGAGGAACATAGACATATTCTTCTTTCAGCAGATTATGGTCGTTTTGCGTGATGGCGCAGTGTATCTTGAGATATGCACCTGTAGCAGCAGCAATTGTAGCATTTGTAGCCTCAGTGTTCCATGCGGTCAACTGCTGAGGTATCACCAGAATGGCATCGGAATTGTCGGCTGTAGTTCCATTGCTCAGTGGTATGTAGGTGGATAGGGCACCCGTAGTTCCTGAATAGTTTACGCCATCCTCTGTATATAGTGTGATGCCTTCATTCGTACCCGTAGTCACTTTGTAGGCATCTCGTTTTCTTTCGTCTTCGGTGGATGCCCACGTAAAAGAGCCGTCGGCATCAGTATTAATGGTGCAAGTGCCTGACTGGTAGGCATTGCAAATGGTAATATCGTAGATGGTAACCTTCAGTTTAGGATGATTGGTCACCAGATTTGCATCAAACAATACCTGCGAGAGTGCATGTTTGAAGGTCAAGGGAACAGCCATCCATACAACGCCCACTGTTCCTGTCTTGTTAATGTCTGTCAGATTGACTGTCTTGCCCGTGGCAATAATGTCAGTTTGTTTGTCGTGTTCTACCTTATAGTTAAATGCGTGTGCTGTTTTCGTGATGTTCAGACTCAGGTTATCCAAAGAAGTCCTGACGGTTGACGGACTGATAGCATAGAATGACAACTGCTGTGTGCCATCGCTGGGCCAGAATGTTACCTGACTATTGTTTGAATAGCCCCAGTTCCCATTTGCCGGGTCAAGCACACCGATGGTAGATGTTTTACTCATCTGGTAGCCTGTTGAGTTAGAGACTCCCATCACAAAGGTTTCATCATCGGCTTTGTTGGCATCAGCTTTAAAAGCCCACACATCGAATGTTGAAAATGTTTCGTTCGTGATGCTGGCAACACGAGTGGTTTTCGCATGATCCAACACGACATTGAAGCCAATGGGGTGTTCACTGACATCATTCCGGCTGACTGTCTCGTCAGAGCAAGACACGGCTATCGCCGCTACCCCGGTAAGGGTAGCGGCAAAGCGTGCTATGTTTTTGATTGATTTCATCAACTTAGAAACTTACGTCAACAACCTCTGTATCCCAACCCGTTACGTTAGCCGTAAAGGTGATAGGAATAGACGGAGCCTTTGCACTTCCATCCTCTTCAAATCCACCAGGGTTGTCTGTACCGGGATCAGGATTTTCAGGATCAGGAGTTGTAGGTTTGTCAGGATCAGCCACGCCACCAAAGAGCAGAGTATAAGCATAGAGCTTGCCCATGTACCATTTAGCAGAAAGGGGGAAGTAAGTGGTGGTATAGCCATCACCACTGCCAGTAGCCCAAGCAGTAGCATCAGACTTCTTTGCACGATACTTTATGCTAATCCAACCTTTTGTCGATCCATTTGTTCCCGTTGCGTTACCATCCGTTGTAGGCTCCCACTTTGCGATGTTCTGTGGAACCAACAGAAGTTCCTGGCCTGAGGGTGTCAGTTTCACAGCAGGGTCAGATGCTGAAGAATTGGGAACGGAAAAAGCCGTAGCAGAATTATAGCCGGAAAGAGGAGTAACATTTCCCGAAACTGTTCCAAACTGAACATTTGGATTAGCAGCACCCGTGCTTTGGTTGCATACTGTCGAAAGGGTCAAAGTTCCATCAGGCTTAAAACCATTAATCTTCACCTCAGCAATATCCACAATATAACCGTCTGCCTTCTTCACCTTAAATATAATCTGGCTCAAAATATGGTTGAACTGCATGGCTACTGGAGCATCATTATTGGTCTTATTGTTAGCAACAGCATAACAGATATCAACCATGTTTGCTACAGGCTTTCCAGTATAATTAAATTCAGCTTGAGTCAGATCGATATTTGCACTTACCGGAGTAAATGCCTTGAAATCAAGGGGAAGGCACGAATATGCAGTGACCTTCGAACCTGTTGTAGCAGAAGCGTAGAACGGCCAGTACTGAGTTTCACTGCTGTTCTTATAATTCCATCCGCCGTTATTCACAATCTCTATACCTGTGCCAAAGCCTGGATTTACGATTGTGGCATCAGTACCAGTTGATGTATACTGCCCATAGACACCAGTCATTGAACCTTTGGCTACTTCCTTGCCATTGACGTAGATATTGGCACCTGTAACTTGTGCGGCAGCACCAGCATTCCAGGTTCCAAGAACTTTAAACGATGTAATGTCGCTTGTAGAGTTGATCACCGTAGAACGGGTAGAACCCTTCGTAAGAGGACTGAAGCCGATGGCTTGAGTGGTCTGGGCCTTCTCTTGGATGGCCTGCACATTGGCTATCTCGTCGTTGCTGGAGCATGAAGCACCAACAATGGCAAGCGCGCCAATCAGATAATTAAACTTCTTCATAATCATAACTTTTAAAATGTTAATAATAAATGGATTTGTTATTTAAAGTTGTATACTCGAACTATGCTCATCCCATTCGCCGACTGACGGTTTAAAGCCGCTATCGCCAGCTCCTGCATCGGTAAGGTCGATACCCTCGGACTCGACATGCAATGTAATACGTTGCAATGAGGCATCCTGACCTGCCTTCATCTGGTCGGTCACATCTTGCGAGACATAAAAGTTTCCAACATTGGTCCACAGATATACATTGAGGTATTGGTGGGCTTCGGGATCATCGGCTGGGAAGAAACCCCAGATGTTCATCGTACCGACAATCACCTCGCGTTCCACATCGACACTGGCAGCAAAAGTCATCAGACCTAACTCGCCTACAGATTGCCCTGTAGACATCTGATAAGCGGTAGGTATGCCAGAGATAGTGCCTCGCAGGAGCGTGGCATATTTAACACCCTTCACGCCCGTCACTTCAAACTCCAAGTGCTTAACTGCATCAACGACAGAGAGCGATAACTCTGTAGTGACATGGTCAGCACCCTGCTCTGTTGTCAGCGGCTTAACCTGAAAATGGTCCTGACGGGCCACGCAAGTCCAGTCAGGGGTTTCATAGAGTGGGTAGTCCGGGCGTTCATCTTCGCCGATGGGTAGGTTGTTACCAAACAACAAGCGGCGTATCGAGCGATGGCCAGCCTTATCGCTATGGTCTGAAATGGTGATTTCCTGCCGCAGTGTGCTCAGATAAAAGGCATCGTAGTCATCATCCTGGTATTCTAGGATATTTTGTGTGCCAACACTGAATGCAAGAACACGATAGGCTCCAACGGGCAACTGAACTATACCGCCCGATGCACCCAAATCGAATCGGATGGGAAGACGCGAAGAGCCTTCAATGGGATAGAAAACGACACGCATGGCAGATGGTTCATCAGTGGCTTGGCTATAGTCGAAATGGACTGCCACCGACATCGACGTGTTGTCAACCTCCATGTAAAGGTCCTTGTGGTTGCAGGCGGTAAGCACCGCCGACAACAGGAGAACAAAGAGATATGTCAGCCCGTGTTGCTTCATATACCTATTTATATATACTTTATCTGGTCTTATTTTTCTTGTCGTTTGTATTGCCGTGGCCGATGAGCCATACCAGCGAGATTTCGGCTTTGGTGGGGCCGAACCACTTGCGTTGCTTGGTGGCCTCCCAGAAGTAGTATCCGTTCTTGGGGCGATATTCCTTATACTCGCCGCCCATGTAGCCGATGCCTAATGTGAAGTCGATGTTGAGGCGGCGGGCAATGGGCATGGAGTAGCCGTAGGACACGCCGAAATCGTAGCTCCATCGGTCACCGAGATAGCCTTTACCGCCGAACTCGAAGTCGTAAGTTAGTATACCGCCATAGACTCCGAAGTGATGACCGGTAAGCGGTTTCACATCGGGGCCCCCCAGCCAATAGCGTACCTCCAGGTCGCCACCATAGATGCGCCAGAAACGGTGCTTGCTGTAGTTAGACCACCAAGCATACATCCATGTAGCATTGACCGACCAATGCTTGTCGAAGGCCCACTCCACTCCGATGTTGGGGGTGAGAAGGGCATCGTAGAGCAGGTTGGTCTTCAGTGCCAGATAAAGTGGCTTGCGCTCAACAGGCAACAGGTGCTGTATCTTGGTGGTATCGGTATCCTGACGGATGGTATACTCTGGGCGAGTGGTATCTTGCGGAATCGTTTCGGGCTTCGTCGTGGGTTCTGCTGCAGGAATGGTGGGCACCACCTGCGGTCGGATGGGCACCAGTTCCACTTTGGCATAGCGCAGCTGTGGGAATACATATTTGCGGATATAAGGGTATTTCCATCCCTGGTAAGCCTTGCGTATGCCGCTGAGCACTTCGACATCCTTTACCGTTTCACCATTATTTATACGCGCGATAACAGAGTCGAGGTAGTCAACGTATGGATTCGCCTCATCGCCGAGCGGACTCAGGGTGAGCAAACGGCGCAGCTCGGTCCAATCGACACGATGGCTCTCAAGAACGATATTTTCCTGTGGCACGTTGCACTGGTTGAAGAGATAGTTTGCCAGTGAGCTGGCACGACGCTGGGACATTATCTCATTATGTGCCTCGCTTCCCTCAGGAGATGACGATGCGGTGATGATCACGCGATAGCGAGACCAGTCAATGCTGTCCTTGGCGAAGACCGCATTCATCTGTTGTAGTTGGGCAGCATTGTCTTTATATGACTTATGTATAGACGTACTCCCGTAAGGGTAGAATGCCTGTATGGATTCTGCCTTGGTCTGAGCCTTCATCGAGAATGCACATAAGCAAATGAGTACAAAAGATAGTAGTTTCTTCATCGATTAAAGTTGAAATTCGTTCTGCAAAATTATGAATTTTATAAAAATTAAGTATAACAATCTTCTATAAAAAAGGTCGATAGAATGATAAATTTGGTTTAAAAATCGTGAAGCGTTGCAGTTTAAAAATGCCATGAATAGGCGATAATAGACGGCAATTGCGGATATTAGGCGTGTTGAAGGGTGTTGATTGTTGAATGGAGGGTGTTGAAAATGCAACGCTCACTGCAGCTCATTTTTTGTTAAAAAACGATGGTTTGCTGCGTGTCATCGGGTGATTTGTGCTTTGCCTTGATGCGGAAGCGCAGAGAACGGATGGTGGTTTGGGTGATATTCAGGAGCTTCTGGATGTCAGAATCGCTCTTTCCCATGTGGACGAGAACCATGAAAAGTTTATGGTTTCGCGAGAGGGAATGGTAGTCGTTATCGAGCGAGTCAACGAAATCGCGATGCTCCAAGCGGTAGTATTCTATGAAGTCGTAGGTGTCGTTGCGCGACCAGGTGTCGAGGTGCAGATCGGGAGCACCGTCGGCGACTGCAGTGTAGAGGGCCTTGCCGTGGTAGATGCTCTCGAAGGAGCCGGCGGAGGAGGGTGTGGGGGTTGTGGGTGTTGTGGGTGTGGTGGGTGTGGTGGGTGTAGTGGGTATGGTGGGTGAGGTGGGTGTGGTGGGTATGGTGGGTGTGGTGGGTGAGGT
>ODAJ012176941.1_pt1 | contig 13212 bp, 8 predicted proteins | sample 1539241 | NCBI WGS metagenome assembly ODAJ01 (sample SAMN02144231, study PRJEB22623) | gut metagenome | biome: sheep rumen | host: Ovis aries | place: New Zealand | reverse complement strand
GTTGATCCGCTGCTGGGACTGAAGGAAAACGTTATCATTGGTAAGCTGATTCCGGCCGGTACCGGTATGAGCCGCTATCGCGACATCAAAGTGAAATACCTGAATGATGCCGGCACAGATGAAAACCCGGTGAAATGAGAGAACAGATACAAATAAAGTAAGAGCGGACAAAGTAAAACTGGATTGCTATACAATAACCATGGCGTGTAAAAGCGTCATGGTTATTTTTTGCTTCAGGCACTTCTGCCATCCTTGATGCAATGTGATCCAATGTAAGTCAGTCTGGACGATTCCCGTAAAATTAGTATAGCGGAGTGCAAACCTTATAATACTGGTTAAAAAACATAAGAATCCCATCTTTAAAAATACTTGTATGAGGCTCCTTTAAGTGGTAAAATTAAGAAATAAACTACAAATCTTGGAAATGATAATCATCCTTAATATTATAAAAAAGACAAAGTGTTAATAATCCGCAAGCCTGACCTTGCGGCGCTTTGTCCTGCAGAACTAAGATACATTTGAGGTGTGTCGGTATGGATAAAAATGCAGTTATTTCTTTTTCCGTGTTTTTACTGCTTTGCAGTACAAGTCTGGACTCCTTTGCGGCGGTCAAGACGGATCGCCAGAATACAAATATGCAGATGATGCCGAGGGAAGTTTATACGGCTATGCAAAGGCTTGCAGATGAGGGAATTGTGAGATTGCCGGCCGGTTGCCGCAATGTGCGGGATGCAAATTTCGACAGACATGAAATGGCGCTTCTGACGTTACAGGCCATGAAACGGATCAGGATGGATGAAAACGGGCTGGTAGACGGCAATCGCAATTACAGGCTGCCGGGATACAGAGAAACTCTTGTATTGAAGGAGAACTTTAACAAGGAACTGAAAGATATGGGGATGGGGCAGGAGTATCTGATGAACGATATTTCTGCGTCTTCGGAAGCGAGCGAGCTAAAGCGTAACGAAAACAGGAAATATAAAGTCAGTGCGGAATTACGCTATAATTATGTTAAACATTCCGGAGATAAACGTTGGAACTGGAATGACAGCCGTCTTCGCGCGCGTGTGTTCCTGGAAGCACGCATTAATGACGACTGGCATGCATTTGCTATGCTGGAAGCAAACAAACACTTCTTAAGCCAGCACGGAAAAGACGACTGGCTGGAGGACAAACGGTTCTATGTCCGCGGTACGACCGGGGATACCAATGTAACCGCCGGCTGGTACGGTTATATGATTGGCGAAGGCAATATCTTTGACTCTTCTATCGGTGGCGCTACTGCTAATTTTGGCGGTCCGGTAAATTTCGAGGTGACAGCGGCAAGAACGAAATCTCACAGCAACATGGTGAGTGCCAATGCTACGATGACAGACCGGGCCGCTACGTATGGCGGCGGGCTGCACCACTTTAGCAACGATAACTGGGGTAATGAAAAACGGCTGATCTGGCATGCATTTTATAATTACCGTGTAGCGAAGGATTTGGGTCTGGGCGCTATGTACATCGGTTCTGATCTGGCTGACCGGGATGGGAAAAAGCACGGATTTGTGGGTACGGTTTCTATTGGCAAGGTGGAATCCTGGAAGCCGGGAACCGACCAGTTGGACTTCAAATATTATTATCAGCCCAAAGGAACATATATTGCCCATACTATGTCCGGCCTGGCTGACTATATGGAAGGGTTCCGGGGTCCGGCTGTCATGTATCACCGGACCCTGTTCCCCAATGTAGTGCTGAATATGGAATACTATATTCTTAAGGAATTGACGACCGGTATTAAAGGCCGCACCTGGTGGACAGATGTTACCTGCTATTTCTGATGAACCGGAAATCCTGTTTTTATTGCAAAAGTCTGAAGGATTCCCAGGTAATTAACAGACATGATAAATGCCTGAAATTTTAAAAGAAGAAGAGTGAGACCTATGAAAACGCTGGATGCAATTCAAAACCAAAACAAAAAAATAGCAGTCGTTGGGTTAGGTTATGTGGGGCTGCCCCTGGCGCTGGAATTTGCCAAAAAGGTTCCTACTATCGGATTTGACATCAACAAAGAAAAACTGGATTTATATCGAAAAGGCATCGATCCTACAAAAGAAGCAGGAGATGAGGCTGTAAAAAATACAACATTGCAGTTTACAGACGACCCGGCAGATTTAAAAGAGGCGGCAATGATTATTGTGGCTGTTCCCACGCCTGTTACCGAAGATAATATGCCGGACTTAAGTCCAGTCACAGGCGCAAGCGAGATAGTCGGAAAGCATATCTGCAAAAACGCCATTGTCTGCTATGAATCAACTGTCTATCCCGGTGTCACGGAAAATATCTGTGCCCCCATTATTGAAAGAGAATCGGGAATGAAATGCGGTCGGGATTTCAAGGTAGCCTATTCTCCGGAACGGATCAACCCGGGTGATAAAGAGCACAGGGTTTTCAATATTCGCAAGATTGTTTCCGGCATGGACGAGGAAACGCTGGAAAATGTAGCGGAAATTTACAGCCTTGTAATTAAAGCCGGAGTGTACAGGGCGGAATCCATTAAAGTGGCAGAAGCCGCCAAGCTGGTGGAAAATGCCCAGCGGGATATTAACATTGCATTTATGAATGAACTGTCCCTGGCTTTCCACCAGATGGATATTGATACCAACCAGGTCATCAACGCCATGAACACCAAATGGAATGCGCTGGGCTTCCGTCCCGGTCTGGTGGGAGGTCACTGCATCGGCGTGGATCCGTATTACTTTTTATATGAGGCGCAACGGGCTGGCTATACATCGGAGATTATCCGGGCGGGACGCCGCATTAATAATGTAATGGCCCGGTATGTGGCCCGTTCTGTAGTGCGTAACATGATCCAGGCAGACCTGAAAGTGAAAAACGCAAGGGTTTACCTGTATGGTATCACGTTTAAGGAAAATTGTCCGGACGTGCGAAACTCCAAAGCGTTGGATGTGTGTAAGAATCTGCTTGGCTATGGCGTTGATGTAAAGCTGGTGGATCCCTGTGCGGATTTGACGGGGCTGCCGGAACAGTATAAAAAATTAGTGGTTGGCATGGACGAGGTAAAAGATGCCGACGCGTTGGTCTTCGTAGTGGCCCATGACAGGTTCAGGCAGTTTGATGCAGCTTCTCTTGCTTCCAAATTCAAAAAGGAAGTGTCTGTGAAAGTACTGGCGGATGTTAAAAGTATTTTTGATAAGAGAGAATTGCAAAAAGCCGGATTCTTATACTGGAGCTTATAACCATGCATCTGAAAAAACATCTGCTTTTCATTGTTATCATACTTTGCGTTCTTGGCGCGATTTACTTTTATGCTCTTTCGGATATGTTTCATCCCAAGCAAATTGCCAGCTATGAAAACTTTACGGAAATGAGCGAAGAGTTTGACGCGTCGAAGGAGATTGCAGCGGCAGAGAAAAAGTACCAATCGGTAAAAGAACCGGCACGGGTTATAAAAGGATACGAAAAAACAGCTGCTAACGTGATAGCCCTTACTTTTGACGGAATGGACAGCCGCGGCAACATGGACGCAATTCTGAAGATCGTAACTGACTACAAATGGCATGCTACGTTCTTTGTGGAAGGGGTAAACGCGGCGCGGAATGCTACGGTTATCAAGAACCTGCTGGAAGAGGAGCAGTTAATCGGTAATTACAGCTTTGTCGGTATCAGTAAAGCAGAGCGGCTGGAACCGGAGGTTTTGGTTGAACAATTCTGTCGGACCCAGAAAATTCTGAAACTGCTTACCGGCAGCGAACCAAAGTTGTTCCGGCTATACGATACTAAATATTCAGATCATCTGTTGCGCGCTGCGGCAGCCTGTGGCCTGGAAAAGGCCGTAGAAAGTAATGCTGTGATTTATGTGCGCAAACTGGCTGATGAGGGTACAATGGATCAGTTTGTAGCCGGTATTAAACCCGGTATGATCGTTTCCCTGCAGATGAGCCGGCCTGTTCCAATCACATATTCCAAAAAGAAAGGACCGGACAAGCCTGCGATAGATAAAAAGCCTACTATTGTAGATAAAAACACAGTACCCGGTGAAGAAGTCACTACGGTGGAAATTGTGAAGAGACTTTGTGGAAAGCTGAAGAATAAAGGTTTTACTGTTGTTACTGTGAATATGTTAGAAAAGATGGCCGCCGGTCAGGAAGCGGCAGCCAAAGTATCTGACGGTTTGAAGAATGATAAGACGGTGAAATAGCTGATGAGAAGAATTTTGGTGAAACGGATTGCGCTCCTGACTGCGTTATGGACGGCAGGTAATATGGCAGCTACTGCTGATTTTAATCAGTTTACTTCGGTTGCGACTTTGCCGCAAACGGCGTATGCGGCCACATCGGAAGAAGAACGGGCTTTGCAACGTGCCGAACAGGACCTGATTGAAGCACAGCACAGGGTAATAGAAGCCCAGCGGGCTTTGTTGGAAAAGCAGAGAAGGCAGCTTGAAAACCGTGAGGGGGAAAGCACGGTTCCTGCAGCGCGGGCGCGTCGCGAGACCGCTCCGGTGAAACAGCGTAAGGAAAGCTATGAAACGCCGCCGAGCGAAACGCCTGTGGTAAGACACGAGGAACCGCAAACAATACAGCGCAATGAAACGCCTGTGATAAGGCATGAGGAACCGCAAAGGGTACAGCGCAGTGAACCGCCTGTGATAAGACACGAGGAACCGCAAACGATTCAGCGCAATGAACCGCCTGCTGATTTCCAAATGCAAAAACAGCAGGAAAGACAGGCGATATCGATTCCCAGGACGCCTTCCGAAGCCAATGCCAATGGATACAGGCAAAATGCCAATCAGAACGTTTTGAATAACGACGACTTTGCCAATGCGGTTTGGCAAGACAACAACGGCGGTGTTGTGGCAAACCAGCAGGCCGGTGAAACAATAAAAGAAAACACAAAAGCATCGGCCCTGCTAAGCGGATGGACTGCTGCCGATCTCGAAACGTTACGAAAACAGAACAATGGCATTCTCGCAGCGGAAGAAAAAATGATCTACACTACGGATTCGTCCGTCATGTTTACGTTTACCGGTATGGCGCGCAAGAAATCTGTGGATTCTGTTCTGAATGCGTTACGACAGGTTAACGGAAAAGGAACCTTTTTTGTTACGGAACGGGAATTGAAACGGAACCAGGATGTGATTAGAGAAATCGTGGCTGCCGGTCAGGAACTTGGCATCTGTATCTATCCGAAACCGGAAGAAGGGTTCGGAGACGTCTGCGCTGATATTTTACGGGTCAAGCAGATTCTGAAAAACCAGTACGGTAAAGACAGTAATCTGGTAAAACAGTTCTCCGGTGCTGTCAGGGATGTGACGAAAGAAGCGGTTTCGGCTCTCGGTTGTCGTCTCATCGGTGCCAATATGAATGCTGTTCAGAGCCGCCATCAGGACTATCAGACTGCGGAACAGATATTGCCTGAGATTATGGGGAAAGCGGTATTCTCATTGGGACGCGGCTGGATTGTCAACATCCGTATGGACTTTTATAAAAAACCGGATCTGGCAGCAGAACTGTTATTATATCTGAAACGCAAGAAAATTGATAATATTGCCTATAACTCCTTTGATGATATGGCTGATGTCAATCCGGTTAATGATTCTGCGTACAGTTTGAAATCGGTGGGCCAGGTGCTGTCAATAAAGGACAAACTGTGGACATATCCGGTTCCGGAGAAAGATTATGTAAAGGGCATCGAGCGTTATCCGCTTCTGCCCCATGACGCTACCCATGAGCAACTGGTCGATGAACTGGGCAAACGTTACTTTGGTGAAGGAACGGTCAATGCCCATGACAGAAGTCTGGGCTTTACAGAAGAAGATTTCACCAAGTTTGATATGACGGGAACTGTTAAGACTGACGACAATGTCATCTTCCTGACTTTTGATGACTGGGGACATGATTCCGCAATCAATCCGCTGTTGTATGTGCTGCGAAAACACAGGGCGCCGGCTACGTTCTTTATTATAACCCACAATGTTACCGACAATCCAAACCTGCTGCGTGCCATAGCGGAAGAAGGCCACGATATTGCCAGTCATACCAATACCCACAAGGCAATGGCTGTAGAAGATGAACACGGAAAGACCAAGCCGACCATGGGGTATGAAGAATATTACAACGACCTGAATACGTCGTATAACAAGCTGGCAAGTATTGTGGGCGATCTGCAGTGGCCTGACGGAAGACCGGTGCTGACCAAGTTTATGCGCCCGCCTACGTTGGCGATCAGTGCAATGGGAACCCGCGCTATTCTGGAGAACGGTTTCGAGTACATCATTAACGGCAGTACCAGTACTGCCGACTATGGGGCTTCCAGTTTGGAACAGGAAATCAAGGTCATCCGGGACGGACTGTATTATCGCGACAAACTGCGGAAAGGCGCTATCTTTGTCATGCACATGACGTCTGCCGCAAAATTTACAGCGACTGCGCTGGATGTCATCTTAACAGCCAATGAGAAAAAAGCCGATAACGATCCTACCAAGTTTAAGGTCGGTTTGTTGTCTGATTATCTGGATTACGGATATTCTCAGGGCAAAACGAAGAAGCAGATGAATCAGGAAAAACGAAGAATTAAGTGGTGGTAAATTGATGTTTGATTTCTTGTCTGGCAAGAAAACAAAAAATGAATATGAAAAAGAAGAACCTGTACATGATATCCTGATGCACCAGTCGCCGGACCGGCGCCTGCTGCCTCACATGCCCGGCAAGCACCGGAGCGGTAAAAGCCGCCGTGCTATCAGCGATAAAGAGGTTAAGAAGTATCCTTACCTGAAATTCTTTAACGGGGAAGATGCCAACGTCCGTTACGATGTGCGCTATCCTGTAAAAATTTCTGTATCCAACAAAGCCGGTTCTTATTCCGGATATGCGTCGGATATTTCCATTACCGGTATGAAGCTGCATGTTTCTAAAGACGCGGCGGAAGCGATTGCGCAGAAAAAAGTAGTGACGCTGTCATTTGAAATTGAGCCCGGAACAGTGCCGGAAGGTCTTGAAATGAAAGTAAAGACTGCGGCCCATGCGGTGTGGCCTAATGAGGAGGTCGTGCAACAGAAACTGGCGGATGTCAGGAGCGGGAAACTTTCTTCGGATACGGAATTCATCTTTGGTATGCAGTTTGAGCATAACCTGCTGGAGTATTCCAACCGCCACCATGCCCGTTCGGAACTGATGATGGCCTGTTTCCTGCTGTTTGCTATCTGTCTCGGTGTGGTGCTGATGCGTACCGAAAGCGTCATCTATTTTAAGTTTAATAAATACCTTTATTTATACAGTATTATTGCCAGTACATTTTTGCTGACCAAATATGCTTTCGGTTTTTTCTATAAGCCTGTGCCTGCAGATGAAAGTTATACGCCTGGTGTTACCATCATTGTGCCATGTTTTAATGAAGAAACTTGGATACGGCAGACGATTCTGAACGCCATGGATCAGTATTATCCTCAGGATAAGCTGGAAGTTATTGTTGTGGATGACTGTTCCACCGACAATTCGGCAAAGGTTATCCGGGAAACTATTCAGGACATCATCAACCAGGAAGGTTCTGAAGTGGCCTCCCGTATCAGTTACATATTGCAGCCTGTCAATAAGGGAAAGCGCGATGCGTTGGCTTTAGGGGCGAAACATGCGCAGCATGAACTTCTGGTCTTTGTTGATTCAGACAGTTTCCTGAATCCTTATGCCATTATCAACCTTGTGCAGCCTTTTAAGGATGAACAGGTAGGCGGCGTTTCCGGTCGTACGGATGTGGCCAATACTTATACCAATTCCCTTACCAAGATGCAGTCTGTCCGGTATTATATTGCCTTTCGCGTCATGAAAGCGGCAGAAGGTCTGTTCGATGCGGTGAGTTGCCTTTCCGGGCCTCTGTCCTGCTATCGTAAAGATCTTGTTCTAAAATATTCGGACGAATGGCTGAATCAAAAGTTTCTGGGACAGCGTGCCACCTTTGGGGATGACCGGGCCATGACTAATCTGATTTTGCGGCACAACCGCACGGATTACCAGGATACGGCTATCTGTTACACCATTGTTCCTAACGATTATGATGTGTTCCTCAAGCAGCAGATGCGGTGGAAGCGGAGCTGGCTGCGTGAATCGCTGATTGCTGGCAGTTTTATGTGGAAAAAGGAGCCTTTTGCGGCGATCAGCTTTTACATGGGACTGTTGGTTCCTATCGTTGCGCCTTTTATCGTCTGCTATAATTTGCTGTACATCCCCATCACCCATCGCGTATTCCCCACTGCCTTTATCATAGGAATGATTCTGATGGCCATGCTGATGAGCGCCTGCCAGTCCTTATTACGGCGCAGTACGACATGGCTGTATGGCATCTGGTTTTGTCTTTACTACGAAATGGTTCTGCTTTGGCAGATGCCCATCGCCTGGTTTACATTTTGGAAATCTACCTGGGGCACACGTATGACTCCGGCCGATTTGGAAGAGCAGGAACGCAAACAGAAAGCTAAGCTTTCAGACGAACCCAAAGTGGCCGGTCCGGCGGAGCGGGTTGCGCTGAATGAGGTTGTACAGGAAACTGCCGAAAAACCGGCAGTAACGGTCAAGCCGGAAGAGGCGATGACGGCTATGGCGGCGACAGCGGTCGTAACCGCAGGAGGAGCGGGTATCAATACAACCGCAAAAGCAGAATCTGCATCCGTTATTACTGGTAAGCCAGATTATTCTGCTGCCTCGAAAGCAGAAGTACCTGCGAAACAGGAAGTTAAAGAAGAAGCAGTTTCTGAGATTAAGCCCGTTGCGGAAGAAGAGGTCGTTTCCAAAATTGAACCTGTTTCGAAAGAAGAGACCGTTTCTGAGATTAAACCTGTTGCGGATAAAACAGTAGAAGAAGAAATCGTAGTAACGCAAACTGCTGAAGAGAAGCCTGCTGCAGATGAAGTTTCCAATCAAACTGAAATTGAAGCGAAACATGTCAGGGAAACCTTTAGTCCCGATGCGACTCCTTACATTGATACCCAGCGTATAGCGCAGACGCTAAATAAAGTGCATAGTACGCCGCTCTCCGAAGAAATCAGGCGCGAGCAGGATGCGCTGATTGAACTGATCCGGGAGAACCAGAGACAGGTGGCAGAACTGCACAAACTCATGGAACAGCGTATTGAGTTGGAAAAGATGCGTCTTTCAGCGTATGAGAATACCCTGGCGGCAGAACGGGAGAACCTTAACGCCGCAGAAAGAGGAAATGCATTGCATGCCCAAAGAAAGAATTCTTCCTATAATGTTGTTCCTAAGCAGGAGGTGGATGCGCCGTGACTCTGGCAGACAAGGAATTCACTTCCAAGCGTAACCGTGTGAAACGGATCCGTACGGTTATAGAAGCTATTGTCATTGTTGTTGTGCTGTATATTATTATCAACGCCCTATTCGTGTTTGCTAAGTATAAGCCGTTTTCTTTGAATAATACAGAGTTCGGCACAGATGCAGGCTTTGTGGCAATTTCCTATTTTGGCGTGGACCGGACCGGAACTAATGTCCTGATTGGTAAGGAGCAACTGGAACATCATCTGGAAGTGTTAAAAAAGAACGGGTTTGTTACGATTACCGGCAAAGATGTGCAGGATTATTATGCAAAAGGTAAAGCGTTGCCTAAACATTCCCTCTATCTTAACTTTGAAGACGGGCGCAGGGATACAGCCGTGTTTGCAGAAAAAATTCTGGAAAAATTCAATTATCACGCTACGATTTCCACGTATGCGGAAAACCTGCACAATAACGATAACAAATTTTTAAAATCTCAGGAATTGAAGGCATTTTTGGAAAACGGGTTCTGGGAACTGGGTACCAATGGGTACCGGCTTTACTATATTAACGTATTTGACAGATGGCATAATTATCTTGGCAATATGAACCCCCTGGTATATTCCCATCTGACCGGGGTGATCGGTCGTAACTACAATCATTATCTGATGGATTATATCCGGGACGACAAAGACTTTCCGGTAGAAAGTTATCAGGCGATGAAGGATCGTATTACCGATGACTATACCATGCTTCAAGACATTTACACTAAGGATATCGGATTTGTGCCGGAAGCATACACGCTTATGCACGCCAATACAAGCCGTTATGGAAACAACAATGATGTAAGCCAGATTAATGAACAGTGGCTTCGTAAGCTATTTAAGTTTACCTTTAACCGGGAAGGCTATTGCCATAACCTGCGGGACAGCAGCGTGCATGATCTTACCCGCATGGAGCCCCGTTCTTACTGGCCGGCAAATCACCTGCTGATGCGTATCAAATATGATGATGTGCCAGATATAAAGTTTGAGCCTGGAGATGAAAATCAGTATAAAGACTGGGATATTGTTAAGGGTGCCGCTGAATTCAGGGATGAAACCATTATTTTAACTACCATGCCCAAAGAAAACGGGTTTATGAAGTTGAAGAACAGTTCCGGTTTTTATAATGTACGGCTGACCTGTGATGTTAAAGGTAACCAGTTTGGAACACAGCAGATTTGTCTGCGTTCGGACGAAAATGCTGCAAACTGTATTGCGGTTGTGTTTATGAACAATCACTTAATAGTAGAAGAAAAAGCAGGCGGCTCTCCTAAGAAGCTTGCGGATGTAGATCTGTTTGAGTTTGACGGCGGTAAATACCACTCCGTAGATGAAGATAAGAAAGAGGTTGCAATTAAAGAGAGGGAGATTTTTGGCCGGTATGCATCCAATACTGCTTCTGCCAGAAAGCAACTGAAAAAACTGGAAGCCGAGAGAGGACGTAAGGTGTTTTCTGTAGAAGAAGGCGGCGCCCCTTATATTCCTACAATGAGTTATCATGCTCGTATGAATCGCAAACTGGAAATTCGTTTAAAGGATAGTGAGCTAACGGTGTTGCTGGATGGCAAATCTGCGGTAGAAAACCTGAAAATTGGGCAGAACAATGCAGGCTTTTTATGTCTGGGCGCCGTTTGGCCGGGTTACGGTTACAGTCAGGCAAACCTGGCGGACGATGTGTACGACGGAGTATTTGCCGGTCTGAAAGTGGAAGAACTGACTGCCGATAATAATAATCTGCCGGTTTTATATGATGTACACTATACAGGCTTTGAAGGATTTAAGCGCTCTGTAAAACATAAATGGGAAGCTGTTTTGGACTGGGTACTGGCAACGTTCTGACAGGAGACCGTAGCCTGTTCTTCCAAAACGTCGTACACTGTGCGGTAGATTTGATATGTATTTTCCTGTTTGTTTACATAAGTAAGCGAGGTATCTGTATGCGAAACTATATAAAGGCTGGCATGTGTTCCATACTGACCAGTCTGATGCTGTTAGCTGCCGGTTGCCTGCCTGCCGGTCTTTCGGCGGATGCTGCCCGTCGTCCCCAGCCAACCTTTAATGGCAATGCGTGGATAGCATACTGGGATTTTGACAGAGGGTTGAAAGAGGCTGTTAAGATTCAGAGCCAGTTAAACTCTGTCAGTTATTTTGCGGCAGCCTTTGACAGAAACAACAAAATTATACTGGTGGGGCCTGCAGAAAAGTTCACGGCCCAAAAGTTTACCCGTTATAAGGCAGAAATTAAAAAGTATCTGACTGTAGTTAACGATGTGTACAAAGATATCAATAATCCTGCAGGCGAAAGCATCGAAAAAGATACACAGGTTTTGTTCCGCTTGTTTGAAACCGATGAAACCATGCGCGGTCATTCGCAGGATCTTTTAGCACGAGTTAAAAAGCATCGGTTTGACGGTTTGGAAATCGACTATGAAAATATCTGGAAGAATCCCCAACTGGCGAAGAAGTTTGTACGTTTTTTAGAAGTGCTTGTTCCGGCGGCAGAAGAAGCGAAGATCCCACTGCGGGTTATATTGGAACCGGGTATTCCTGTTACCGCGTATAAACTGCCGGAAGGACCGGAGTATGTGCTTATGTGCTACAATTTGTTCGGTGTTCATAGCGTTGCCGCCGGGCCGAAAGCGGATGACCGTTTTTTGGATAAAATGCTGGGAAAAGTGAAGCAGCTTCCAAGGCCTCACAGTATTGCCCTGGCTACAGGCGGCTGCGTATGGCAGGAAGGGAAAAGACCCTGCTTTGTAACAGAGCAGGAAGCCCTTGCATTGCAAAAAGAGTTGAAAGTTACCCTGCACAGAGATTCCCTTAGCGCTGCGCGGTACTTTAATGGAAAAGACAGTGCAGGTAAATCTGTGGAATGCTGGTTCGCCGATGCAAAGACTATCATTGCGTGGAAACGCCAGGCGCTGGACTATGGCGTAGATGGAATATCCCTTTGGCGGTTGGGCGGTAATCATAAGATACAGGAATACTATCCGGGTATTATGAATAAAAAGTAACAATGAATAATTAAATTGACAGCCCCGGTATTTTTGTTACGGCAAAGATGCCGGGGATTTATATTTATATATAGAAGAAATCATGGGAAATGTTGATTTCGGGATGGATTTTTATCTTCTTTTGTTATCGTTTTTGAAACACTCGGGTACGTGTAAAAAGAGAAGCGCATAAAAACACTGCTTAGCGTAATAAAAAATATTAAAAAAGTGTTGACACGTTTTGTAAAAGATGTTACAATACACAAGTCTCACGGGATAAGTGCGCTCATTTTGAAGGAGTAAATGCAATGAGTCTGGACGACTTGAAGACAGCCGGGGCCAAGGTTGTAGGGGTGAAGCAAACTGCGAAAGCCCTTCAGAAAAAGACGGCTTCGGGCGTGTATATCGCGGCAGATGCGGAGGAACGCATCACGGCTCCCATCAAGGCAGAATGCGAAAAACAAAATGTTGACTGCCTGGTTGTGGAAAGCATGCAGGTGTTAGGTAAAGCCTGCGGCATCCATGCGGGTGCTTCTGCGGCGGCGATACTGAAAAACTGATAGGGATCCCGGCAACGGGGTTTTTATAAATACTAAATCTAATTGACAGAAAGGAGGTGCCGATATGCCAACAATTAATCAGCTGATCCGTAAAGGCAGAGAGGTGCTGAAGACCAAATCCACTGCGCCGGCATTAAAAGAATGTCCGCAGAAACGTGGTGTGTGCACCCGTGTATACACCACCACACCGAAGAAACCTAACTCTGCATTGCGTAAAGTTGCTCGTGTACGTTTAACCAACGGCATTGAAGTTACAGCTTATATTCCGGGTATCGGTCACAATCTGCAGGAACATTCCGTTGTTCTGATCAGGGGCGGCCGTGTAAAGGACCTGCCTGGCGTGCGT
>ODAJ012080656.1_pt1 | contig 13216 bp, 8 predicted proteins | sample 1539241 | NCBI WGS metagenome assembly ODAJ01 (sample SAMN02144231, study PRJEB22623) | gut metagenome | biome: sheep rumen | host: Ovis aries | place: New Zealand | reverse complement strand
GCGTGTGATGTTCCGCGTCTGGCTCAGGTGTTCTATCGTGTTCATAAACCGATGTCTTTAACGCCAAAAAGCAGGAAATATTGTATCTTGTGTAAGTGGTTGGAAATCACCGACTAAGCGCTTTTCTTCGGGATTATTTGCCAACTTGCTGATATTCAATGTTTCCAAGAGGGTTGGTCCGTAGTTGCTCCGTAGTTGCTCCGTGGTTGGTCCGTAGTCGGTCCGACGGCAGCCGGAGGAAGCCCGGCGGAAGGCCGGTGCTGTGCCGGAGGAGGTGGCCGGGCAGTAGCTGGCAGGAGAAACCTCGTTCCCCGGGGGCAATAAAAACACGAGGTCGGCGTTTTAGAGGGCGAGATGAGGAAACTGGTGTATATCCTGTGGCTGTTGGCGGCGGTTCCCGCATGGGGACAGCCGCATTGGAACAACCTGGAGGTCAACCGCGTCAACAAGCTGCAGCCCCATGACCGCATCGTGCCCGAGGGCGATTGGGTGCGGTGCCTCAACGGGATATGGCGTTTCCGCTATTTCGACAATCCTTCGCGGGCCACCCTCGCGCCCGACCGGTGGGACAGCATCCGGGTGCCGGGCAACATCGAGCTCCAGGGCTACGGGGTGCCGGTGTATGTGAACATGAGGAATGAGTTTCCGAGCTGTCCTCCCAAGGTGCCCGCCGACTACAACCCCGTGGGGGTCTATGCCCGTGATTTCACGGTGCCGGCGCATTGGAACGGACGCCGGGTGATAGTGAAGTTCGGGGCGGTGAAATCGGCCATGTACCTTTATGTCAACGGCCACGAGGTGGGCTACAGCGAGGACTCGAAGACCCCGGCCGAATGGGACATCACGCGCTATCTGCACAGCGGACGCAACCGCATGGCGGTGAAGGTATTGCGCTGGTGCGACGGTAGCTATCTGGAGTGTCAGGACATGTGGCGCATGAGCGGCATCACACGCGACGTGGTGCTCTACAGCGTGCCGCGCAGCTATATCGCCGACATGCGGGTGGTGGCCGGTGTGGATACCCAAAGCTACAGCCGGGGTGCGTTGGAGGTGCTGATTGACTTCAACCACGAGGTGGCGGGAGGCAGCGTGGAGATGGCGTGCTGCGGTCGTACCATCCGCAAGAGGCTCGACCCCAACGACTGGTTTGTCGCGCTTGAGGCCGAGGTGGGGGAGGTGCAGGCGTGGAGCGACTCGACGCCGACGCTCTACGACCTCACCGTGCGCCTGTTCAACGCCGCGGGACGCGAGACCGAGCGGATTGTGAAGAAGATAGGCTTCCGCAGGGTGGAAATCAAGGACGGCCTGCTATGCCTCAACGGACGGCCGATGGAGATCCGCGGCGTGAACCGCCACGAGCATTCCATGTACGGAGGCCACTACATTACCCCCGATGAGATGCGTCAGGACATAGCCATGATGAAGGAACTGGGCATCAATGCCGTGCGCACCTCGCACTATCCCGACGACGAGCTGTGGTACGACCTCTGCGACTCGGCCGGCATCTATGTCTGGGACGAGGCCAACGTGGAGAGCCACGCTCAGGGCTACGGCGAAGGGTCGCTGGCCAAGAAGCGCGAGTGGCTCACCCCGATACTGGACCGCATACACAACATGTACCGCCGCGACCGCAACCACCCCTGCGTCATCGCCTGGAGCCTGGGCAACGAGTGCGGCAACGGCATCTGCTTCGAGGAGGCCTACCGTCTGCTGAAAAGCAAGGACCCCACGCGGCCGGTGGTATATGAACGTGCCGAACTGGATGCCAACACCGACATCGTCGGCGTGATGTACCCCTCGGTGCAGTTTCTCTCCGACTATGCCCGCAATCCGCAGAACAAGCGCCCCTACATCATGGCCGAATACTGTCACGCCATGGGTAACTCGATGGGCGGTCTGAAGGACTATTGGGACACCATCGACAAGTACCCGCAGCTGCAGGGCGGCTTCATCTGGGACTGGGTGGATCAGGCTTTTTTGAAGAATGGATGCTGGGCCGCGGGCGGTGACTTGGGCGAACTCCCGGGGTTGAAGGATGACGATGCCTTCTGCGCCAACGGAATATTGTCTGCCGACCGCACGCCGCACCCACACGCCGCCGAGGTGGAGGCCGTCTATACCCGCGGTCGCAACTGCGTGCCCGCCAACCCCAATCGCAAGTATGAGACTTGGACGACAGGTCCGGCAAAGCACTATAAGTTCCAGCGTGACAAGCACAGCATCACCCTCAGTGGCAATGACTTCAGCATCACGCTGAGCACCGATGACGGCAGCATGACTTCCTACCGGTACGAGGGCCGCGAGCTGCTGGCCCGTCCGTTGCGGTGGAACTTCTGGCGGCCGCCGACGGAGAACGACCGCGAGGATGTGAACGGAGCGCGGGCCTGGCAGGGCCTTGACCAGCTGAAGGCCCGTGTGCTGAGCGTCACCACCGGCGAGGCCGAGGTGCAGATGATGCTTCTCCTGAGTACGCCCGACGGCGCCGCCATGCGCCTGAAGCAGATCGTGGAGGCCGACGAATACGGCAGGTTGCAGCTGAGCTACCTGGTGTCGCCCGACGGCCAGTTCCGCACGTTGCCCAAGCTGGGCATCCAGTTCGGACTCGACACCGCCTTCACATCCTGTACCTTCTACGGCAACATTTTCGAGACCTACCCCGACCGACACACAGCGCAGCGTATCAGTCGCTGGTACAAGAGCATGGAGGAGCTGGCCGCACCGCAATATGTGGTGCCGCAAGAGCAGGGCAACCGCGAGGCTGAATGGGTGCATTTCAAGGGAGAGGAGGTCGGACTGAGGGTGGTGGCTCCCGACGTACCCCAAGTGCCGCTCAATTTCAGCGTGAGACGCTACAACGACAGCGTGATGACCGCTGCCCGTCGCTGGAAAGACCTCACCCCCGACCCCTACTATACCGTCAGCATCGACCACCGTCAGGCAGGCCTGGGGACCGCCACCTGCGGACCGGGAGTGGCCGACCGCTATACTCTCAGCGGCGACAGCACCTACTGCTACCGCTTCGACCTCCTGCCGGGTATGACCGACCGGATATACAGTTTCCTTACGCATAGGGACATGTCTCAGTTGATCACCCCGACATTGCCGTGCGAGAGGGTGGGGGTGGAGCGTGTGGAGGTGAACCGTCGTCCCGACAAGCAGTATTCGGAAGGGTTTCCTGGCCTGCTCACGGATGAGCGCCGTGGTGTCTGTGGCGACTGGCATCGCGGTTGGACGGGCTGGAGCGGCCCCGACACGGTGGCGCTGACGCTCACGCTGAAGGATTATGCCGATATTGACGAGGTGACAGTAGGCACCAGCCACAGCCCCGCCGACTGGGTGGTGAAGCCGCTCGACGTGCAGGTTTTGTGGAGCATCGACGGACAGAGATGGAGTGCCTGGCAGAGTATGGAGCTGCTCAATCCTCCGACCGACCTATATGCCGACAGTAGGAGGCTGACCTATACCTTGCATCCGCGGCGGGCCCGCAGCATTCACTATGTACGGCTGCGGTTTGTCTGCCGTCCCGGCCTGCCTATATGGCACAGCCACGCCGGAGAGGCGGCGTGGCTGATGCTCGACGAAGTGGAACTCCGTCACAAATAGAGTGTTTCCTTATTTCTCGCGGATGACGTCGCCGTGGTCGCGGACAATCATGCGCTGCCACTCCTCGCGGTAGTGAGGCTGGCTGGGAAATACGGCGTTGCCGGTCTTGGTGCGCTCGAACTTGCCGTCTTTCTCCTTCTTGATGTTGCCGTCCATGTATTTGACCAGCAGGTATCTGTCGAGCTTGTTCCACTCGGTCATCATGCGTGCTGCGGCGCGGTTGCTGAAGTCGTTGAGCTGGCGCTCCAGGGCCTCGCCCTCGTTTTGCTTGGCACGGTTGTCGAACTTCTCCACATCGTGGATGTAGGACTCTTCCAGCAGGTTCTGCACTTTCTGGAGATCGACGATCATGTCGCTGTAGCGGCTATAGACAAAGTTGCTCACGCGGTTGAAGAGCCAGAAGGCCGAGGTCTCGCTGTAGGTCAGCATGTCGCCGTTGCCCTGACGGAAGCAGAGGGGGATTTCGGTGATGCCACAGTACATGGGGCAATAGACGGTGCTGTAGGTATCATCGACGCCGAACCACAGGATGCCGCCGATCTTGGAGGGCAGCCATCCGCGGCACTGGGCCACGAAGGAGAAACCGGTCTGCTGGGTCGAGGTGGCGCGCTCATGCACATAGCTGTGGCCGTCGATTTCGAATCCCATGGGACGCCAGCGGTAGGGGCAGTTGAAGGGACCGCCACCGAGGTCTTTGCTCATGTCCATGGAGGTGCCCTCGTAGTGGTCGCGCATGAGGTTCATGGCTTCGTGCACGTCAATCTTGTGGTCGGGTTTGATCCAGAGGGGCAGGCGCTCGGCCGTGGCATCGCCCATGGCATATTTCTCGTAGCGCTGCATGCCGGGGGCCACGCGGTTGAACATGGCATAGACACGGGCGTCGCAGCCACGCATGCCGCTGAAGGTCAGCGGGGCATAGACATCGCAGAACGAAAAGTCGGCATCGGTGCCGTCGTACCATCCGCAGGCGCGTGCGTAGGTGATGACCTCGCTGCTATAGACACACTCTACTTCAGGTTCGAAGAGGTAGTCGAGGTGGGCGCTGCTGATGGTGGTGTGCAGACCTTTGCCCTTGGCTTTGTTGAACTTCTTGCCTTCCTGCGGGAACTGGGTGATGCGGGCCTGGTTGGCATGACCGCTCACATAGCCGTCGGGGATGCGGCGGGCCACCCACACGGCGCCGTCGGTGTATTTGTATTTCAGTTTCTTGGCAAGGTCAGCCTTCACGGTGCCGGGGCGCTTGCCGATGAGTTCGAGGATCCACACCTCGTTGGGGTCGGCGATGCTGAAGCTCTCGCCTTCGCTGTGGTAGGGGTAGTCCTTCATGAAGCCGGCGAGGACCTGGATGGCCTCGCGGGCGTTCTTGGCGCGCTGCAGGGTGAGGTAGATGTAGCTGCCGTAGTCGATGCCACCTTCAATCTCGCTGGCCAGCTCCTCGCGGCCACCGTAGGTGGTCTCGCCGATAGCCAGCGCATGTTCATTCATGTTCCCCACCACGCTGTAGGTGTGGGCCACTTGGGGGATCTTCATCAAGGGGGTGCCGCTGTCCCAGTCGATTACTTGGAACATGGTGCCCACAGGGTAGGAGGCTGCACGGCGGTAATACAGCTCGCCGTAGAGCGTGTGGCTGTCGGCGGCATAGGTAATCATTGTGGAGCCGTCTTTTGTGGCACCTTTGGTGAACAGGAAATTGGTGCAGGCTTCGGCACTGTCGGCCACCGACAGGGCAATAATTGCTGCAATGGTAAGAATTTTGCTGATCTTCATGGTATTGTGATTATTGTTGTTGTTTGTGTCTAGTTGTTTTCAAGGTGCAAAGATACAAAAGTTTTTCCAATCTTTGTACAAAGAGACAAAAAAAGCCGCCGACAGGGTTTCACCTGTCGGCGGCGTTATAGATGTGTCTGTATTAAGATTATTCGGCTGAGTGAGCGTTGGCCTCGGGATCAACGCGCTTCACCATGCCTTGCAGGGCAGTGCCGGGTCCTACCTCGATGAATTCGGTGGCTCCGTCTGCCATCATGTGTTTCACTGTGGCAGTCCAGCGGACGGGCGAGGTGAGCTGCATGAGCAGGTTCTTTTTGATTTCGGCAGGATCGCTGTGCGGCAGGGCATCTACGTTCTGGTAGCAAGGGCAGATTGGTTTGTGGAACTCGGTGCGTTCGATGGCTTCGGCCAGTTCGATGCGGGCGGGTTCCATCAAGGGGCTGTGGAATGCGCCACCCACGGCCAACGGCAGGGCTTTGCCTTTCACTTCTTTCACTTTCTCGCAGGCACGGGCCACACCTTCGTTGGTGCCGCTGATGACCAGCTGGCCGGGGCAGTTGTAGTTGGCAGGTACGACTATTTCGCCGTCAATGCCGGCGCAGATGTCTTCGACGGTCTTGTCGTCGAGTTTGAGCACGGCGGCCATGGTCGAGGGGGTCTTTTCACAGCATTTCTGCATGGCGTTGGCACGGGCGATGACCAGTCGTAGGCCGTCCTCGAAACTCATGGCACCGGCGGCTACCAAGGCGGAGAACTCGCCAAGCGAGTGGCCACCCACCATGTCGGGATTGAAACTTTCGCCCATATATTTGGCCAGAATGACGCTGTGCAGGAAGATGGCGGGTTGCGTCACCTTGGTCTGCTTCAGGTCCTCAGGTGTACCGGCAAACATCAGGTCGGTGATGCGGAAGCCGATGATATCATTGGCTTTCTCGAACATGGCGCGGCACTCGGCGTTGCCATCGTAGAGGTTCTTTCCCATGCCCACAAACTGGGCACCCTGTCCGGGGAATACGTATGCTTTCATATTATTATTCTTTAGTTTGAATGTTTTAATAATAACGTTAAATTATTGCAAATATTGTGTGGTGACGGCGGGAGGAACGCCGTGGGTGGCAATCGGAATAGCCGGATGGCGAGCAGCAATTGTGCAATGGCCATAAAACTTTGTGCGGAGAGCGATGCCCATGCCGACCCTGTGGCCCCGAATTGAGGGATGAGCACAAGGTTCACGGCCACGTTGAGCACCAGACTTGTGGCGGCAAACAGATTGAGCTGACGCAAGTGGCCGCCGGCGGTCAGCAAAGTACCGAAGATATAGGTAAGGCTGATAGGGATGAAACCGAAGATAACCACGCGAAACACTGGTATATAGAGAGTGTACAACCCATGGTAGCGCCATCTCATCAGCGGCTCAGCAAAGACCGCGCAAAGCACCGCGGCAGTAACAGCTAAGGTCATCATAGGCCAGAAGACCAAACGGACAATATCCGTCACGCTCTTCCGTTCCTTGCATAGTCGTGAGAACACTGGTAATAGAGGAATGCTGACAAGGTAGGCTACCATGGTCAAAGCATCCAGCAGACGAAAGGCACCGGCATAGATTCCTGCCTCGGCATCGCCCGTCAACCAGCGCAGTAGGATGGGGTCGATGCGGTTGTAGGAGGCCATCAGTAAGACCAGCAGTGCAAAAGGTGCGCTCTTTTTCAGTACAACCAAGAAGAACCGTCGATTCCAACGGAGTCTGTGGAAATGAACTTTGCGGGCGATGACCGCGAATGCCAGTGCTGCGGTGAGTCCATAGGCCAGCAGCTGGGCATAGACAAACCAATAGATGTTAAATTGCTCGCGCAACGGGCTCCACAACAAGCAACCACAGATGACGATCATCAGCATACGGTCGAACACCGAAAAGAAACTGTCCCATTTGAAGAGCAGCAATCCTTCGAAGTTGCTGCGTAAATAGAGAATGAGCGAGTTCAGTGCCTGACAAAGTGTCAGCAATGCTAGAAGGTGGAATTCATGGCTCCCATATCCCATCAGCAGACCCACGCTGAAAGTTACAATCAGGTAGAAACCAAGCAGGCAGAGCTTGATGCCGAGGATCCCGCTCAGATGCTTCTCGATCAGCTGTGGGTGTTGCGCAATGTTGCGTATGTTGAAGTTTGTAATTCCTAGGTCAAGCAGAATGTTGAAGATGTAGCTGAAACTGTAGAGAGCGTAGTAGAAGCCGTAGGCCTCGTTGCCGACGGCGTTTTGTACTTCTACCTCGATGCCAAGAATCCAGAACGGCTTGACCAGCAAGTTGGCTAATAGTACCCAGAACAGGCCTGATAATAGCTTCTTCTGCATCTTCTGTTATTTGTCGGTTGTAACAGTCCAGCGCTCTTCTAGCTCCCATTTTTCGCGCAATTGGAGTTTCTTCTCGTACAAAATACATTCCTCAGGCTGGCGGCGCGACAGCCAGTCGCCGGTGGTCCAGCGCCCGTTGCCATCGCAATCAACGACAGCTCGCAGACGGTATTCTGCCGCTGGCAGGTGCAGGAACTTAAGGCTACCAGATGTCCGGATGGGTTTGTATTGTATTATGGTGTCGCGGCTATCGAGCACCTCGATTACCAGCGGATAACCAGTCTTGTTGTCGATGTGCAAGGTCAGTATTCCGTAGTCTTTGGGAGTGAGATTGAAGAGCAGACTGTCGCTAGGATGACCATATAGGTCGGTAAAGAGACTGTCGGCCAAGCGTATGCGGTAGTTCTCGCCCGAGTGCAACTTGGTGTTCAACCGTGCCTGTAGGCCATTGCTGTCAAGCAATATTGGGCAGAAGCTGACACTGCTGTCCTTCAGTGCCATCACCTCGGCTTGCATAGGGTTGCCTGTGGCTTTGACAGGCATGGTGAACCCCAGACGCAAGTCGTCATAGTAGGCGTTGCTTCCACTACACAGAGCTTTTATTAGGGGTTCCTGTTGTTGGGTAGTGCGGCGACCTTTGCGCACGGGTGCGCGATAGCGTAGCTTCAAGGTGTCGGCCAGCCCCTCGTCGGTCAGAATCAGTACCGTGGAATCACACGACTCGTTAAGGCACCACACGCTCATCGAGTCTCCCTTCGTATTGAGCCGCCATTCCAGTGGTTCACCAGTCAGCTGTGGGTGCTGCATGGGCTTCAATGTGATGATGCTGATGCGTCCACGGGCCGTGAATTCGGCCTTCAGCAAGCGTTGGCGGCTCCGGTCGGGGGCCGAAACGCGTAGGTGTGCCATGGCGGTGCTGTCGATACTGTCGGCGGCGGTGTAGGTCAGGTCGTCCCATGCCGCCGCTTCGGTGCTATCCACCTGCAGGTCGCGGTTCTTGTCCTCGAAAGCCACAATATGGAAACTGCCCTGAGGGATATAGTGGAACGCGAAATTGCCGTTCTTGTCAGTACGAGTCACCAAAGCGGGTACCGTGTCCTCCACATTGCGATAAGCAGCCACAGTCAATATTTTGCTCCAAGGTTTGTCAGTGCGGGCGTCGAGCACCCTGCCGGCTATCATCATGGTGTCCATGTCGTCGCCGGTAGAGAAAACATACTCATAGGTCGGCAACACATTCCCTTCGGTGTAGTCGGCAATGGCCTCCTTGAACTGGAACAGGTAGGTGGTGTTCTCCTGCAAGATGTCGTTCAGTGTCACCTGGACCCCTTTGCCTTTGACTGAGTATTCGGGCTTGTTCTTTAGCGGCGGTGACACCAACACGTTCTGTTCTGCACTCTTCAGCACCACGTATTCGTCGAATTCCACGTAGAATTTCCGTGCATTGAAGTGGCGGCTTTCGTTTGCCGGCTTGCATCCCACGGCAACCGGTGGAGCCACGTCCGTAGGGCCTCCCGAGGGGTATCCTTGACGGGCACAGGCCGAAATCAGGATCGTCGCCGAAAGCAATAGGAGAATCTTCTTCATCCAAACAGTTCGTTGGTTTCTTTGTGCAGTGCAGCCAAGGCCTCTTCCACTGGCATGCGGTCGGCAGCCGAGGCGAAGATGGAAGCCGCCAGACGTGTGGGATCGTCGGTGTCGGTCAGTTGCACGGCGGCCGAGTTCACCAGGTTGATCATCTCGTCCTTGGCCTCGCGAATGCGTGCCCACAGAGCCGCTCCGAGATATACTTGCTGCGAGAGATTATGCTCCCACTCGTCGCGTATGTTCTTGGTCATCACCCCCTGCAGCAAACGCAAGTCCATGCCGGGTTGGTAGCAGCGCAGCACCAGCGAGTTGGGACTGATGCGCTCCAAGAAGAGGGCCATTCGCTCGTAGGCCTGCAGGCGGATGGGGGTCACCACACGCAGCGTCTCCTGCCGCTCGTCGAGTTTCATTTGCAGCAGTTGTTCCTTCTGATGGTGGTCGAACCAATGCCGGGCTAGCAGGTAGAACACGCCACCCGCCAGGGCGAGCGTCGCCAACATGGCGACTATCAGGATTGCAATGTAAACCAGTGTGTTCATATTCAGTCTTTCATCAGTTTCTCAACCAGTTCTGTCACCCCTTTGGTGGCCACCTCGCGGATGAAGGTCACCTGCCGGCTGACCGGCACCTCCTTGGGATCGACCACAAAACATTCCGCCGCACGCGGCACGTAGTGAATCAACCCAGCGGCTGGATAGACTGCCATCGAGGTACCCACTACGATAAAGATGTCTGCCTCCTCGCACAACGCGGCGGCAGGTTCGATGTTGGGTACAGCTTCGCCGAACCACACGATGTGCGGCCGCAGCTGAGTGCCGTCGGGTGCCTTGTCGCCTAACTTAATATCCCTGTCGCCCACCTCTACGATGAGATTGGGGTTGCGGTCTGAACGGCCTTTGGTGAGTTCGCCGTGCAGGTGCAGCACATTTGTCGAGCCGGCACGTTCATGCAGGTCATCGATGTTCTGTGTAATAATCTGGACGTCATATTTCCCCTCCAACCTCACCAATTGGCGGTGTGCCTCGTTGGGCTGCGCTTGGAAGAGTTGACGGCGGCGCTCATTGTAGAAGTTAAGCACCAGTTCGGGGTTGCGCTCATAGGCTTCGTGGGTAGCCACGTCCTCCACACGGTAGTGCTCCCACAACCCGTCCGAGTCGCGGAATGTAGAGATTCCGCTCTCGGCACTGATGCCTGCGCCGGTCAGTATCACAATCTTTTTCATGCCCTAATAACGCAATTTTGCCCCCAAATATTGTATCGCGTGAAGGTGAAAATGCCATATTCTGACAGAATACACCTATTTACCACATTACCACCAACTTTTAGTTGGGGTGAGAGTCCGACTGCGTTCAGGCTGGCTGCAGAGGGAACGGCTTGCTAGTGGAGGGGTGTGAGGGTGGTGCGGCGGTTGGCGGCACGGCCTTCGGGGGTGTCGTTGTCGGCCACCGGACGGCTTTCGCCGTAGCCGTGGTAGGTGAGCCGCTGCGGATCCACGCCGCAGAGTATCAGGTAGTCATAGACTGCCTTGGCACGTCGTTCGCTGAGCAGCAGGTTGTCCTCGTCGCTGCCCACGGCATCGGTGTGGCCACCCACCTCGAGACGCAGGTGAGGATGCCGCTTGAGGGCTTCTGCCAGCCGTTCGAGTTCGGCCAGCGACGTCTCGACCAAGGTGGCACTGGCGGTGTGGAAAAAGATGTTTTTCAGGGTCACCGTGTCGCCGAGGGTAAGGAGGTTCTCGGCCTGGCGCACCGGGTCGATGAAGGTGACGCGCTCGGGTCGCGCGGGTGCGGGCATGACAAAGGAGTAGAGATCCTGCTTGCCGTAGCCGCCGTAGCGGTCGCTGGCGAACAGGGCGGTACGGCCGTCGGGAGCCACGATGAGGCTGGCCTCGTCACCGGCGGTGTTGATGGGATAGCCCAGGTTAACAGGACGGCCCCACGTGCTGTCGTCCACACGTTTGGCCATGTAGAGATCCGAGCCGCCCATGCCAAGGTGCCCGTTGGATGCAAAGTAGAGGGTCTTGTCGTCGAAGTGGATGTAGGGCGAAGTCTCGTCGCCGGCAGTGTTGATGGAAGGTCCCAGGTTGCGGGGTTCGCTCCATCGGCCCTCCTCGAGGGTGCAGCACCAGATGTCGGTGCCGCCGTAGCCGCCACGCCGGTTACTGGCGAAGTAGAGGGTGTAACCGTCGATGCTGAGCGAAGGGAAGGACTCCCAATAGGTGGAGTTGACCGGCTTTCCGAGATTGCGCGGCTTGCTCCATCCCTTGGCCGTGCGCACGCTGAGGTAGAGGTCGCAGCCTGTAGGTTCATTGTTGCGTCCGCAAGCGGTGAAGATAACCACACGGCCGTCGTGCGACAACGTCTGTGCACCTTCGTTGGCGTTGCTGTTCAGCGGTTCCGGCATACGCTCCGCCGAGCCCCAGTCGAGCGCCATGGTATCATAGAGCGAGATGAAGAAGTCCTCTTCCTGCGGCAGATCGCGCCGGGTGGTGCTGCGACGCGGCACACGGCGGGTGAATACCAGCGTGCGGTAGTCGGCCGTCAGGGCCGGCATGTATTCGTCGGCCTCGCTGTTCACGTTGGGTCCGAGGTTGATGGGTTTGAACGGCACAGGGTTCTCCACGGCATGTTGCCGGAAGTCGGCCGTGCGGATGCCGTCATGTGCCTCCTGCTGCCAGCGGGTGCTTGCAGGGTTGAGGTCGAGACAGTGTCGGTAGCAATCGCGCGCTGTGGCATACTGCTCCAAGGCCATGTGTTGGTTGCCCAGCAGGAGCCACGCCTCGGCATATCCGGGGTCGATGTCGATGGCTTTGTGCAGCAGCCTGATGGCCTCTTCGTACTGCCCCACGATGCTCTTCTCCACCGCCTGCTCGAACAGCGGCTCGCTCTTCTTGGTCTGCCCCGTCGCCACCAAAGGAAGGAGCAGGAGCAACATCAATGACAACCTTTTCACGTTATAGTCGCTTTTGCATCCTGAATCACTTCTTATTTTTTAATCACACGATGGATGGTCTGCCCGTGGCGTAGCAGATAGACGCCGGCCGGGAAAGCGGTGAGGTCGAAGGTGTCGCTTCCATGCACGGTGCGGGTCGTCAGCAGGCGGCCCGTGAGGTCGTGCAGGCTGACCTCGCCCTCGGCTTCCACGGTCACGCGCTCTGTCGCCGGATTGGGATAAATCTGCAGGGGAACCCCTTTGACAGCGTCGATGCCGACAGTGTTGCTGGTGGTGAGGGTGACGCAATAGGTGTGCATCGTCACACCGTCTTCGGCCGTAACGGTGATGGCAACCAAGGCCGTGGTGTCGTCCAGCCGGCTGCGGTCGATGCGCAGGGTGGCATCGCCCGCCTCAGGTGTGGCCGTCACCTCGCAGGTGGTCAGCTGTGCCGTGTCGCTCACGCCGACCGTATAGTCCATCGTCCCTTTGCTGAACCACGATATAGGCTCTCCATCCACGCTGATCCCCTTCAGCCATGAACTGTAGATGAACTCGATGTCGTCGATCGAGAGCGAGTCGTTGGCGTCGCCGCTTCCCGGCGACGAGTTGGTGGTGAGGTTGATCAGCATATAGGCCGGCGAAGCATTGCCGTCATAGACAAACGGCACCTTTATCTGCTGCCACTGCATCGAGTTGGCCGATGAAGTGGTGCGGGTGAAGGCGGCCGTGGCTTTGGCGCAGTAGAGGCTCGGGTCGTTCTCCTGGTTGGGCGACTTGAAGTCGTTGTCGCCATGCAGTATGGCCGACACCTGTGCCTGCGACCCCTCCGACTGGGCATAGAAGCTCACCCAGAGGTACATCGAGTCGGGGGTGCCGCTGAAAGGCTGGCTGTGGTCGCTGTTTCCGCGTTCGGTGTAGTTGTAGTTCTCGCTGCTGGCGGCTGTCATCGCCCCTGCGTGTATGCGGCCTGTGG
>ODAJ012167816.1_pt1 | contig 13223 bp, 9 predicted proteins | sample 1539241 | NCBI WGS metagenome assembly ODAJ01 (sample SAMN02144231, study PRJEB22623) | gut metagenome | biome: sheep rumen | host: Ovis aries | place: New Zealand | reverse complement strand
GGAACCGACCCTTTCGGAAATCGCCCGGGAGATGGATCTGAGCCCGGAGGAGATCGCCTCCGTGGAGGCTGCCACCGGCCCCGCGGAGAGTATTCACCGCCAGAGTGGAGAGGACGGCTTCAGTCTGGAGCTGGTGCTGGGGGACTATGAGGCGGAGGAGCGCATGCTGGAGCAGGTGACCCTGCGCGCCCTGGTGGAAAAACTTCCCGAGCGGGAGAGAAAGGTCATCGCCCTGCGCTATTACCACGGCCTGACTCAGCAGGCCAGCGCAAAGATCCTGGGGGTCTCCCAGGTGCAGATTTCCCGGCTGGAGCGCCGGGCGGTGGACGAGATTCGGCGGCTGCTGGAGTAGCCGCCGACTTTTTATGGAATCACAGCTTGACTTTGCCGCAGATTCCGTCTATAGTATGAACAGTCTCACAGAGAATAAGGCAGGAGACGGAAAACGATCCACTCTCGCCTCCGCCGGGAACGCTCCCGCTCCGCGCTTGCGCGGCATGGCAGACCAGCGGCGCGGAGTTGTCTGAAAACGTGACTGCGTTCCGCACAGGGCAAATCCTGCGCGGTTTTTTCTTTCCCCCTGCGGGGATCTTTTTGAAAGGGCTGTGGAAACATGCTTGTCGTTTTAAAACCGGGAGTCAGCCCGGAAAAGGAACAGGAGCTGCTGCTGTGGCTGGAAAGCCAGGATTTGCGCGTCCATGTCTCTCACGGGGAGCTGCAGACGGTTTTTGGTCTTGTGGGGGACACCGGCCATCTGGATGCGGAGCTGATATCCGGACTTGATATTGTAGAGAAGGTTGCACGGGTCAAGGACCCGTTTCGCTGCAGCGACCGGGCGCATCATCCGGAAGACACCGTGGTGAACGCGGGAGGCGTTCCGGTGGGCGGCGGGCATTTTGCCCTGATTGCCGGACCCTGTTCGGTTGAGACCGAGGAGCAGATCGTGGCGGTCGCCAAAGCGGTGAAGGCCGCCGGCGCGGACCTGCTTCGCGGCGGCGCTTTTAAGCCCAGGACCTCGCCTTATGCCTTTGCCGGACTCGGAGCGGCGGGGCTGGAGATGCTGCGCGTCGCCCGACAGGAGACCGGCCTGCCCATCGTGACAGAGCTGTTGGACCTGCGGGACCTGGAGCTGTTTGGCGATGTGGATGTGATCCAGGTGGGCGCCAGGAACATGCAGAATTTCCCGCTGCTGCGGGAGTTGGGTCGATCGGGCAAGCCGATCCTCCTGAAAAGGGGCGCCGGGAATACCCTGCGGGATCTGCTGATGAGCGCGGAATATGTGCTCTCCGGCGGGAACGGGCAGGTCATTCTCTGCGAGAGGGGGATTCGGACCTTCGCGGACTATACGCGAAACACCCTGGATCTTTCCGCCGTGCCCATGCTCCACGAGCTGAGCCATCTGCCTGTGATCGTGGACCCCAGTCACGCTACCGGCATTGCCCGCCTGGTGCCGCCCATGGCGCTGGCTGCGGCGGCGGCCGGGGCGGACGGCGTCATGGTCGAGGTCCACAACGATCCCCTCCACGCCCTGTGCGACGGGGGACAGGCCCTGCGCCCGGAGGAGTATGCAAGACTCACGAAAAAACTGCGGGCCGTGCGCCGGGTCGTGACGGAATGAACCAGATTCATGAGGCGGAAAGGGAAAAACCGATGAGAAGCATCCATATTCCTGCGTCCAGGGCCTATGAAGTGCTGATCGGCGGCGGACTGCTGGACGAGGCCGGAACCCGGATTCGGCGCGTAACGGAATCGGACCGTGCGGCGATCGTGGCAGGAGAGAAGGTCCTTCGCCTCTACGGGGAGCGCCTGCGGGATTCTCTTGGCCACGCCGGATTTCAAACTGTTTTCGTCTCTCACCCCGGGGGAGAGGAGCACAAAAATCTGGAGAGCTATGGAGCGCTGCTGCGCTTCCTGAGCGAGAACCGCCTGAGCCGGGCGGATGTGCTGATCTCCCTGGGCGGCGGCGTGACCGGAGACCTCGCGGGTTTTACCGCCGCAACCTATCAGCGGGGAATGAGCTTTGTGCAGATCCCGACCACACTGCTTGCCATGGTGGACGCCTCCGTAGGCGGTAAGACCGCCTTGAATCTGCCCACAGGCAAGAACCAGGTGGGCTGCTTTTATCAGCCGTCGCTGGTCCTCTGCGATCCGGAGGTGCTGAGCACTTTGCCGGAGGATGAATTTCACTGCGGAATGGCAGAGGTCATCAAATATGCCATGCTCGGCGATCCGGAATTGATGGACCTGCTTTTGCGGGAACCAATTGAGGAGCGCCTGGCGCAACTGATCGCCCGCTGCGTGGAAATGAAACGGAACTATGTTGCCGCGGATGAATATGACCGGGGAAGCCGGCAGCTTTTAAATCTGGGGCACAGCTTTGGCCACGCCCTGGAGCGCTGCAGCGCCGGCGCCATCCGCCATGGCGAGGCTGTTTCCATTGGCATGGTTATGGCTGCTCGGGCAGCCCTGGCCCGGGGCATCTGCGACGAGGAGACCGTTCAGACCTTGGTGACGGCGCTGCGTCGGTATGCCCTGCCGACGGAGCCGGCGTTTTCGGCCAGGGAACTGAGCGAGGCGATGCTGGCGGACAAAAAGCGGAGCGGAGAACGGCTTCGCCTGGTGCTGCCGGAGGCCGTGGGACGCTGCAGAATCGAGAGCGTCCCGATCAACGAGCTGGATCGTTGGCTCTGCCAGGGGGGCGCAAGATGAATTTGACATTGACGCCCGGCCCTCGCGCGGGATCGGTATGGGCGCCCGGCTCCAAATCCATGGGCCATCGCCTGCTGATCTGCGCGGCCTTTGGATGCGGGGAGACCCTTCTGACCTGCAGGGGCCTTTCCCGGGATCTGGCAGCCACGGCGGCTTGTCTCACGGCGCTCGGCGCCAGAATCGAAGGCCGGGAGCCGGACGGGCTGCTGATCGGCCCAATTGAAACCGTTCCCAAAGGGCAGGTGGAGCTGCCCTGCGGAGAAAGTGCAGCGACGCTGCGTTTTTTGCTCCCCCTGGCGGGAGCGCTCGGCGTGGAGGCGCGCTTCCTTCGGGAAGGGCGTCTTGCGCAGCGGCCCATTTCGCCGCTGACCGAGGAGCTGGCGCGCCACGGCATGCGCATCGCAGAGGAGGGCGCTGTGCTGCACTGCAGCGGCAGGCTCCGCAGCGGAGAGTATGCGATCTCCGGGGAACTCTCCTCCCAGTTCCCCTCCGGTCTTCTGTTGGCGCTGCCTCATCTGGAGGGGGAGAGCAGCCTGCGCGTCTCCGGCACTCCGGCTTCGTCTTCCTATCTGACGATGACGGAGCAGGTACTGGAGGAGTGCGGCATATCCTTTCAAAAGCAGGGGAGAGACTATCGCATTCCGGGCGGGCAGCGCTGCGCCGTGCCGCCCTGCGTAACGGTGGAGGGAGATTGGTCCGCTGCGGCGGCTTTTTTGTGCATGGGCGCGCTCTCTCCGAAGGGAGTCGAAGTCAAAGGTTTGAACCCCGCATCCCTGCAGGGAGATCGGATGATCGTGCCGATCCTGCGGCGCTTTGGCGCGGAGCTTCGGGTGGCGGAGAACAGTGTTTCTGCGCGGGCCGGAGAGAGACGCCCTCTCCGGCTCGATGGGAATCAGACCCCGGACTTGATCCCGGTGCTTGCCGCATTGACGGCCTGCGCCGAGGGGGATACGGTCATTGAAAACGCGGGCCGTCTGCGGTTGAAGGAATCGGATCGCCTGCGCGGTTGCGCGAAGCTGATCGGCGATCTTGGCGGCAGGGCAGAGGAGCGGAAGGACGGACTGCTGATCCATGGCGCCTGGCACTTCCGAGGCGGCTGTGTGGAGAGCGCCGGAGACCATCGCATTGCCATGGCGGCCGCGGTAGCCTGCTGCGGCAGTGAAGATTGCGTCCTTCTCCGTGACGCGGCATGTGTGGAGAAGTCCTATCCAGACTTTTGGAGAGATTGGGAGTGCCTGGAGGTTTTGCGCGTATGAACTGGACAGGGGAGAACCTGAGGCTGACGATATTCGGCGAGTCCCACGGCCCGGAGCTTGGCGTGATTCTGGAAGGCGTCCCGGCGAACGTCCCCATCAACCTGGAGCTGCTGCAGCGCTTTCTGGATCGCAGGGCGCCGGGAAGAAATCCCTGGACCTCCCCCAGGAGGGAAGCGGACCGTCCGGAGTTTTTGAGCGGGCTTTCGGCGGGACGCACCGATGGCCAAGAACTGAAAGCGCGCATCCCAAACAAAGATGCGCGTCCTCGGGATTACGCGGCTCTTGCTGACGTACCCAGACCTGGCCACGCGGATTATCCCGCAAGGGTGAAATATGGTGCAGCCTGGGACCCGTCCGGCGGAGGCCCGTTCTCGGGCCGCATGACGGCCCCGATCTGCCTGGCCGGGGGGATCTGCGTTCAAGTGCTGGAACGGGAGGGAATCCGTATCCTCTCCCGCGCGGCGGAAATCGGCGGAATCCTGGATGTGGGGGAATTGAGCGAGACTACGGCTGAAAAATCATTCCCGGTGGTGAATGATGACTGCGGAAAAGCCATGATCTCCGCCATCATGGAGGCAAAGCAGGAGGGAGACTCCCTCGGCGGCATCATCGAGTGCCAGGTCCTCAATCTCCCGGTGGGCCTGGGCGGCCCCCTGTTTGAAGGCTTGGAGAGCCGGATCGCGGAGCTCGTGTTCGGGATTCCCGCGGTGAAGGGCCTGGAGTTTGGCGCTGGCTTTGCGGCGGCGCGGCTGCGGGGGAGCGAGAACAACGACCCCTTTCGCATGGAAGCCGGAAAAGTCTTCACAGATGGGAACAACGCCGGCGGGATTCTGGGCGGTATGAGCAATGGGATGCCTCTTTGCTTTCGCGTCGCAATGAAGCCCACGCCCTCCATTGCCAAGCCCCAGCGGAGTGTGAATCTTCGGACGGGGGAGGCGGTTGAGCTGCGTTTGAGCGGACGGCACGATCCCTGCGTGGTGCCGCGTGCCGTACCCGTGGTGGAGGCTGTCGCGGCCCTCGCGGTCTATGACGCGCTGCTGAGCCGTTGGAAGGAGCGGGACTGAATGGAACTGTCAGAATATCGAATAGAGCTGGATGCTCTGGACAGAGAGCTGGTCTCCCTGTTTTCCAGGCGCATGAGCCTTTCCCGGGAAATAGGAGCCTATAAAATGGCGCGCTCTCTGCCTGTCCTGGACGAAGAGCGGGAACGGGAAAAACTGGATGCGGTGGAGCGTCTAGGCGCGCCTTTCGGGGCGGAGGCAAGGGCGCTCTATACCCGCATCCTGGAGCTGAGCCGTGCCTGCCAGGAAAAGCTCTCTGCAGGACCACGCTGCGGCCTTCTCGGGGAGGAGCTGGGTCACAGCTATTCCCCTCAGATTCACGCAGAACTGGCGGACTACCCCTATGTGCTTTACGAAAAATCGCCGGAGGACGTGGAAGCCTTTCTGCGAAGTGATGACTGGGACGGGCTGAACGTCACCATCCCGTATAAAAAGACAGCGCTGCCCCTTTGCGACAGCCTTTCCGAGACGGCAAGAGCCATCGGCAGCGTCAACACCCTGCTTCGCCGCGCCGACGGGAGCATCTATGGCGATAATACCGATGCTTATGGGTTCCGGCTGCTCCTGCGGCAGAACGGCATGGACCCCCGGGGTAAAAAGGCTCTGGTCCTGGGCAGCGGCGGAGCCGCCGCCATGGTTCGGGTTGTGCTGCAGGAACTGGGAGCCGCCCCTGTGGTCATCATCTCCCGCCGCGGCCCGGAGAACTATGAGAACCTGGAACGTCATGCGGACGCAGGTTTTTTGGTCAATGCCACGCCTGTTGGCATGTACCCGGGCAACGGCGCGGCCCCGGTGGATTTGACGGCCTTTCCCGCTTGCGAGGGCGTGGTGGATCTCATCTATAACCCGGCGCGCACGGCTCTGCTGCTCCAGGCGGAGCGGCTGGGGATCCCCTGCGCGGGCGGCCTTCTCATGCTGGTGGCCCAGGCCAAGCGCAGCGCGGAGCTGTTTTCGGGGCGACCCATTGATGACGCCGAAATCGGGCGGATCACAGAGCTGCTTATACGCCGGGAGCGGAACATCGTTCTCGTCGGTATGCCAGGCTGCGGGAAGACCGCCATGGCAGAGCTTTTGGGCAAGCGCCTGGGACGACCGGTCTATGACAGCGATGCGGAGCTTGTTCGCAGGGCGGGGATGAGCATTCCCGAGATCTTTGCCAAAGAAGGGGAAGAGGGCTTTCGCCGCCGGGAGACCGCTGTGCTGCGGGACCTGGGAAAGTGCTCCGGCGCAATCCTCGCTACCGGCGGAGGCTGTGTGACACGGGCGGAGAATTACGATCTGCTGCACCAAAACGGCGTGATCGTCTGGCGCAAGCGGGCCTTGGAGACGCTGGCGCGAGAGGGGAGGCCCCTGTCTCTGAGCCGGGGCCTGGACGAGCTCTATGAAGAGCGGAGAGCCTTGTATGAGCGCTTCGCGGACTTCGTCGTGGAGGAGACGGCGAGTCTGGAAGAGGCGGGAAAGAGGATTGAGGAGGAGCTGGCATGAAGCTGCTCGTTTTGAACGGACCGAATCTGAATCTGCTGGGCCTTCGGGAACCGGAGCTCTACGGACGGCAGGATTATGCCGCGCTGGAGCGGTATATCCGGCAAAGCGCGGAGCAGGCAGGAGTACAGGTGGAGATCTTCCAGTCCAACCACGAGGGGGTCCTGGTGGACCGAATCCAGGAGGCCTTCGGTGTTTACGACGGGATCGTGCTGAACCCCGCGGCCTATACCCACACCAGCGTTGCCATCCTGGATGCGCTGAAGGCAGTGGGCTTGCCCGCGGTGGAGGTGCATCTCACGGATCTGGCACGGCGGGAGGGCTTCCGCCAGGTGTCCTATCCCGGCCTTGCCTGCGTGAAAACCTATATGGGCCTGGGCTTTGAGGGCTATCGACGGGCGATCTATTTTTTGAAGGAAGCGCTTGAAGGGGAGAACAGAGTATGATAGCGGTATTTGTAAACATGGGAACGGTGTTGGTGGGGAGCCTGCTGGGCATTCTCTTCCGCAACCGCCTGCGCCAAAGCCTGCAGGAGGCTTTGATGAAGGCCCTGGCTCTCTGCACGGTCGTGATCGGCGTTTCCAGCGCGGTTCAGACCCAGGAGCTGCTGTGCGTGATCCTGTCCATGGTTCTGGGCACGGTGATCGGAGAGCTGCTGCGGATTGACGACGGAATCGAGCACGCGGGGGACGCCATCAAGGAGAAGCTCTTCCACGGCGGCGGAAACAGTCGTTTCACGGAGGGCTTTGTCTCGGCCTGCATCCTGTTCTGCATCGGCTCCATGACCATTGTGGGCTCTCTGCAGGCGGGGATCAAGCAGGATTACAGCATCATTTATGCCAAAAGCGCTCTGGATTTCGTGTCCTCCATGGCCTTTGCGGCGGCCATGGGCTTTGGCGTGACCTGCTCGGTGATTTTTATTCTCATCTTCCAGGGTGGTCTTACCCTGCTGGCAGGACTGGTGGGTCCGGCGCTCAGCGAAGAAGTTGTGCGGGAGATGAGCGCCGTAGGCGGCACGATCCTGATCGGCATGGCGGTAAACATGCTGGGCTTGGGAAAGGAGCGGATCAAGGTTGCCAACATGCTCCCGGCGATTTTCCTGCCCATCGCGTATTTCCCGGTTTCCGCCTGGATTTCCGGACTGTTCGGCTGAAATGGGGATACAAAAGGCCCTGTCAGAATCGGTTTCTGTACCGATCCTGACAGGGCCTTTCTTTGCTTGAGCGCGTTTCGTCAGCGCTTTTCCATATGCTGGGCGGCGGCACGGAGCATCAGCTTTTTTACGCCGGGCTTCTCAAACTGAATCTCCACCAGAAAATCATTGCCCATGGGCGTCATCTTGGTGATGACGCCGTCGCCGAAGGCTTTGTGGCGCACTGCGTCGCCCAGGGAGAACTGCGGCATTGCGCTGGGTGCCGGCTGCGGCCGGGGCGCCGGGGCGACACGAGGCTTAGGCTGGCTGGGGCGGTAGGGATAGTTTGGCTCATCCCGCCGATCCCGGCTGTAGAAGCCCAACTCCTCCCGCCGGTCATGATAGGCATAGCCCTTGGGCAGATTCTTGCGGATATGTTCCTCGGGGATCTCATCCACAAAACGGGAGGCCCGGTTCGCGGTGGTCCGCCCGAAGAGCATTCGTTGCCGGGCACAGACCAGGTAGAGCCTGCGCTTGGCGCGGGTGAGGGCCACATAGCAGAGGCGCCGCTCCTCTTCCATCTCCTCCGGCTCGCCGATGGCGCGAAGACCCGGGAAGATGCTCTCCTCCATGCCAACGACAAAAACAGTCGGAAACTCCAGCCCCTTTGCGCTGTGCATGGTCATCATCACCACACTGTCCGCGTCCCGGTCGTAGTTGTCCAGGTCCGTATACAGGGCCACGTTTGCCAGATAGCCCTCCAAGGTGCTGTCCCCGGATTCCTTCATGAAGCTGAGAATGCTGCTTTTCAGCTCCTTCACGTTTTCCGCTCTGGCCTGATCCTTGTCGTCCTCGGAGCTTTCCAGCATGCGCAGATATCCTGTCTTTTCCAGCAGCTCGTCATAGAGCGCGTCTGGACTGTTGTTCTCCGCGAAGGCCCGCAGCTCCTCCATCATTTGGGTAAAGAGCTTCATTTTGGCTGCCGGGCGTTTCAGCTCGGCGTAGCGGTCCGCACGGCTCATGACGGAAAAGAGACTGCAGCCCTCCTGACGGGCCAGGTCCTGGGCGATCTCCATGCTCCGCTCGCCGATCCCCCGGGGAGGGCTGTTGACGATGCGGCTCAGACGCAAATCGTCCGCAGGACTGGCGATCACATTCAGATAGGCAAGCAGGTCCTTAACCTCGCTGCGGTCAAAGAAGCGGGTGCCGCCGATGACCCGATAGGGGATTCCGGCACGTTTGAAGGCAAATTCCAGCTGACTGGACTGGGCGTTCATCCGATAGAGCACGGCGTGGTCCTGCCAATTGGCGCCCTGGCTGAAGCTGGCTATGATGGTGGAGGCGACATACTGGGCCTCGTCCTTCTCATCGTCGGCAAAATACAGTTCGATGGGGTCGCCCGCCCCGGCGTCGGTCCAGAGCTCCTTGCCCTTGCGGCCTAAGTTGTTGCGGATGACGGCGTTGGCAGCGTCCAGAATATGGCCGGTGCTGCGGTAATTCTGCTCCAGACGGATGGTGCGGCACTTGGAATACTGCTGCTCGAAGGACAGGATGTTTTCAATGGTAGCGCCCCGGAATTTATAGATGCTCTGGTCGTCGTCACCTACGACGCAAATGTTTCCCCAGCCGCCTGCCAGCGTGGAGGCCAGCAGGTACTGGAGGTGGTTGGTGTCCTGATACTCGTCCACCAGCACGTACTGAAAGCGCCGCTGCCAGTATCGCCGGACGTCTTCTTCTTTTTCCAGCAGCGTCACGGTGTTGGCGATTAGGTCGTCGAAATCCATGGCGTTGGCGGTGAAAAGCCGGCGGGTGTACTCCTCGTAGACCCGTCCGATCCGAATCCGTCGAAAATCGTTGGCGCGCTGGGCCTGTTGCCGGTATGCGGCGGCGTCCATCCTTGCGTCCTTGGCGCGGCTGATTTCCCCCATAACCGTCCGTGGGGGGAAGCTCTTTTCGTCCAGCTCCTGCTCTTTGAGGATGCGTTTGATCAGACTCTGGCTGTCGGCGGTGTCGTAAATGGTGAAGTTCTCCCCGTAGCCCAGCTTGTCTGCGTCCCGGCGCAGGATGCGCACGCAGGCGGAATGGAAGGTGCAGGCCCAGATGTCGTTGGCGCTTTCGCCCAGCATCCGCTCCAGCCGAGCCTTCAACTCGTCCGCCGCCTTGTTGGTGAAGGTAATGGCCAGGATGCGCCAGGGCGCAACCGGCTCCAGCGCGGCAAGTTCCTCTGCCTCCGGCCCGCCGGTCTCCAACAGATGCAGCATGGCTTCGTCCGCCCCGGCAGGCAGCTCCGTGCAGTCGCTGGCGCGGCCGAAGCGCAGGAGATTGGCGATGCGGTTGATGAGCACGGTAGTCTTACCGCTGCCCGCGCCCGCCAGGATCAGCAGCGGCCCCTCCGTGGCCAGTACAGCTTCGATCTGGCGGTCGTTCAGGTTTTGAAATCTGGCGCGGATCAGCCTGCGCCTGGCTTCGCAAAAGCGATGTTCAAAGTTCGTCATCATGTTTCGGATTGTACCACGAAGCACCGGATTTCACAAGCCCGGATTCTGCGCCGTTGGAAACTCTGCCCCAAGCGGGACTTGAAACGGCGCGTCAAATCCGGTATGATAGATTCAGCAGAGAATAGAGAAGCGAGCAATGAATATGAAGACGAAACAGAGCCGCCTTCGCAGGCTGTGGAATTGGATAAACGATCCCCGACAGGAAAAGCCGCTGATGATCATCGCGATCTGGCTTGCCCTGATTCTGGCAGGCTTGCTGCTCTGGCCTGTGCTGCGGAGCGATCCCGGATCGGAGACGGATGCGGGAACGCGGGCTTTGCAGAGCGAAGCGGCAGGGCCAGTGTCAGAGCCGGAGCCGGAGGAGGAAGCGTCGGGGGAGATCCCCGCGGTGGTGACGATCGCGGAAGCGCCGGAAGAGCAGGCGACAGGCTGGCGCCAGATCGACGGGAAAACCTATTATCTTGACGAGAATGGGACCTGTGCCGTCGGACTGCGGAAGATAGACGGGAAGCTCCACTACTTCAACCAAAACGGGGTGAAGGCCAGCTCCCTTGGCATTGACGTGTCCTACTATGACAACAGCATCGACTGGAAGGCGGTCAAGGCCGCCGGAATCGATTTTGCCATCGTAAGGGTGGGGGGACGAGGCTGGGGCAGCGGAAAGCTATACGGCGACTGCCGGATGGAGCAATACCTGCAGGAAGCAAAGGACGCGGGAATCCCCCTGGGCGTTTACTTCTATTCCACGGCGGTTCACCCCGGTGAAGCGGTGGAGGAGGCGGCGGCAACGCTGCAGGCGCTGAACGGCTTTCCCCTGGACCTTCCCGTCTTCCTGGATCTGGAGTTTTCCGGGGAATATCCTACCGGACGGGCGGATCAGCTCTCCCCCAGCCAGCGGGCTGCCATCGCCGCGGCCTTCTGCGAGACGATCCGGAACGGGGGCTACAGACCCGGCGTATACGCCGGGCAGAACTTCCTCAAGGCGTCCCTGGATTATTTCAGCGTCTCCCGCTATACGATCTGGCTTGCCAGCTATACGGCGGACAATCGCCTGCCGGCTTTCCAAAAGCCCTATGATATCTGGCAGTTTACCGATCAGGGGAGAGTGGACGGCATCGGCGGATACGTGGATATGAACGTTATCTTTTCTTAAAAAATCTCCGGTGTTCCGAGGAACACCGGAGATTTTTTCATGAAAGTTTGCTTTGCGGATCAGCGATCATTCCGGTTCCGGGGGTCGCTGTTCCAATCCTGCTGGGGATCGGCCCAGTTTTCAGGAAGCTGAGCGGAAAAGTCAGGCTTCACCGTCTCCGGCTCCTGCCAGGCGTTCTGCTGCCCCTCCGGGTCGTAGTATTCATCGGGATAGGGTTCCTGCTCTTCCCGCTGCTTGCGGCTGCGCACGATAAGGAAGGCAACAATGGTGCCCAGCAGCAACAGGGAAGCGATCAGCAGAACCACATACAGCACCACGCTGGTGTCGCCGGTCTTGGGGTTCTTGGAGTCATTCTTGGAGCTGTTGGTGATGGTCAGCTTGCCGTCAACCTTGGTGATGTTGTAGTTGTCGGTGACTTCCTTGCCGTTGGCGTCCACCACATGGACCTCGGTGATCCGCTTGACATAGGTGCCGACCTCCTTGGCGCCGTTCTTGATCAGATTGCCCTTGGCGTCATACACGTTCAGCTTCACGCCCTGGTACTTGTGGCCGCTGGCCAGGGGAGAGGCCTTGACCTTGTCGTTCACAAGGGCCTTGCCGTCATAGGCCTTGGAGTCGGAAACGGCCTCCAGGGTAATGTCCATCTTCTTGACGGTAAGGGTGGCGTTGGCGGCGGTGATGCGGTACTTGTTCTCGGCGACGGGCTTGCCGTCCTTGGTCTGGATGGTGACCACGGGCACGATGGTGTAGGTGCCGGCGTCGGTAACCGATTCGACCTGGGTCTCGCCCTGCTTGATCTGCAGCTTAACGGTGGCCACATCGCCGTCCAGCAGGCCGCTGATGTTGTACTTGGTCTGATCGGGCTTGTTGGCTGCGCCGTTATAGGTCCAGGACTGGTCCGAGACCGTGACAGCCACGGGGACGCCGGTCTGGGAGGCGCTGACGATGGTCATCTTGCCGTCCACGGTTTTCACGTTGTAGTTCGCGGTGACGTTCGCGTTCCCGTTGGCGGTGTCAACGATCTGAAGGGCAGTTACATCGATGCTGGTGACAAAGGTCTCCTTGCCGCTGCCCTTGACAAAGTCGCCCCGCAGCTCATGGCCGGAGAGAAGCCCCTCAGCCTTGTAGCCGTTCTTGAATTCGCCGTTGGCGGTCTTGCAGTCCTTGGCATAGATCACGGTGTTGCCGTCGGTCTCAACCTTGCCGGAGATCGCCGTGACGGTGATGCTGCGCTTGGTGACCGTGACCTTGCCGGCATGGTCGTTGTCGATGGTCACGGCGTATTTGGTCGCGGTAACGTCCTTGCCTTCGCTGTCCTTGATGGTAAGGGAGGAGATGGTGCTGGCAACGGGGGAGGTGGTGACGTCGGTGGAGCCGCCGGCATACTGCACTTCGATGCTGTCGCCCTGGGCCAGCGCGCCGGTGACCAGCTCATACGAATCGGCGGTGATGGGCTTTCCGGTGTACTCGGCCGTCCGGTCCTTGGAGCGGATGGTAAGGGCGATCTTGTCGGCGGAGGGGGTCACCGCTTTGCTGTTCACATAGGTGATCTCATAATTGGCGGTATTGTCGGTGTCGCCGTTCTTGATGACGGCGTCGTGGGGGACAACATAGTAGTTGCCGTCTGCGTCCTGCTTGACGTCCAGCCCCAGGTCCACGACCTTGTCGCCCTCGTTGAGCACGCCGGAGAAGGTGGCGTTATTGGCCACATAAGTCTTGCCGTCGCTGCCGAGAACGGGCTCCTGGGCGGTGATGGTGAGCTTCACCTTGGTGGGGGCGGGAGGCGTCACGGTTTTGCTGTTGACGTAGGTGATCTCGTAGTTGGCGGTGTTGTCGGTGTCGCCGTTCTTGATGACGGCGTCGTGGGGGACAACAAAGTAGTCGCCGGCTTCGTTCTGCTTCACGTCCAGACCCAGATCCACAATGCTGTCA